>LAHT01000483.1_pt1 | contig 28946 bp, 15 predicted proteins | sample 329671 | NCBI WGS metagenome assembly LAHT01 (sample SAMN03275702, study PRJNA271635) | activated sludge metagenome | isolation source: Sample C-4 Sludge from methanogenic chamber (fourth chamber) of Anaerobic... | reverse complement strand
TGGCTGAAAAAATCAGCTTGTCGTTTCCCGGCACAAAGGTGATCAGGCTGCCGGTCAATGCCGGCAAGGGAGCCGCAGTGGCAGCCGGGGTGCGTGAGGCGAATGGCAACACCATCCTGGTCCAGGACGCCGACCTGGAGCTCGATCCCAAAGATATTCCCTCACTCCTGCGAAGAATGCACAACCTGAATCTTGACCTGGTCAGCGGTACAAGGTTCGGTTCAGGTTCCGGATACCCGGCCCATGCAATCGCAGCAGTCACCCTTAACAGGCTCCTCTCAGCCATAGCGGCAAAAGCCACCGGCAGGAGCATCACCGACCTGACCTGCGGATACAAACTCATCAGGAAGGAACTGTTTGATAAACTGTATCTCCGCGAACAACGATTTGCTTTTGAGACCGAACTGATGTTCAAGGCATTACGTGTCACAACATGTACTTTCGCCGAGGAGCCTGTCAGTTACTCTCCCCGCAGAAGGACCGAGGGCAAAAAAGTCGGCATCCCCGAAGGCTTTGGGATAGTCGCTAAAGTCCTTAAATTCAGCGTGACAGGGAAAAATTGGATTTCCGTACTCACACTGACCATCCTCATTGCCTTAATGACCGGCACCATGCTTTCAGAAAAGCACTGGAGGGAGGAACAAAGGATAATAGAGCATGATGCGATCTCATACTATGCCTGGCTACCGGCAACTTTCATCTACCACGATCTGTCACTGAGCTTCGCAGACGACTACCAGGGGCCGCATAAGTTCATTGTATGGCCTGAAAAAGGTCCCGGGGGAAAATACGTGATCAAAACAAGCATGGGTCTCTCACTTCTCTGGACTCCATTCTTTCTTGCAGGCCATGTTACCGCGCTAATCTCCGGGGCAGATGCAGGCGGCTATTCCCCGCCCTATAAGTTCTGGCTCCTTGTTTCGGCACTGTTTTTCCTTACAGCCGGACTTGTTTACCTGAGAAGAATCCTCCTGCAGGATGCATCTGACACAATTGCTGCAATTGTCCTGGTTGCATTCGTCATCGGCACTAACCTGTACTGGTACACTCTCTACCAGGGGACGATGTCACACGTCTATTCATTTGCCCTTATAAACGCATTCATATGGTATTCGATTAAGTGGTACAGCGAAGGAGACAGGAAGGCCTGGTCCGCCCTTAGGCTTGGACTATTAATCGGCCTGATCACACTGATACGCCCGACCAATATTATAATCGTGCTGTTTTTCCTCTTTTATGGGATTACCCGGGCCGGAAGCCTCCGGCAGAGAGGCAGGGAGATAATTGCTGATTACAGACTACTTGCCCTGACAGCCTTTACAGCATTCATCGTATGGCTGCCACAGATGGTATACTGGAGGGAGATGACAGGTCAATGGGTTTACTTTTCCTACGGCAGCGACGAACGGTTCTTCTTCGCCGACCCGGCGATAATAAAAGGGCTCTTCAGCTGGCGCAAGGGACACTTTATCTATACCCCTCTCATGGTTTTCGCCTTTGCGGGAATATTTGTCCTCTGGAAACGCCGCTCACCTCATGCCCTGCCGATAACCATATTCGTTCCTTTTAACATTTACATCATCTTCTCATGGTGGTGCTGGTGGTACGGTGGAGGGTTCGGACAGCGGGCATTTATCGACAGCTATGCCCTGATGGCAGTGGCAACCGCCTCACTTCTGTCTGCCGGTATTGGTCCGGGGAAAAAGTGGATCAGGTACCCGGTCATGGCAACATTCCTCCTCCTTGCTTCCCTCGGTGTATTTAATAATTTCCAGTATTACCATGGTGCAATCCACTGGGACTCAATGACCAGGGAAGCGTATTTTGATTCATTTGGAAGAGTAAGACCCTCAGAGCGGTTCAATCAGCTGCTTGAAGAACCCGACTATGAAAGGGCACGTGAGGGATTCGACAGGTAATGCCTGTCAAACCCCTCCGTCCAATTGACACAAGAACTTCCGGCCTGTCTGACCGGCGTGATTCCTGCACTGTTCCGGTCTGCTGTCCGCACCACCGGCCCGGTGTATTACTGAACCTTTTTTATGCTGGCAATGACCGCCTCCTTCGATTTCACTCCTACTATCCTCTCCACTTCCTTGCCATCCTTAAACAGGATCATCGTCGGGATACTCCGGATTCCGTACTGTGCAGCAACCTGCTGCTGTTCATCCACATTGAGCTTGTAGATCGTTGCCGTGCCGTCAGTTGCCACAGCTACCTCATTAAGGATGGGCGCCATCATCTTGCACGGCATGCACCAGTCGGCCCAGAAATCAACCAGCACAACTCCATTCTTCGTCTTGTGTGCGAAGTTCTGTGCTGTGAGATGTTCTATCAGCTCACTGTCGGCTACTGCCGGGGCATTCTTCATCTTGTTGTACGAGCGTACAAGAAGTATTGCAACTACGGCAATTACAATCAAAGCTATAATCAGTCCTTTCATCTTCATTTACTTTTTTTCGTTTTTTGTGAATGCAGGTAATCGGCAGCAGCCAGCGCTGCGACGGTTCCGTCGGCGACAGCCGTGGTCACCTGCCTGTAACGTTTTGCGTTGGGTTTCCGAACTCACTGTCGAGGATTGTCTTCACCTGCTGCATCGTCTGGATGCCGGATGTTGCCTTCACCATTTTTCCATTCCTGTAATACACAGTGTATGGCAACCCCATGAATCCGCGTGTAAGGGGTGCATTGCGTATCACCTGTGCCTCCGGATTGTCAAACTCCATGTCGAAGAACTTCACATGGGTAAAGACGGGTTCGAGCTCCTCCATGATTCCGTAAACCGGGATACACATCGGGCCCATCCTGCCGCAGCATACCATTACATTCTCATTCTCACCGATGACCTTTTCGAGCTGGTGTGCAGTCTCAACATGATTCAAATTCGTGTAAAGCATATTTTCTTTTTTTATTGTTAACTAACTCCTGACGGCCGGACTGATTAATTCATAATTAAAAGGTCTGAATTCGCAAATCGCAAATCGCAGTTCGCAATTCATTTGGGCCTTCAGACCCAAGACCTTCAGACCTCAGACCTCAGACCTTCAGACCTCAGACCTTCAGATTGAGGCTCCGCACCCGGCGGGGCCGAAACCCCGATGCCCGAAGGGTGTCGGGGCCCCAGCAACTTAATATGCCGTGACAGATCCAGTACTTTCATGTCCGGATTGACCTGCCTGAAACGGTCCATCCATGCATGCTCGAAACCAAGCTGACCGTTCATGATGAAAGCCTCTGAACCGGACAGGGAGCTTATCTGCGCCGGAAGAGGTTCCCATATATGGTGATCGGCCCCCGGCGGCAGCAGAACATTCACTTTAAAATCATCTCCTCCGATCTGTTCAACAAACCAGGCGAACGGTGGTATGGTTACCGTGACCACTCTGCCCTCTTCCCCCCGAGGGGAGCGGGGACCGCATGAAACCGCGGCTATTGCAATAAAAACCAGCCACAATGAAATTTTCTTCATGTCTCTTTTTGTGCAGTGCAAAATTAACAATTTATGGAATCTAAGGGTAAAACGATTCAGGGACGAAACAGTTCAACAGTATGTTATCAATGCACCGGGAATACGGCTGACAATGCCGCCTGTACAAAAGAAACAGAGACAGGTGGTGCATCTGTCTCTGTACATTGACCCGGAGAGCTGCAATCAGTCCGTAAACGCTCCCCTCTGGTCGGAACCAATTAAAAGCAGAAAACCAAAAATCAGTAAGAGTTCATTGAAATACGCAGGTTTCCCGTCGCCTCCTTGGCTTTTATCCTGAATGTCCACTTGCCGTTCTTCCAGCCGTTCCCCTCACCGGCCTCAAAATTCTTCCTCCAGTTCAGACTGCCGTTCTCATCAAGAACAACTTCCGAAAGCTGCTTTCCGTCAGGCATGATGATAGTCACCGCCATTGATCCCTCCGCACAATCACCTGACACAGATAGATTTACACTTTTTGCATCATCTGCACTCATAGTCATCTCGTTGGTGAAGGAGGCCTCCATCACCTGACGCGAATAATTCCATGATGAACCAGGCCTGCTGCCAAGACCCTGACCCTTGTAAAGGAATATATTACTCCCTGCATCCCTGCCCAGGTCAATATACTCATTCAGATCATTCAGTTCAGGCATTACCACCACAGGCATATCAGGGTAGAGGTTTCCCGCATGCCTGCTCATGTCAGCATACTGCTGATAATAAAACTCAAGCTCCTTATTCTTTTCGACACTCTTTGCATCAATCTCCTTCATCTTCTCCTGTATCTCCTTCCTCTTGGCCTCGATGTCTGCCTGCTTCCGCTTCAATTCCTCAGTGAGGGCCTGCTGCTTCTGGTATTCGGCCTGCTTCTGAAGTTCTGCCTGCTTCTGCAGTTCCTCCTGCTTCTTCTTTTCATCTGCGGTTTTGGTTGATGTTTCCTGGCCAAATGCGCCCGCTGATGAAAGCATTATTGCCATTACGGCGACACTGATAAAATTTACTGTTCTTTTCATGACTGCCCATTTAATGTTCGACAATGTAAAATTACATCCACTTTTCACAGGCTAAGGTTAATGGGAGGTTAATGCAAGGTTAATCTTCTCCATCTTCCGCCGGCAATGATTAATTTTGAACAAAAGTCGGTGAAATGAAGCGTCAACTCCTTTTTGCTGTTTCTCTTGCAGCCCTGCTTCTCTTCGTAGCGGTTCAGCTCTATATGATTCGCAATACCTGGAAACAGAAGGAGGAGATAATCATGATGAGATACAGTAGCCTCTCACGGGAAGGACTCTCCCTTTTACTGGCAAAAAAGAAGAGTAATGGCTTCGAGAAGGCCATGGATATTACGGATAAGTTCGCTGATTACCTGATATCAGAGGAGCTCTGCAAGCTGTATACATCCTATGACAGCGCCTCCCTCAGCAGACTTGCCCTCAAGGAGACATATAAGATAATGGAGGAGAACGAGCAGCTTACCTCATTCTTCAGATCATATTTCGGCAATGCCGGGTATGACAACGACTTCATCCCGGTAATTGCCATCTCGAAACTGGTGCTCCTGGTACCATCTGACAAAATGGTGATGGCCGATACTGTCTATTCCAAGCCGGGTAAAACGATGGTGCTGGTGAACACCTTCCGGGAGGAACACAACAACTTTATTATCGAGTATCATTACCTGCTGGACCTGACACACAAGAACGAGATGGTCTTAAGGGAAGCCCTCCTCTCCTTTCTGCTTATAATCGGCAGTATCCTGATTGTCTTCCTGGTGTTCGGCCTGACATGGAGAAACCTTCTCGAGGAGCGAAGGCTCTCGGAACTGAAAAGCGACTTCATCAACAATATGACCCACGAGCTCAAGACCCCTCTCTCCACCATTACTGTGGCCGGGAGAACGCTTGAGAAGGAACAAATCATCTCGGACCGGGAAAAAGTGCTTGAAACGGCACAGCTGATAGGCAAACAGAGCGTGCATCTCAACCAGCTTATTAACACAATCCTCGAAGTAAGTTTCCTTGAGAGGCAGGAATTCGAGCTTGACCGGCATAAGGTGGCAATTGATGAACTGCTCCACCAGGTGGTTTCATCATTTCTTACATCATGCGACGGTTGCGCCGTGATTGAGGAGGATTACACCACCAACGGCCTGGAAGCCTCTGTTGACATCGTCTATTTCACCACCATGATCAGCAACCTGCTCTCCAATGCGGTGAAGTACTGCGACAGGGAACCCCTTATCCGTGTAACAGCCGCCGTATCAGGGTGTGACGTTGAAATAACAGTCCTTGACAACGGAGTGGGGATCCCGCAGGAACACCTCGGTCATGTATTCGAGAAATTCTACAGGGTACCCCAGGGGAACATCCACAAGGCAAAGGGGCTGGGACTCGGACTTTATTACGTCAGGCGGATTGCCATGGCGCACGGAGGCGATGTATCCGTCACCAGCAAACCCGGCCGCGGCACCACATTCAAAATCAGAATACCAATCCAGAATACGATATGAAACTCCTGCTTGCCGAAGACGATATCGATTTCGGGAACATACTGTCACAGTACCTCTCCATGAGTGGTTTCGAGGTTACACTGGCGCGAAACGGCCGCGAAGCATGGGACAGGTTTCACGATTCAAAGCCGGATATTTGCGTGCTCGATATCATGATGCCCGAAATGGACGGATTTACCCTCGCGGAGAAGCTGAGGGCGAAGGACCCGGGAATACCCTTCATCTTCCTGACGGCAAAAAGCCTGAGGGAGGATATGATCAGGGGTCTGAAGCTCGGGGCAGATGACTATATAACCAAACCTTTTGACCCGGAAATGCTGCTGCTCCGCATAAACAACATCCTCCGTAGAATTTACACCGTGGCTGAAGACGAATACCGGATCTCTGACACCACCCTCAGGTACAACGCCCTTGAGCTCATAACCCCTGCGGGAAAGGAGAAGCTTACCCTCCGGGAAGCCCAGCTGATGAGGCACCTTATGATGAACAGGAACAAGGCACTTACCCGCGAACAGATACTGACAGAAATATGGGGTGAGGACGACTATTTCCTGGGTCGGAGCATGGATGTGTTCATCAGCCGCCTGCGAAAATACATAGCTCCCGACCACGGATTAAGCCTCCGCACCCTGAGGGGGATGGGATTCATACTGGAAGAACTGCGACAATAACACTGACACCCCTGACGGCCCGGAAACCCGGTGCCACCTGACGTGCAGCACACCGGTCACAACGAAAAGGCCGGCTCCCCAGGAACCTAGTCTTCGCTTATCTCCGCCTCGTGAATTAGAAACTCTGTCAGGTTGACATCATGACTGAGGTTCAGTTTTGATCTCAGCCTGTAACGCGCTATCTCCACCGCCCGCGTGGATATGTTTGAAAGATTGGCAATCTCCTTGGTGGTAAAGTTCATCCTCAGGTACGAACACAGTCTCAGGTCATTAGGTGTCAGTGCAGGATACCTGGCCTTCAGCTTTCTGAAGAACCCTTCCTGCGACAGCTTCAGGTTTTTCATCACGTTCTGCCACTCCTCCGTCTGGGTGTCAAGTCCGTGATCAATAATCTGTTCCATCTCCCTGATGAAACGGGCGGGCATCTTTACAGAGCTTTCCTTGGCCGTCTCAAGCTTGTCACGCAGTTCCCTCAGGGTGTCTGTCTTTCTTATGAGGTAACGCATGGTAAGCATCAGCTCATAACTCTTGTAGTCGAGCTCGCTTTCCAGCCTGTTCTTGCCAACCTCATATTCAATCATACGGCGGTGGCCCTCGAGTTTGGAACGGAAAAACATAATCCCGGCTGCGGTAATTGCTGAGGCAGCAAGAAGGTAGAGGACCAGGGCCCATCCGGTCAGGGCAAAGGGCCTCCTGATGGTAAAACGGGTCTCCGTCATGCCCCTGCCGGCTGCCTCTCTTACCTGGAGATGATATTCACCATGCTTCAGGTTTAACAGTGAGAAGTTGTCGGTCGCCGTTCGATACCACTCCTCTCCCATCTCGGTGATCCTGTAAAGATACTCTCTTACTTCGCGGTCAAACCCGGATGGATTTGCAATATAGACGGTCAGGTTATTCGCCCTGCTGGGCACCTGTCTTTCATCACCTGACTGCGGGAACAGCGTGGCGCTCCTGTTACCCCCGCTGAAAACCAGGCGGCTGACGGCAAGCGCAGAGGCTTCCGAACTGTTGACCAGTCTGTCAACGTCATAGATGCTGAACGCCTGCCGTGTAGGAATGAGTAGCATGCCGGAATCCAGAGACATCACCTGCTGTTCCCGCCATGGCAGGTCAGCATACTCATGCACAAATTCCATGACCTTCTCGGCCTGCATGTCACGGGTGATGCTGAACAGGGCAATCCTGTTGTCAAGCACAAACCAGTAACTGTTCTTCTGAAACGGGATTATCTGCGTTGCTTTGACAAACTCACCCAGGCCCGGCTCCAGCGATGTCACGGGGAAAAAGTCCTTCCGCTCATAGTCAAAGCCATATAAATGATCCGCGGCGATGAACACCATCTGGTTGTTCATCATTGCCATGGAGATGATCCTGGCGCTGTCGCCGGCCTGGCTGAAATGAAGGGAACTGGTGACCGAATCAGCCTCCTCGTTCAGCTCCAGCCGGTATAAACCCTTCTGTGGATGCAGCGCCCAGACGTACCCGAGGTAATCAATCTCCACGAACCTGGTGGGTTCGGCATACCCTTCAATTTTGGCGCAGTACTCCCATTTGCCCCTTGCACCCCTACTGAATGAGACGAGACCAGTGTATGTACCCTGAACCAGGTACTCACCGAACGGCCTTACAGACCATCCCCCGGTGACATCCGAAATCCTGACGGCGTTCAGCCCGTCAATAAGAAAGGTGCCGTCATTGTGTCCGCACAGTATCTGCCCGTCATATTGCAACAGCTTCCAGACCTGCCCCTGGGTCCCGGGTATGATCCGAAGTCCGGAGAAGCGGTACGATCCGTTAACATTTTCTATGTCCGTAGCAAAAAGTCCGTGGTTTGTCCCCAGAAAAAGATAATCCCGGTCACGGATAACAGTATATATTGTTCCAAGGTCACCGCCTGAGTTCTCGTAGAACGCCACAGGTGAATTTGTATCAAGAAAATTTGCACCATCATCAAGCCCGACCCATAGCCCCTTTCCGGCATCCTGGTACAGCGACAATACAGTATTGTTGCTCAGCCCGTTGGAGTAATCATAGGTTTCAAGAATCCTGCCGCTCCGGTCACAGAGCACCAGGCCCCTGAGAATGGTTCCGAAGGCAAGGAGCGAATCATTCACAGCCAGCCCGGCATTGCAGGTAGCCTCTTTCAGGTACCCCGAGATCTCATTCGCCACAGGGGTGAACTTCGCTCCGTCGAACAGAAAAATACCGTCATTGGCAGTGCAGATCCACTTCTCATCCTGGCCTAAATCGATCAGTGCATGAATCTTGTGCGTGGCAAATATCTCGCTTCCGGGGATAAATCTGAAACCGGTCCCGTCAAACCAGTAAAGTCCCTCATCTATTGATTGCGCAATAAACCTCTCGCCTGACCTGAAGAAGAACAGCATCGAGGATGGGGCCGGAATCCTCTTTACCCCGTTGTAGTCATAAACATACACAGAGGTGAACGACTGGAAATAAAGGGTACGGCCTATCTCGAAAATGTTCCATATCTCGTCGTTCTCGGCAACATCGGCCGAGCCGGCCAGTGAGGTGTATGAAAGCACTCCGGACTGATCCTTCATCCAGAACCCGAAATCTTCAAAGGAACCAGTGAAAATCACCCCGTCACCGTTCACATATACAGACCTTGCTCCCTGGCGGTCGGGCACAGGGTAACTTCTCGCAGTAATACCGTTGTATTCGATCAGGCCGGCAGAATTGGCAAAATAGACGTAACCGCTGACCGGGTCCCTGCTTATCTCCCAGTTCTGGCTCTTCACCGGGATTGTTCCGGGAATAAACCGGCTGATGTCATTCCTGCCTCCAACTGCCTGGGCCTGAACCTGCACAGGCACTGAAAGAAAGGTGATGCAAATGACCTGAATCAGCAGTCTTAGAGTTCCCCCAACTGGTATCTCTGACATAAGTCCCGATTGTTACGCAACTTCCTGTTACCAGTGGTAAATATAGGAAAAAGTCAGGATCTCAGAGGTATATTTCAACCCTGTCTTCGCTGCCTGACGGCATACCTTCAAAGACACGCTCATCCACTGCCGCGCCACCGGGACGGTACTGGTTCTCAACAGGCGTGAACACCACATCACTTCCGTTAACGGTAATCCGTTTCGGGCTGCAACACCCTTCAATGACATGGTAAACAAAGGTCACGGTCCGGCCCATGATTATCATCGAAGCCTCAAGACCGTCAAGAGAGGCCGGCATCACCGGGTCAATAATTAACCTGCCCCATTCCCTCCTGATACCAAGGAGATGTGTCATGATGATACCGGCAAATATGCCCGGGCCACTTGAATAAACACGCCACCCTCCTCTCAGGGTGATTTTACCCTCAATTATCTCATTATACAGCTCGTCAGCCTGGTATCGTGTTTCAAAGATGGCGTCAGAGCTGCTGTAATAACAGTTTGACTGCCTTATATCAGAGTTGGATACAATGTCACGATACCCGACGGGAATTGCCTGCCGCAATGCCTTCATGAACTCTACGGCACGGCCGGTGCGCGCAAGAGACTCGGCGTATCTTATGTGTTCATGAACATACATCAGGCCTATCTCCCTGCCGAAGAACGTACTGCTCTCTGCTCTCCGGAAAATCTTCTCGGGGCCGCCGCTGTATCTCAGTGGCCGGTCCATCAGCCGGGCTCCGTCAGGTCCGGTGAGGTGCCTGCAGATCAGTTCCAGGTGACTTGCTGCCTGTTCAGGGGTGAAGATGCCGCTGACAATCCCCCGCTCCATCGGCAGGAGGCTGTAACTGATGCCTGTCACCGTATCCGACGGATGAAGCAGCAGGCTAATCCTGCCATCATCACCGGCGAGACCGTAACCTGCCACAACACCGTCTCTTAAAAGATACCTGTTGAAGTCAGTCCTGATATTCTCTGAGCAACTGTTCATCTCTTCGGCACCGTCATGATCGCCGGCCAAAGCGCAAACCTCCGCATACTGCCTGAATGCCTGGTAGTTCATCTCAACCGTCCATGATGAGATCAACCTGTCAGCCAGCTCCCTGTTAACCGGCTGCAATGAGTCATTCCAGTCGCCTCCTCCGTAACGGACCAGCGACTTACCCGGTACAAACGACCCTGTCACCTTTTTAACCAGTCGGTTAATATGTTCTCTAAGTGTATTTATGAGATTTTGCGCTTCATTATCTTTCTGAAAGTATGGCAGGGATTTATCAAGGAATCCAAAATCTCCGGTTGCCCTTATATAACTGCTCAGGGCAATGAGGCACCAGTAGATAACGTCTCCGTGTGCGCTGTCTGCCCTTATCTCATCGTAGCTGTCAAACATCCACCATTGCGGCCATCCGCCGTCAGGCTCCTGGTTTGAAAAGATGACTGTAAGTACATTTCTTGCCTCCTCATACTTACCCATCGCAATCAGCAGTTCGACAGGTCCCTGTGATACGTCGCGTGTTCCCCACGCGGCGCCACTGAACTGCTCAAGGCCGTAAGGGGTCAGAAAATGTGTGATTGCATTCATCCCGAACCACGGGAGTATCTCTGTTATGGCACTTATATCATCATCACTGCTTCTGATTGAGAGTGAACGGCTCATTTCTCTCCATTCCCCGGAGGCATCACCGGCGTCTGAAGCAAACTGCCTGTCCGCATCGTCAAAGAATACCGGCTCAATTCCGGCCGTAACACAGCCCGTGAAGCTCATGCTGAACCGGGTCAGCGGAGCAGTCTCTACAGTAAACAGGGAGTTGTCGTTCAGCACGTCATCTTTCCCTGAAAACCCGTTACCGCCGGCACGGTACCTGCTGCCGGAATACTGAATGGTTATCCTGTAACGCGCATCCGGGAACTTCCGGCTGATCATGCTTCCGGCAGCAGGCAATGCGATATACTCCCCGGCAACAGCGTCAGGCCTGATACTCCAGCCGTTGAGCTCATCAAAATCATGGGTAACCACCAGTGCCACAGGATCTCCTTCGAGAACACGGAAATCCATGTTGACCTGCGGCACCTTCCCGGATGTCCACGTCTGCACCTGGTACAGACTGTTGCCATGCCGGTACAGCCACCTGCAGTGGTTAAGTCCCATCTCGAAGGCCGATGGTACGCCGAGAAGCATCCTCTTCCCCCCTGCCACCACGAAAATCCTTTGCCCCGAAACGGGATTGATATTGAACTGGCTGTTGCATACTGACAGAAGGGTGTTGAAGTTGGTATTACCCTGGGTGATGTGAGAGTTGAAAACCCCGGATGCAAACGCTGTGGTTGACATTATTGACTCATCCGGAAGAAGATGAGCCCTGTTATGCATGATATGCCCGTGGGGACGGTCAGCCAGCAATTCCTTCCCCCTGAGCATCACGTGCCGGTTCATGTCGTAAAAGAATGATAACAGGCGGCCTCCGGAAAATTCAGAATACCTGCGTGGCCCCGGAAAAAAATTCTCAATCTCCTTCTCAGTCAGCTCCTCTGCCTGCAAGATGACCGGAGTGCTGAAAAGGTTCAGCTCCGGCTTCCGGAATCCTTCAATCCCGCTTAAGCCTCCCGGCTCGCGAAAGGAACTGAAGAGAGCCTCAGAATGAAGGCTTCCGGCAGCCCCGGAATGGTCATGGCTGAACTCCATTGCCAGGCCCGGCAGCCTGTCGAGGTCCGCTTCCGAGGTGGCCGGTGGATGATTATGCAAAAATGTCAGAGCAAACCTGACTCTCCTTGTCTCTCCTGCCCTGAGCACAAATGGCTCCTCCTGAATAGCAATTACAGATGACTCACCGGCATACTCACCTCCCAGGCTTTCCGCCAGCAATCCTTCCGGAATGCCGGTAGCCCGGTAACTCTTCCCGTAAAACTGCATTCCGTCAGTACAGGCGGAGCCGGCACGGCCCAGAGAGGCCATCATCAGCCACGGCCAGCCACCCGACTCCTTCATGTTCTGACGGCAGCAGACCACCTTCCCGGCCTCGGGATCATCAAGTATCCTCCTCTCTGTATACTGGCTCACATAGTACTCATTTACAAGCCCCTGCGAAACAGCCTTCAACCCGGCATCCTGAAGACAGACAAGGTCCAGGGTTACCTCCCTGCCACTGTTGTTGAACAGTTCTGTCGTCCATTCCCAGCTCAGACTCTTTTCTGACAGCCTCAGACTGCATATATATCCGATGTCATCCCAGCTTCCGGCAACGCTGTATATGCTGTTCTCCACACGGTAATAACCTTCACTCCCGGGACCGGTAAGCAGATGGCTCTCAATTGCGCCGTCTCTCTTTCTCAGAAAAATTCCGGCATATGCACCTGTATAAACCGTTGCCTGGCGGAGACTGATCATTATGGTGTCAGTATGTATGCATGACACCGCTCCGTTCCCGAGAAACTCCACCGTCAGTCCTGCATTGTTGCTGATCTTCATTGCCTGTTTGTTTTTATCATAACCATGGTGCCCGTCCGTTTGTCATTCCCGGAGCCCCTCCCAGGATGAACTGCTGCCGGACACCGCTCAACCCAGGGTGATTCTGAGCTGAAGTTCCTCTCCGTGTCTGTGGCTGTAGGTTATCACCATGTGCCCCCCGGTGACACCGGTCTCAGCAGGTTTGCCGCCGATCTCCGTCCTTTTTATCCGTAAAGCTCCGGGACCCTCGAGCACGGCCTCTCCGGCCAGATCTCTGTCGCCGCATAGTGTCATGATTATCTCATTACCCTCCCTTCTGAGACCGAGAAGATCGGAAGTGGTATGGAGCAATGTCACTCCCTCCGCCACCTGCAGGCAGACAGGGGTAAGTATTGCCCTCAGCGGAGGCCATGAAATTTTTTCTCCGCTCAGCGGCAGTCTGACCGTTTCACCCGATGCTGGATGAGTATAGGTGACGCTGCCGCTCATCTCCTCGTTGTAGTAGTTTGCCACGAAGAGCAGTGCCCTGCCGTCACCGGTGAATCTCTCTCTGGCAATTATGAATCCGTTGTCAGATGCGGCATTCCGAAGTCTGGCACCAGATCTCTCCAGTAACTTCTCATAGAACGCCCTGTGAGCCTCAGTGTCAAATCCGGCCCACGTGCCGATGAATGTGACCTTTCCTTTTTTCACCCTCTTTTCAAAGCCGCACGGAGTGCCCCTGAGTGTGCGGGCAATGACCTCGGCACCGGACAGCGATTCGGAGGTGAATACAACCTGCGGGTTGTTGCACTTGATGTCATGGAGATCAAAAAGGTCTATGAGCGGTGAGTCTGTCACCTCGGTCCCTGACGGATCTGCCCCTATTGCATCACGAAGCACCTTGCAGGGCTGCTGAGATGTATCCCTGTCAGGAAGGTAAGGATAGATAACTGCATGGCCTCCGCCTGTGATATAACCGGCGATGGTCATCTGAGCCGGGGCATCCATTTCGTCGGTTGCAAAAACCCAGACCTGCCGATACTGCGAAAGTGACTCAGGCGAAGCGGTGCTGAGGTCAGCCATGTCGTAATCGACGTTCAGAACCTGCAGCGCCTTCAGAAGGCCGTCAAAATATGCAGGCCGCCTGACAGCTGATGGTATGTAAGTCAGTCCGGAAGCCTCACCGGCCGGCCTTTCAAGTTCCGTGGCATACCAGTGTGGATAGAACAGCACGCACACCCTGGCCCTGCGGCCGGAATTTACAATTATGTCTCCTGCCACCTCTGTCATGTGGCTCATCTTCTGCACTGCAGGCCAGGCGCTTCCGCGTTTTCCTTCTGCATCGAGTGGCGTGAACCAGTAAAAAGTGTCTCCTGAGTAACCCCTGCGGCTGACGTTCCGGCCCTGCGAAAACATGTAAAAGTTCCAGCCCTTCAGCCCGTTGGCAATGCTGGCCTTATAAAACAGCTCCATCTCGCGCGGGTTTGTCACTACATGATACTCCCGTGAACCGCTCTGAAACTCTGCCGCAAAGAGCGGCCCGCCTCCCTGCATTGCCAGCGTGATGTCATTGATAATCCTGTCGTCGTGAAGATTCCTGTAAGAGACATACTCGGGTATGTGGTCAACGCCGAAGATGATCTCACTCCGGCCCCTGAAGAGGTCTTCATACATTGTTATGTTCACCGGGAACTCGTAGCCGTTGCCGTAGATCCATCCCGGGAGATTATGATACAGGGGCACCGTGACACCGCGTTCCCTTATCATAGAGCTCAGCATCCGGAGGTAATCTCCGTAATATCTTCTCCAGAAGCTGTGCCATGCATTGTCACGTCCGCGGTCAGCCGGAGATGCATATGGTTCGCGGCCGTCAGGCGGCAGTTCAATCTCGTCAAAACTGCTGTACGACGTGCCCCACTGCCTGTTAACCTCACTGACAGTACCGTACTTCCCTGAAACCCATGAGATGAACCTGTTCCTGACCTCATTGCCGTAGTCGGCCTGCCGGGCCAGCCATGAAAAGACACCTATCTCATTGCAGACCTGCATCATAATGACAGAACCTCCGGCCTGAATCTCATGATTCCTGATGACGGGCATGACCTGGTCATACCACAACCTGACTTTTTCAAGGTAATCCTTGTTGAAGAGGCTGACACCGTCACTCATCACCCTCACCCCCCGTCGGGTGTGCATCCGCACCCCGTCACCGTATCTTTCGAGGAACCAGTCGGGCAGACCCGCACCCCTGAACTCTGCAAGTATAAACGGACCGGGCTTGACGATGGCGTGTAAACCATGTTCTTTGCACTTGCGAAGCCAGCCGGTCAGATCCTTTTCGGGGCAGGAACTGCCGTCGACATCAAACACACCCTCCTCCTCCTCATGCCAGGCCCATGGTACATATGTGCTGACTGCCTTCAACCCGGCGCTGACTGCTTCATCAAGATGCTTGTCCCACAACCCGCGCCTGATCCTGAAATAGTGTATCTCGCCGGAATTGAGGAAAATCCTGCGACCGCCGAGATAAAAATTGTTATCCTTAACACTGAATGTCATATGCTGTATTTTAATCAGGTCGACTGCAATCCTTCAGCCTGACCGCCATTGTTCCCGATTCCTCTTTTTTCCCTGAGCAGTTCCTTTATCTCCATCGTCCTTTTCTCCGTAAGGCTGTAACGAAAGGCAAAAACCAGAGCCAGCAGGCACAGAAGAACAGGCAAACCAATCTCCACCACCCGCATCATAAGGAGGGTGTAAGGCGACTGTTTCTTGAGGGGGCCGACTCCGGCACTGATTGGCGCGAGGCTGGTTTCAATGACATCAAGTGGTGATCCGGGCTCCAGGGCATAGATCATCCTGTTCATCTCTGCTACGCTGCCGATAAGGTGTTCAGTGTGGTCACGGCTCTTCTTCTGTTCATTTGACCTGGTGCGGAGGTGGACCAGCAGATCAAAGGAGCTGATCCTTGCCTTAGTAAGCTTTGATTGCATAATTAACGGCACTGTTGACCTTATCAGGCTGTCGGCTGCCGGAGCCGGCACACCTGCCGTAGCAGAGGCAAGAGCCTCAATGTTCCTTTCGAGAGCTGCAATGTTTTGCCTGGTAACTGCATTTGCATTCATCAGCACGTTCTTCCTTTGAGCTTCAATCTCAGGAGTAATGACTTTCTTCCTGCCCGGTTTTTTAACTGCCTCACTCTCAAGATATACCAGGTAGTCCTTCGATTCCTTGAGTGCATCAGCAGCCTGTGACTGTGCATTCTTCAGCCATGTGCCGGCAGCAGCAGCATCACCCGTGTAACCTTTCCAGTAGGAAACTTTAGCCTGCATATCGCGAACGCTTCCCTGAAGGCCGTCAACCTTTGTCACCTGTGTCTCGTCGAAAAGAGTGAGGGTGATAAGCACTCCTGCAACGAAGCTGGCAAATGCCGTACCGAGTTTAATGAACCACCAGTAAATGGAGTAATAGCTCCCCTCGGTGCGATGACCGGTACGAAGCTCATCCTCATCGCATATGTCGCCCACCATCGAAGATCCGAGAGTGAAAAAGAAGAGCATGCCGGCAGAAAGCATTATGGTGGGAATGATTACCAGGTAGGGATGCTCAGGATTGTAGCATACAATCTTTGAGAGCTGTGCCAGGGTCATGAGAAGCATGGAGATTATCAGAGTGTTCCGCTTACCGAGTTTCGGGCTGATCCAGTTGAGGGGGAAGACGGCAAGCACACCCGTGATTGCCCAGATCGTTCCGTTTATCCCCAGCAGCCGCGCACCGGCAACCTTGTCTCCTCCAAAGACATAAAATATGGGAATGTATGAGCCCAGCAGGTTCACAAAATTGAAACCCATTGCAAGGGTGAAGATGGTCAGCACCAGGTATATATAGTTCTTATTGGTGCCGACAACCTTCATATCCTGCCAGAAATGGGTTTTCTCCTGCTTCGCCACCCTGACGAATCCCGGTTCGCGCAGCTTCGCAGTCCACCAGAAAGAGAGCGGGATCAGAACAGCTGCGATCATCAGGGAAACGTACCGCATCCCGTCAGCTTCGTTGCCTCCAGGTCCCCGGAACACTTCCATATTAGCCAGGGCAAATAGCCATGGAGTGCTCATGGCGAACAGATTGCCCACGAAACTTTTCCCGCTGAAGAGGCGGGTGCGTTCGTGGGGGTCAGATGTCATCTCCATCCCGAGCGCACCATGAGGTATCTCAAAGACGGTTGTGGCGGTGAAGAAGAGCAGCAGGGCAAAAAGAATATAGAATAACTGGAAACTCTGGAACCCGGTCTCACTGGGGAACCAGGCATGCACTGTCTCGCCTTTGGGAATCCACCACATGACCACAAAGAAGACCGCAACGGCTATACCCCCGATCAGGAGGAAGGGTCTGCGCCTGCCGAACCTGCTCCGCGTGTTGTCTGACAGATGGCCTACGATGGGATCAGAAAACGCATCCCAGAGCCTGGGGATGATCATTATGAGCCCCAGCCAGAAAGCACTGAGACCCAGGCTGATATTTCCCATCAACCCCACCAGCTGACCGGCGATGTTGAACAGCGCCACCGGTATGATGCCACCTGCAGAATAGGCTGCGAGCTGACCGAATGTTATCCGGTCATAGCCCTGCACCGCCTTTCCGCGACTCGTCTTCGTATCTTCCATCAGAATTCCTGTTATGTGCTCTCAATATCTGATTATCACCTCTGCCGGGACCTCTGTAACGGAGATATCCCTGCCGGTGAAACCTGTTAACTCATTTCCGTTTACAGTCACCCCTGACGGCATGGCGCCTCCGTTGAAGTTGCGTATCCTTATGCCTCCTGCGGGCAGGTTGAGATCGCCCGTAATACTGAACCGGTACGTGTTATCCTCCTTCCTGACGGAATAGGAGATATCTCCGTAATAGGTTGGCAGGTTGCTGACTGACATACCTCCCGGGGCATCAATCCAGTCGCGGTACAGGGCGGCTGCAATTACCAGGGTGTGATCATACTCGTTCTCATAAACAAACATTGACCTGACGGCATTGATGAAATCACTTCCGCACCATGTGTGAGGCATGTCCCCGATGAATCCCGGAAAGCGGCGGTCTTTCCATACTACCTCCGCCCAGTGGTTCCATGCATGCGGCTTCTGGTCATCAAGAAGAAATTTAGTCAGTTCATGAGCCCTCTCCGGCTGGTCAAGCATAATGAATGAACCTATGAGCCTGTTTTCATAAGGTGTGTAATTAACCCACTCCAGCAATCCGTCCCTCCTCTTCCTGAAAAATTCGTAATACTGCTCAAAGGTGTTGTATACCTGGGGCACGGGGAGGTTCCCCAGCTCGTTGCACGGGGTAAGGGCAATGGTTGTCGACGTGGCGTCAAAATCCCCGAGCTCCACACATCCGGGGATATAGTCAATCCCCCTTATCTTCATAGCGAGGTCAATCGAGTTGTATAGGTTCTTCCGGAACTCATCGCGCATCAGCGCTATCTTCGCACGGTGCTCATCATCACCCAGTATGTCCTGTATCTCCACGGCATCCTTCAGGCCCTTCATAATGAAGAAATTATCCCAGTATGAGTGCATCGGCTTAGCCGAATAACCCTCATGGCTGATTGATTCGGGCACCAGCCCGTAATATGCCCTTACGCTGTCATTGCCGTTCCTGAAATGATCTGTTGATCTCTCCGCGACAAGTGAACCGATATAATCAGCCGCTTTGATGACATGGTAATTCATGGACCTCAGGAATGCGGTGTCAGCAGTGAAATTGAAATACTCCCTGATAAGATAGATCAACTGGCCGTGGCTGTCATTTTCAGGCACGGGGTCAGACCCCCGGAAGTCGACAACGCATGGCACCTTTCCGTTATCATACTGGTGTGCTGCGTACCATTCAATGAACTCCTTCACCTCCGGGACGATGCCTGATTTGAGAAGTGCTGATGATGTGAGCGATCCGTCACGGATCCAGCTCCTGTCATACGAACGTGAACCCGGCTGTATGCCCGCCCTGTCCCTGTTGATCAGAATATACGCCAGGTTTGACCGCCATGTGTCAATCAGCCTGTCAGCCGAAAGAGGGAGATCAAAACGGATATGTCCTGTCCTCTTGTTCCAGTAGTCCGCTGACGCGAAAAACTTCTCCCCGGCTTCAGCAGTTGTCTGTGGAAGAGTGTGCGGCATAACCCCCTCACCCGATGATTTTGCCCTGATGACCTGAGGCGGATTTTCACCGGCCCCCTGCCCGGATGATTCTCGGATAACGCTGTGGTATGGGATTATGGCAAATAATTCCTTCGACTCACCCGCTTTAAGCTTTATCCTGTACTTTACAATCCCGCCAGCCATCCCGGACGGATCCGTCACACCCGACGAAACAGGCATCTCCCCCATGCGGATCATCTCAACCGGGTTGCCCTCATCGAACTTCGCGGCACCAAAGGATTCATACTCCTCAGTCAGCCTTACAGGCTTACCGTCTACTGAGATCAGCCCTTTGCTGATCTCCCTGACCGACACTATCCTTCCGATGCCGCCGACGGTGTTGAGAAACTGGTAGTATGGATTCACCTGGTACGGACGGAGCAGAAGATAAAATTCCAACTCCAGCGGCTCTGCCAAAGTGTTTTCAAACCTGTAACCGATGTAAAGCTCCGAGTCGTCATTGGGCTTGCCGCCCGAGGAGACACCGGTCACAAACCTGATCCCGTTCTGCCTCCACTCAACGGAGGGAAGAAAAACATAATCACCGGAATATCCGGGAAAGCCCATAACCTGCTCCGGCTGGACGTTGCTGTGATTAATAAGCGTATTCCCGGTTTTAAGCATGGGCTCCAGTGAAAACCGTGCTTTTTCAGCCTCCACCATACCGTCCTCGCTTATCAACGCCTCCTTGGTATCGCTGCTGACCCCGGTGACTGTCCAGTATGAGGCACGTCCGCTGAAATAATCTGGATAACTTCCTGCTGGCGAGTTTCTTGCAGCATACATTATGAAATCATTGGAAGTCAGTGTACTCCTAACGTCAGGAATCTTTATCTCCCTGATGCCATAGGACCTGTCGTTGGCCGGTTTCAGAAGGTCAATCCGGAGATAAGCCGCCTCGGCTTCCGGAAGTCTGATTATGCTGGAGCCGCCACGGTTGGGGCTGACCGAATATGCCTTTTCCCATCTTTTTCCGTCTCCTGAAAGCAAAACGTCAAATTCTTCGGCATGACTGCCTTCGAACCATGCGATATAAAGCCCCCCGAACTCCCGCCTCCCCTTGAAATCAAGGGTTATGCTCTGTTTACCCGCTTTCCTGCTTTGCCAGAAGGACTCACCTGATCCGTCAGCTGCAAGCCCCGGTCTGTGACCCCTGGCTGAGGAGGAAGCACTCATGACCGGCTCAGGCCAGACATCCGTCTCCGGAGGCAGGGGCTCAAACTTCAGGTCGTCGAGCCACAGGGTTCCCTTCCCTCCGACAAAGGAGGCAACGGTGAATTCAATCCTGTCGACCCTATTCATATCGTGGTCCTCCGTCGGTCCCCAGGCAAAACTGATGTGCCTTTTCTTTATGCGGATCTTCGTCCACTCCTGTGGAAAATCATAGTTGCGGTTATTGACCCACCAGACATTATTCCCGGTGCTGTCAATGAATTTTATCTCGAAATTGTTCGAAGGTGATTCGGCCCTGAGCCAGAAGGTGAACTCGTAGTTCTCAGGCAGGTTTATCGGAAACATCTTCTGTATGCCGCCAAAACCTGTTCCCCCGGTAAAATCATAGTCAATCCTTACGGCATTGCCGGTTACCCCTTTTTCAGCGGAAACATTCAGGGTAACACCGTCAGAGATGTTGTATGACCAGCCTGAAGCCTGATCAAAAGTCTCCAGTGTACGTTGCTGGGCTGTTGCGGCAAATGATGTCAGTGCAATGAGCAACAGCAGGGCTTCCGTTTTTCTGGTTCTGTAATTCATGATACGGGTTTCGGTTGGCGGTTTCAGGAAGGATTCAGGTTAAAGCGCTACAGGTATGAGAATCCGAGCGTCTGAAGGCCTTCCAGGATCACCGTATCCTTCATCACGTAGTTCCATACCAGTCCGGTTCTGAAGTTCTCTATCATTATAAGCATCGGACCCTGATCGATGCCGATGAAATCATCATTTACCCATCCTGCGGTAAGGTTGAATGAATCATAATACCCGTACCTGCCCCAGATTTTGTCTCCCATCTTCTCATTTATTGACCTTATGGTGGGGATAACAATCTCCGGTGCAAATGGCAGAGAGGAGAGCGGTCCGTAAGGTGCGATGGTGCCGTCATCAAAGTAGTTGTAATCCGGTCCGCTGGTTCCTCTGCCGGCATAGCCCAGGAACTCCTTTCCGTTGAAGTTGTATTTGTCACCGGGCCCGTCACTTGCCGTGATGCCCCAGCAGAGAGAATCATACCCGACCCATCCGTGAGGATTGTCAATCGCATACTGCCGCTGAACGTAGGTCGCCCGACGCGAGTTCTCGAAATAATCTATTCCCTTGTCGCGAATGTACTCATCGGCCAATCCCCTGAAGTCAATGAAGCAATGAGAGAACTGGTGGCCGAAAAGCGGAGGAAAGGCCACGTGTGAAAGCCCCTCATACGGAGTCTGCCATTTGTAGCTGCCGAGCCATGACCTGTAGCTTTCCCTGGCATCATCAAGCCCTGTTCCTGCAGCAAGGATATAAAGGAACAGCGCCTCATTGTAACCGCTCCATCCCATATTATGAAGCCCTGACTCAGGGTGCCAGCCCATGGATATCTGCCTTGCATAGTCACCTGTATCAGGCATCATCATGAAGTCCCACTCAATATTCCCGAGTATCCGTGACGCCTGTGAGCGGATCTGACTTTCTGTTTCGTTTTCACGGTCATAGTAATTCCTTGCGAAGAGTATCCCCATCATAAGCAGCCCGGTATCCACCGAGGAGAGTTCGCACCTCCATTCCCGGAGGCCTGTATCCATCCGGAGAAAATGATAGTAAAATCCCTTGTAGCCGGAAGCCAGAGTATCAGGACTCTGAAGTGAATTCACAAAAAAATTCATCATGTTGAGGGTTATCTGTGCCGCCTCATCCCGTGTTATCCATCCCCTTTCCGCACCAATGGCGAACGAGGGGATGCCGAACCCGGTGGATGCTATGCTTGCCGGCGCCCATGATGCGGTGCGGTCCTTGACTATGCCCCACTCCGGGTGATGTTCACCCATGAAAAAGAGGAAAGTCTTTTTCTGAATAGAATCAAGCATCGCCTCATCTGCGGATGACAGTACATAGTCAACCTTGCCCTGCGAGCGGAAAACTGTCTGCTGAGGCTGATTGCATGCGGCTGACACAAGTGCCGCCAGTAAAATGGAGTATATCTTTTTCATAGGTTTTCAGTATGTAAATCCCAGTTTATCGAGGCCGGTCTGCACTTCCGGGGCTGACATGAATAAATCCCAGAGTAGACCTGTACGATGGTTCTCAATCATGCAGATAATTGGTCCCTGGTCAATGGCCAGGTATGATGTTGCCCACCATCCTTCAGTCGGATTGAAGGCATCATGGAAACCGTACTCACCCCATAGCCGGTCTCCGAGAATGTAATAAAAATGCCTGATTGCATTCATCGACTGTTCCGGAGTATACGGCAGTGATGATATGGCTGCCGTTGGAGAGATGACTCCCAGATCATTTGTGGGAGAGTGGGCGCTGTAACCCTGGTGGTTGTCACTGGCCGTCAGTCCCCAGCATTCACCGCTGTACCCCACGTAACTGAACGGGTTTGTCTCGCAGTGCTTCCAGTTAATAAGTGAATGGGCCGTGTTCTGTTCGAGGTAATTGACCCAGGTATCCTGAAGGTTTCGCGGATCAAGCCCCAGGAACGAATAATGGGTGAAGAAGAGCGGACCGCCATATGCCCACCCCATCGGCAGCATGATTCCGTAGTAGGTGTTTCCGTTCATTATGGCGCCGTCATTCATGTAACCGTACCTGTAAGTATCCCTGCTGATGGTATGAGTGGGTGACCCTGCACCCAGGAGATAACAGATCAGTGTTTCATTGTAGCCGCGAAGGATCATATTCATCTGGAAGCCGTAGTTGGGCGACCAGTGCCAGTAAAGCGCGTTCTGTCCCTGTGTGAAGAAATCAAACTCAACCGCCTGCCAGAGTGCATTTATGCGGTCAATGATCAGCTTCTCGGCTGCGACGCCCGCATCGAGGTACTGCCTGAAGGTGATCAGCCCCTGGATGAGAAACGAACTCTCAACCAGGTCACCGCCGTTATCCTTCTCGCTGAACGGCACGATACGGCCGGTGGACCCGTTCAGCCAGTGCGGCCAGACACCGTGATAACGGTCACATGTCTCAAGAAAATCAAGAATTTTGTCCATGTGAGCAAGGCCCTCCGCCCTGGTAATGAACCCCCTCTCCATTGCCACAACCATGGCCATGATGCCAAATCCGGAGCCTCCGGTGGTGACAACGTCACCCGAAGTGTTGCGCTCCCGCGCAAGCCCGCTGGAAGGATGCGCAAAGTCATAGAAATATCTGAAGGTCTGACGCTGAACCAGATCAAGCAGTTCATCGTCACTTATGAGCGGAAACTTGGGACGGAGGTCAGGACCGGTGTAAAAGCTGTTGCTGAAACCGTCAAAGGTGTACCCGTTGACACCCTTCAACCCGGTAGTAACGGTAAAAGCATATTTTTTGTAATAGTCAAGCCCGGAAGTAGTCGTGACTGTAACCCTCCGGTTGCTTTCTGAAAGGGAATACTGAACCGGGGCCGGGAAATAAAAATATCCCTGGTAATCGGCCGGATCCAGCTCCTCCGAAAAATCGACAACAATCGATACAGCTGCCAGGTTTACATTCCGTGGCCTTACCGGAGGCATGAAGGACTCACCGTTTACTGTGACAGTGGTTATCAGCATTTTACCGTTCACGGTTGTGAAACTGTAGGTCACCCCCGGAAAAGTTTCGCGGCTTGCGCCGCGGAGTGTTGAAGTGATCTCAAGGGTATATTCTGAAAGATGATCAAGGCTGGATGAAGGCTGCAGTACCACTGTCCTGTTGTCATCAATGAAGGTAATGGCTGCAGGTATTGCCGTCACGCCCCCCTTCTTCAGGAAAACACTCTTTCGTGCCGCGGCGGTGTCAAGAGCGCTGCTGAACTCAATCACGGCATTCCTGTCTACCGGGATATCCGTCAGCGGGTTGTTCAGGTCAAGGTATACCGTTCCCACCTTTGCCCTCACAAGCTGGATCAGTCCGGGTTCACCTCCCGGATCATTCCTGTCACATGAAAAAAGCAACAATGACAAAATGATAAGCCACGCTCCCGTTAACCCTCTTTTCATGATGGATCGCTCTTTAAAAAGGGAGGGTCCGGGCTCTTGCCGGGACCCTCCTGTTTTCCGATAGAAAATTGATATTACGGCTTCTCCGAGTTGTACATGAGTGTGATTTCATTCTCGGTAAGAGCCTTGTGCCATATGCGGATGTCATCAAGCTGGCCCTTGAAATGCTGGTTGGCAGGATCAGCATAATTAGCCCAGTCATCGCTGATGGTCCTGTTGTTCCTTCCCTGTATGAAGCCAAGAGCCCATTTTTTATCAGCTGCAATTCCCGCATACTTAAGCCCGGTCACACCTTTTTTTGCATCAGTGTCAGGCCAGAGATTGAAGTCGAAGCTCTTCATCTTAACACCGTCAAAATAAAGAGTCCCGACTTTCGTGGGAGCGTTATAGGTATATACAACATTCAGCCAGTTATCCTTCAGTTTGGCCATCATTTCAGCAGCTGTCAGGCTCTTGGCATATGTCCAGCCCTGCCATGCCTGATCAGGAGGAAGATTGTTGTATTTAGCTTCTACGGGGAACCACATATCTTCAGAAGCAGTTCCGGTTGCATGCTGGTACTGGATTGCAAATTTTGAACCATCATAGCCACCATAAATCTCATACTGTATGCCATTCCAGCCTGCCAGACCCATGACGAAGTGACCATTGGTCTTGCCTGTGGAGTTTGTTTTAACCCAGAATGCAATCGTAAAGCTGTTGGTGTTCATCAGCAGATCACCGTTGGGGATCTCTATGAGGCTGGTGGTGCCGTTGAATGTGGCTGCCTTGCCTGCAGCAGCATTTCTTGAAGCAGTGTAGGTAATGTCAATAATGTCAGCGGCAACAGGATCCCAGGCGCCGATGATGTCATTGGCATTGTCCTCAAAGGTGAAGTGTGCAACGGCGCCTGCCGGAGCAAAAGTTCCGGCCGTGGTGAAGGTCCTCTGCAGCGGGGTAATGGCAAGGGCGTCAACCGACTTCAGGCCGGCGCCGAAGCTGAGCTGATAAAGAGCCCCTGTACCAAGGTTTGCCGTCGGGGTGATGGTGATGGTGTTCCCTGATGCGTTGATTGTCAAAGCAACGGGTGCATCATCATAATCCTGAACCATTGTTATGGTTGAGGCAGTAGCAGTTGCAGGATCAACATCAACATTGAACGTTGCAACAATGGTCGGATTGACAGGAACGTTAGATGGCGATGTGGCACCGTTAAGATCAATGGTGCCGGCCATGAGTGACTCCAGTGCCAGTGGCTCCGGATCCTTCTTGCAGCCTGTGAGCATCAGCGTAAATGCCACAGCAAACAGAAGCAGACTTGTAAAAAGATGTTTTCTTTTCATAAAATTCAAGATTTAAAATTCAACATTCATTTGTACTATCAGAGTTATTTACCATTCGGGATTCTGCTGAAGAGATCCCTGTGATATATCTATTTCGTTCTGAGGAATGGGGAACAGCTCATGCTTCCCGGTTTCGAATCCCATCGGACCGAGGACAGTTGCTGCCCTGCCTGTGCGGACCAGGTCCCAGAACCTGTGCCCTTCCAGCGCCAGCTCATGCCGCCTTTCTTCGAGGATGGCAGTCCTGAGATCATCCTTCCCGGTTACGGTAACATCAGGAAGGATGGAACTGTTACCCTCCCTTGCGCGCTCCCTGACCTCATTCAGATAAAGGAGTGCGTCACCGGGCTTGTCGTTCTCGTTCAGCGCTTCGGCAGCCATCAGCAGAACATCGGCATAGCGTATGAGCCTGCGGTTGTGACCCCACTGGGTTATGGTGTTTGTGCCCGGATACCATACCTTCTGGTTGTAGCATTCAACCTCCGTTACGGTGCCGTCAACCACCACCTCGTCAGGAGTGGTTCCGTCTCCAATGATAAGGATTCCGTCAAGAGTTTCGCCCAGATCGATGATGGTTGCATCAAGACGAGGATCTCCCGGCTCAAATGAGTTGCGCAGATCCAGCGATGGCCTGTTGAAACCCCATCCCCGGTTTGGTGATCCCCTGACTCCCTGTGTGTTGGCGTACTGGTTTCCTCCGGCACCCTCAACCTCCATGGCTCCTACCTCGAACACTGATTCAACACCGTGCTCACCGTTCTTGCCGTTTGCATCGGCAAAATTATCCTCCAGGTCATATTCATCAGATGCAATTACTTCAAGTGCATACTTCTCAGCATTCTCATAATCGCCCAGGAAAAGATACACCCTTGCAAGAAGCGACTTGGCGGCACCTTTTGTGGCACGTCCGGCATCATCCGGGCCGTAGAGGCTCTTTTCAGGCAGATACTGTGCGGCATATTCGAGGTCTGTTATGACCAGTTCATATATCTCACTTGCTGTCGATCGGGGAATTTTGGTGGCCGGGACTGTGGTGGTAACCTTTGGCACACCTCCGAAAGCCCTCACGAGATCAAAGTAAAAGAGTCCCCTGAGGAACCTGGCTTCAGCAATGTACCTCGTGCGCAATTGTTCTTCCATGGTAATGGACGGGACTTTCTCAATGACCACATTGGCTCTCTTGATTCCCTCATAGAGTGCGCTCCACCAGCGGTCAAGACCGTCCTGGGTGGTTGTATAGGTGAATGTCTCAAACGGACCAACTGTAGGGAGCTGGTCATTCGGGTTACTGCCTTTGTGCGCATCATCTGACATTATATCCATGATTGGGTAACCTCCTGAATGATATGCCCAGTTCCGGACAGATACATAAACAGCATTGGTGGCCAGCAACGCATCAGATGCCGTCACCGGGAATGCCTCCTGTGTAAGCTCACCCTGCGGATCCTTCTGCAGGAAATCTTCACACCCCGTGGCAATTACAAGGGATGCAACAAGAAGAAGTGATACAGTTATCTTGGTTTTCATCTTTCTCAGAATTGCAGGTTAACACCAATTGAATATGTAGAGGTTATGGGATAAGCCCCGTAATCTATCCCGTTCGAGAGCACATCATAACTTCCGATCTCGGGCGTGTATCCGGTGAATTTCGTCATGGTAAGGAGGTTAGTTCCCTTCAGGTAGACCCTGAACTGCTGTATATAAGCTTTCTGTGACCATGATGCAGGCAGTGTGTACCCCAGGGTAAGGCTTCTCAGCCTGATGAATGAGCCATCATGGATGAACCTGTCGGAAGGGGTGTAATTATATCCTCCGAAAGATGGCCTGGGCTCCGTATTGCTTGTTCCCGGGCCGGTCCACCGGTCAAAAACATGCTGCTCGAAGTTGTAGGGGTCAGGCCTGACCACCTCCTTCCCGTTGAAGATCTTGTTGCCTGTCTGTCCCTGGAAATCAACGCCCAGATCCAGCCCGTTGTACTCAATCATTCCGTTGAACCCGAAGATGAACTTCGGTATCGGGGATCCGATGAAGGTCCGGTCACGGCCGTCAAGGGTTCCTTCACCGGTGACGTCCACAAACCTCAGGTCACCAACCCCTGCCTGCGATGAGTGCGGGTATGCCGCCAGTTCCTCATCATTCTGGAAAATGCCATCAGTCTTGTAACCATAGAAAGCTCCGATCGGCAGCCCCACCCTGCTGAGGGTCACAGGCCTGCCGTCACCCAGGTAACCGCCGATGAGGGTTGAGTCTATCCCGCTGTTTCCGCCAATCTCAAGCACCTCGTTGTGAATCGTTGACCCGAGTAAACCTACCGAATAGGTTACCTCCCCAACCTTCTCCCTCCAGTTGAGATTAAACTCAAAACCCCTGTTAAGCACTGAAGCAGCATTGTAACGAACCCTCTGCCCCTGACCGTTGCCAAGATGCCCGGGTGTGGAGAGCTCAACAAGTATGTCATTCGTCACCCTGTTATAGAAATCAAACTCTGTTGTAAGCCTGTTGGCAAGCATGCCAACCTCAGCTCCGATATCCGTCTGCGTGGTGCTCTCCCACTTCAGGTCAGGATTGCCGCTCTTACCGTAGGTGGCAGCGGGAACAGGTGCATCAGGATTACCCAGGACGGCAATGATTGATGACTGAACCCTTGAATACCTGTCATAATACGATATCTTGTCATTTCCTATGATACCCCAGCTGGCCCTGAGCTTCAGCTTCGAAATCCAGTCAACTGACTTCATGAACGGCTCATTCCCCACGTTCCATCCGAAGGCAACCGACGGGAAATTTGAAAAACGGTTCTCCTTCGAGAACTTCGACGATCCGTCACGTCGGAATGTGACAGTAACTATGTATTTGTTGTTGAGAGTATAGTTGGCTCTGAACAGGTATGACATCATCGAGTAGTACAGACCTGCATCAACCCCGTTCGAGATAGACTGAATGGTGTTTACATTGTTTGCCGGATCATAGATATAAGAGGGACTGATGTACCAGAAATCCTGCCCGTCACGGAGCACGTTCTCTCCCGGGATACTGGTAAACTCAGATGATGACTCCTGCATTGTGAAGCCGGCTACCATATCAAGTGAGTGGATGTCGGCAAAAGTGTTCCTGTAGCTGACAGTGTTCTCCCACAACCAGTTCATGTTGTCAGAGGTACCCTTGTATATGTCGCTCAGCACATTCTGCTGCTGTGAGGCTGTGCCGTCAGGATTGTAGACTGTATAGGCAGGTGTGAAACTTGTTGATTTGTTGTACGATGCATCAATTCCCAGGCTTGACCTGAGTGTTA
>LAHT01000021.1_pt1 | contig 29116 bp, 19 predicted proteins | sample 329671 | NCBI WGS metagenome assembly LAHT01 (sample SAMN03275702, study PRJNA271635) | activated sludge metagenome | isolation source: Sample C-4 Sludge from methanogenic chamber (fourth chamber) of Anaerobic... | reverse complement strand
CGCTGGTAAAGACTTGCCGGAAATCTTCTTTGATGCAGCTCCGGAATGGTTTTTTATGTTCTTGTGCCGGCACGAAAATATTTGTAGTAATTTTGGACAAAACTTACCGAATCATGAGAACCATTGCCATTGTCGCCGGAGGGAATTCATCAGAATACCCTGTCTCGGTACGCAGCGCTAAGGGTGTTGAATCAGCTCTTAAGGGGAAATTCGAAACATACATTATCAACATCAAAGGTACCGACTGGTACTGGGAAGATCCCAGGGGACGCGTCTGCAGGATAGACAAGAATGATTTCTCACTGGTTCTTGATGATCAGCGCATCCGTTTCGATGCTGCCTTTATCGCCATCCATGGCAACCCCGGTGAAAACGGACTGCTCCAGGGGTATTTTGACATGATCGAATTGCCCTACACGAGCTGCGATGCATTCGTCTCGGCGCTCACCTTCAACAAGCAGGCGTGCAAGCTCTACCTGAATGAGTACGGTATTCCGATGACCGGCGGCCTTCTCATAAGGAAAGGACAGAAGTATGATGCGGCCGGCATTGTCAGGCAGACTGGGCTTCCCTGTTTTGTCAAACCCAACGCAAGCGGATCGAGCTTCGGGGTTACAAAGGTGAAGGAGACTACTGAATTTAATGAGGCTCTGGAGAAGGCATTCGCCGAAGGCCACGAAGTGCTGGTGGAGTCATTTATGAAAGGAACCGAGGTCGCCTGCGGGGTTGTCAAGACAAGAAACAGGAAGATCGTTATGCCTGTGACAGAGGTGGTTCCCAAAAAGGAGTTCTTTGATTATGAGGCGAAATATACCGAAGGATTGTCTGATGAGATCACCCCGGCACGTTTTTCCGAAGAGCTCACCAACCGTATCCAGGAGCTGTCATCCGAGATTTATGACATCCTCGGGTGCCGTGGAATCGTCAGGGTCGATTTCATTGTCACTCACGATGGTCCGCAGTTCCTGGAGATAAACACCATCCCGGGCATGACCCCTGAGAGCATAATCCCCCGCCAGGCAGCAGTATTCGGAATCAGCCAGACAGATCTTTATTCAATGGTGATAGAAGATCTCTTTACAATGGTTTAACCAATTCGGTCAGAACCGGCTTCGCAAATTCGCAATTTTGAGCCTGCGACATATGAGCAGGATCAATACCGTATCCGCCGGCTGGCGGATCGGGACGCAAATCGCAAATCGCAAATCGCAATTTCTCTATTGCCTGCCCTCCAGGGCTTCGAACCTGTAGGCGTCAATGGGAGCACAGGTGCAGACCAGGTTGCGGTCACCGTAACCGTTGTCCACCCTGCCAACCGTCGGCCAGAACTTGTTCTCGACTACCCATGCGAGCGGGAATGCCGCCTTCTCCCGGGCATAAACATGCTTCCACCCGTCAGAGATGACAGCCGCAGCAGTGTGTGGAGCGTTCTTTAACACATTATCCTCACGGTCTGCCTCGCCCATCCGGATCTCCTCAATCTCATTCCAGATAGACCGCATGGCATCGACAAACCTGTCAAGCTCAGCCTTCGGCTCCGACTCGGTAGGCTCAACCATCAGTGTTCCGTGAACCGGGAAAGATAGCGTAGGTGCATGGAACCCGTAGTCCATCAGCCTCTTGGCTATGTCTGACTCATCCACTCCCGCGTCTTTGAATCCCCTGCAGTCGAGTATCATCTCATGGGCACAGCGGCCGTTGGCGCCGGTGTAAAGCACCTTGTACATGCCACTTAGCTTTGCAGAGATATAGTTGGCATTAAGTATTGCAAAGACTGTTGACTTTGTCAGACCTTCAGCGCCCAGCATCATCACGTAGGCGTGACTGATTGTCAGGACATGAGCGCTGCCGAATGGCGCTGCGGCAACAGCGGTGATCCCGTGACTTCCGCCCGTTTTTACCACCGGGTGTGCCGGCAGGAACTCAGCCAGCTTCGTGTTGCAGAGGATGGGGCCCATTCCCGGCCCGCCGCCACCATGAGGTATTGCAAAGGTCTTGTGCAGGTTGAGGTGACACACGTCGGCCCCGATAAAACCGGGACTTGTGAGTCCCACCTGGGCGTTCATGTTGGCGCCGTCCATATAAACCAGTCCGCCATTCTCATGCACTATCTTTATCATCTCCACGATAGCCTCCTCAAAAACGCCGTGCGTGGAAGGATATGTAATCATTGCTGAGCTGAGGTTGTCACGATGCTCAACCGCCTTCTTCTTCAGGTCCTCGACGCTTATGTTGCCGTTCTCGTCGCACTCAACTACAACAACCTTCATGCCGGCCATGGCGGCGCTGGCAGGGTTGGTGCCGTGAGCTGACGAAGGGATCAGCGCCACATCGCGGTGACCTTCATTGCGGCTGATATGATACTGCCTGATAACCATCAGACCGGCGTATTCACCTGCCGCACCCGAGTTGGGCTGGAAGGACACAGCATCAAAGCCGGTGATCTCCTTCAGCGCTTCGCCCAGTTCTTCCATCATCTTGTGGTAACCCTCCGCCTGGTCGGCAGGAACAAACGGGTGTATGTTACCAAACTCCGGCCAGCTCATCGCGAACATCGAGGCAGCAGGGTTGAGTTTCATTGTGCACGATCCGAGCGGTATCATGCCGTTGGCCAGTGAAAAGTCCTTGCGCTCAAGCATCTTGATATAGCGCATCATGTCAGTCTCGCTGTGATAGCTGTTGAAGGTACGCTCCTGCAGGAACGCCGACTTGCGGTGGAATTTTTCGTCAATGCAGAAACAGTCGCAGAGCGAAGTAACCTCGTCGGCCTTCTTCCCTGCCGCCTCGGCGAAGATCCCGACTATATCATTGATCTCCTTCAGTGTCGTCACCTCATCGGTGCTTATCACCGCGCAGTTGGCACACGGATACCAGAGGTTGATACCCCGGCTGAGGGCGATCTTCTGAATCATGTCTGAAGTAACACCGGTTACTGCCTGCACCCTTACTGTATCAAAAAACTGCTCATGCTTTATTGTGTATCCCAGTTTCTTCAGAGCTCCGGCCAGGGTACATGCCGTTGAGAAGATATGGCGGGCAATTCTCTTCAGTCCTTCAGGACCGTGATACTGCGCATACATTCCTGACATCGTTGCCAGCAGGGCCTGCGCCGTGCAGATGTTCGAGGTGGCCCGCTCACGCTTGATATGCTGCTCGCGTGTCTGCAGCGCCATGCGGAGCGCCTGGTTTCCATCCACGTCAACCGAGACGCCTATCAGGCGGCCCGGCATGTTGCGTTTCATCTCGTCCCTGGTGGCGAAAAATCCCGCGTGCGGACCGCCGTAGCTCATGGGGAGGCCAAACCTCTGGTTGGAACCGAAGACGATGTCAGCCCCCCATTCTCCGGGAGGTGCCAGAAGGGTGAGACTCATCAGGTCAGCGCCTACGCCCACGAGGGCTCCGGCACCATGAACCTTCTCAACCAGCTCGCGGTAGTCACGTACCTCGCCGCAGGCGGCGGGATACTGAACAATCACACCAAACATCCGCGGATCTGCTTCAATGAGCTTATAATCAACAAACTGAATGTCTATACCCAGAGGAGCTGCACGGGTGATGAGCACATCACGTGTCTGCCTGAAGACAGAATTGTCAACAAGGAAAAGGTCTGCTCCTGTCTTCACCTTGTCGCGCGATCGGGCATTGAACATCATGATCATCGCTTCGGCTGCTGCCGTGGCCTCATCGAGCAGTGACGCGTTGGCAATTTCCATGGCCGTGAGGCCGGCCACCATCGTCTGGAAGTTCAGCAGCGCCTCAAGCCTCCCCTGTGAGATCTCGGCCTGATAGGGAGTATATGAGGTATACCATGCGGGATTCTCAAGCACATTACGGATGATTACGGGAGGAACAGCCACCCCGTAGTAACCCTGTCCGATAAATGAACGGAACTGCCTGTTGCGCTTGCCGAGGTCCCTGATGTGGGCAAGGTATTCGAACTCACTCATCGCCGGAGGCAGATTCAGAGGTCTGTCAAGCCTGATCGATGCAGGCACTGTCTGTTCAATAAGCTGCTCGGGTGAATCAACGCCGATGGCCTTGCACATCACGGCTGCATCACTCTCACGCGGCCCGACGTGGCGGTTAACAAAACGATCAGATGTCATATTATATACGGTTGGTTTTTCGTCTGAAAGGAACGAAGCGAAAATAGCATAAAGCGAAGAACAAAAAAAAGCATATTCATCATGTTTACATGAAAAAGGGATTGTGTTCAGCCTCTTCCCTGATGGTTGTTTCAGGACCGTGACCGGGATAGGCCACCGTATCAGGGGGCAGGACAAAAAGCCTCTCACGTATATTTTCCATCAGTTGTTCATGATCTCCGCCCGGCAGGTCTGACCTGCCGATGCTTCCTGCAAAGAGTGCATCACCGGTAAATACGACACCGTCAGTTGCCGAATAAAATGCAATGCCTCCGGGTGAATGGCCTGGTACGGCAATAACCGTCAGCGTCACCCCGGCGGCGCTGATCACCTGCCCGTCAGACAGGTATCCCTCAGGGTCAGGCTGCGGTTCCATGGAGAGCCCGAACATGAGTGATTGTTTGGGCGCATTCTGGTAGTTGTGCCTGTCGCCCTCATGAAACCACGGCCTTAGCCCGTATCTCTCAAGCATGAACCTGTTGCCGAAGACATGGTCGAGATGGCAGTGCGTGTCAAGCAGCATCACCGGTTTCAGTCTCCTGGCAGACAGCATCTCTTCAAGCTTCTGCTCTTCGGCACCGACATAGCAGCCGCAATCAATGATGACACACTCCTTCCCGTTGCCGGTAATGATGTAAGTGTTAACCTGCATGGGCGAGAATACTGCCCTGTATATATTCATAATGTCAGTCTCTGTCGTTTCCGTTGGCAATTCCCCTCAGCATGGGTACAAAAACAAAATATCCGTGTGTTGTGATCTCGTAGTCATCTTCTCCCCGGCGCTCGTAAAGCGTCATCACCTGCGAATCGCGCTCTCCCCTGGGCACCACCAGCCTTCCTCCGATCCGCAGCTGTTTCAGCAGCTTATCGGGCACCTCGGCGGTGGCTGCCGTGATGATTATTCCGTCATACGGTCCGTACTGCGGTTGTCCCTCATAACCGTCACCCAGGAAAAAGTGTATCCGGTAGCCCAGGTCTCCGAGCATGATCTGCGCTTTGCGATACAGCTCCCTCTGCCTTTCAATTGTATAAACCTTCACTCCCATCTCTGCAAGCACTGCCGCCTGGTAACCTGATCCGGTCCCTACCTCCAGCACCTTATCCCTTTTCCCAACCCCGAGGAGCACAGTCTGAACGGCCACGGTATAAGGCTGTGAGATGGTCTGCCCTGCAGCTATCGGGAAGGCCTTGTCCTGATAGGCATGCCTCAGGAATGCATCATCCATAAAAAGATGCCGGGGCACCTTCCCCATGGCCCCAAGAACCCTTTCATCATTGATCCCCTTGCTCCTGAGTTCCTCAATCAGCCTTTTTCTTTTACCTTTCGCCTCGAAGGATTCCTCAATCATCATCTCATGAATTTGGTCTAAAAATAACAGATATCTTTGCATATCTCCCGTACAGTGTGATGAAAAAATTCGCCCGCACCATCAGGTTATCATATATTTTAGCTGATTTCACCGGCTCGTCGGTGGCGTGGGGGCTCTTCTACCTGTTCCGGAAATACTTCATTGAAACGAAGTTATATGGCGATTACTTCCGGATGGAACTGGGGGTCAAGTTTTATCTTGGAATAAGCCTCATCCCGCTGTTCTTCCTGGTTGTGTTCGCCATGGCGGGATTCTATTCAGACCCGCTTCGCCGTTCGCGGCTGCTTGAATCCGGAAAATCACTTGCAGTGACACTGGCTGCAGTAGTGGTCCTGTTCTTCCTCCTTATCCTGGATGACGTCATAGGCCATTACTCAACATATTACAGGTCTTTCGGCGTACTCTTCCTCCTTGAGTTTATGCTGACATATATCCCGAGGCTGATAATCACCTCGGTAGTTTCAGGCAAAATCCACCGGCGCGAGGCAGGTTTCAGGACGCTCATCGTAGGAAGCAGAGAAAAGGCTGCCAGGCTTATAAGTGAGATAAGGAGTGAGAAGATGCCCGCCGGCAATCTTCTGACCGGATTCCTGACAGTCAGCGGTGACTCAAAACGGCAGCCTGACGTTGACATCAGGCGGCTAGGGGGTGCTGATGAAATCATACGCGTCATTGAGGAGCATGAGATTGACGAGGTGATACTCGCCATGGAAGAGGATGAATACGGCCAGGTTGAGGAGATTGTCAACACTGTCTGTTACCGTGATGTGGTTGTCAGGGCTGTACCATCCATGCGGGGAATTATTTCAGGTCATGTTGAGGCGGGGCCTATCTATGCCACACCTCTGCTGAGAGTATCCTACCCGGAGATGCCACGTTGGCAGTATATGATAAAACTGTTTCTGGACTATTCATTGTCAGCGCTTGCGCTTATTTTTCTGTCTCCGTTGATGGCTGTACTGGCCCTCCTTATCAGGATTTCCGGAAAGGGTCCGGTCATCTTCAGGCAGGAGCGAATTGGCAGGTATGGCAAACCCTTCATGATCTACAAGTTCAGGTCAATGGAGGAGGACGCCGAGCCTGACGGTCCGAAGCTGGCGGTCAAAGGTGACACCCGGATCACCCCCCTGGGGAGGTTCATGAGAAAGCACCGCTTTGATGAGATACCCAATTTCATCAATGTACTGAGGGGTGAGATGTCACTTGTAGGGCCGAGGCCCGAGCGGAGTCATTATATTGAGCAGATCAGGGTAAGAGCGCCGTGGTTCAACCGGGTTCTTGCCGTGAAACCGGGCATAACCTGCTGGGGTCAGGTGAAGCTTGGATATGCTTCCGACCTGGATACAATGCTTGAAAGACTGACCTACGACCTGCTCTACCTGGAAAATATCTCGCTGTTCCTTGATCTTAAGATCATCTTCTACACACTGGGAACGATAATCAAGGGAAAAGGCCTGTAAATCAGTAGTAGACAGTTATCAGCCAATCGCCCGGATGATTGATTACAAAACGCATCTCATAATTGTACATGCCAGATTCAAGCAAGTTGGGAGCCTTGAACTGGATTTTACCCTCAAACGGGAAAGATGTATGCTGAAATCCCGTGAACGCAGTGGTAATGCTCTCTTCACCCGAGCTGCCCTGCATTATCAGGTCTTCAACATTATATGATGTATTGCCTGAGCGCGCAAACTTGAACGAAACATAACTTTCTCCTTTCCCCTGTTTGAGGAATGATGCCCTTGTAACACCTATCCTGTGTTGAATGACATAGGGAGCCAGCTGCTCTTTGCCAACATATGCATCCTCACTCCAGTATCCGGCCTGGATTGAGTCCTTTTCATTAACCGGGAAAGTAAATGTTCCGTATCCATCCCTCATTCCTTTCTTCCAGTGTCCTTTATAGACGGCACCCGTTGCCCAGGTATATGTACCTTCGCCATCCGGCAGACCTTTTCTGAAGCTTCCCGTGTAAGAATCAGTACCGGAAGCAGTACCTGTCCCCTCCGCCAGACCTTTTTTGCATTCACCTGTGTACTTTCCGGCAATGCCGGGCAACAACACCCTGCACTCCTGCTGGGCATGAAGGGAAATTGTGAAGAGCAGGATTACCGCTCCCAGACATGGGATTAATGAGGTTCTCATGCGATTGAGTTTATTTTGATTGTGTTAAACATCAAATGCAGGCAAAACAAATTAAACAGGACTAAGATCTGTCAGTTCACATTTGTCCGTGTGTTCCACCCCATCCTGTCACCCCGGAACCTGTCCTTTATTGCAGTGTCAACAGTTAAAAAGAATTATAGTAGTCAATGATTTGTATCAGATCATCCTGACTGGTAAAAGAGAGATGCCTTTCCTTTACAAAATCACTTAGTTCCGCAGATTTATCCGATAACAGACGGTATAGGTTTTCTCCCTTTCTGTCAACCGGCACAACCAGATTATCCTTAATTAAATAATAAGCGCTTTGGTGTTCCATACGATCATCCTTTTCGCCGGCATTCAGCGCTACATTATAATTCGATTTAAGTATTGATGCAGTATGCCGTAACAATAAGCGGCACACATCACCGTCAGATAACTCTTCGAAATAGTCTTTCTCCGACTTCTTTTTCCTGTCATTAACCGGGAGGTATACAAAACGTCTGTTACCCATTGTAATAAAGAGCACACTGTCAGGCGAGCTCAGAACGTAGATATCGCCATCAGCCTGGAAGAGCATCTCTTTTTTAAAAACATTATATTTTAAGGTAATATCGTCAATGACGTCGCCATTGTACAGGGCAATACTTCCTTTACTCCAATCATCGGACAGATAAGGAGATCCAACCAACCCGGGCACTCTGTCGTTGGTAGTATGTATTTTATCATGCCCTGCGGGCAGCTTCACGTAATATAGCTGAGGGAGCAATATCCCGCAGTTAAAGAGTAAAACTGCTAAACAAAAATTCAAACGTAAAGACATAAACTTAACTGTTAATCAATTATTTTATCATCAAAATCTATGCCATGGAATAAAATGCACAGGAGCTCCCGGCAATGTGTCTGTAGCCCTTTCCCGTACCCGCCTGCATAAAGGTTTTGTATTTTGCTGTCAGGGCGCGTTCGGGACTCTCACCCTATAGTTATCGTCCATGCCGGGCACACAAAGAGAGACCTCCCCACGATAAAGGAGGGAGGTCTCAAAAATTACTGTCATCACATAAAGACTACAAATCAGTGTAATCCGGTTCTTTGATCATACCACATCTGTTTGCCCCAGAAATTATCTTCTACCTGGTCTCTGAAGGCTTTACTGTTTGCACCATTAAGAGTACCTTCATTATCAGGATAGGGATACCTGAACGGGGGTGCATTATGCCCGGTGAAAAGAGAACCCGGTGCAACATAATGAGTAGTGGGAACACCTGTTCTGCGGTACAATGACCACCCTTCCATCCCTTGTTTAAACAAGGCGATCCACTGCTGTAAATAGATCTGTTCGAAGGTATCATCAAATGCGCCTTCTCCTGTTGACAGATAAGTATCAATATCTGCATCGTCAATTTCGTTTTCCTCCAATGAGGCCCTTACAGCTGCTTCATAAGCTTCCTGTGCGGTTGTTCCGGTTGTCCACCCTTTTTTGGCTGCTTCTGCGATACAGAATTCAACCTCGGCATATCTGAAGATAGGTGAAAATCCGGTCGGATCCTTCCTGAAACGGGTTCCGATTCTTGAAATAGTCGGCAGAGCTGGCTGAGCATTTGCACCTATGGTAAAGCCTCTGTACGCTCCGTCAGATATTGCAGGAAGAGCATAAACAGGTAAACGGGGGTCATCCAGTGCTAACAGTGCATTTACCAGCACATCGCTTACACCATGGTCATCTCTGCCCTTAGAATCAGCATACCAGGGCTCTTCATATGGTGAAGCGCCGGGCCATATAAACATGGCATTATCATCGTTGCTTGTCATCACAGGGTTAGTTGCAGGATTTCCAAGTATGGTCTCAACAACCGGTTTTGCTATTTCAGGTGCAACTCCGGAAATACGCATTGCTAATCTCAGCCTGAGAGAATTGGCTAATTTCTGCCATGCTTCTACATCGCCATGATAGAGTAAGTCTCCATCACCGAGCTGATCTGCGGCAGTCGGGGTAGCCAGTAAAGTGTTGGCTTCAGCGAGAACTTCGAGTAAGGCAGGATAAATCTCCTCCTGGGTATCGTAGGTAGGGAGAAGGATACCTTCAGACATCTTGATTGCATCGCTGTATGGAATATCTCTCCAACGGTCTGTCATACTCTGAACAATCAGAACCTCCAGAACCTTAGCCGCTCCAAGAAGGTTGTCAGCGCCGTCTGCTACGGCTTTCTTTTTAATCTCATTGATATTATTCAACAAAATGTAGCCATAATACCAGTTGTTTTCAACAACGCCAGGTCTGAAATTATAACGTGCTTCGTCTATATACTGGATCTTCGCAAGATAGCCGGCATAAGTTGAGGGCTCATTCATGTCAGCCCATGGATCAAAGAATGTACTGCCATAATAACGTATGGTGAATGCCAACACATTGGTGGCAGGAGCATCTTTAGCCCTGTCAGGGTCGGTGTTGACTTCCGGAAATGATTCCGTACAACTCGTAAGTATGAGTGCGGAAAAGACTGCCAGAATTCCAAGTTTTAAAATATATCTCTTCATATTTCTTTTTCTTAAATGATTTAGAATGTAAAGCTAAGCCTGATACCCATACTGCGTGTCGGCGGAAAGCTTGTTGTTTCAAGGCCTACACCGCTATTTTCGGCAGAAACTGTTGATTCAGGATCAAGGCCGGAAATATTGTTCTTATGTCTCCATAAGATTGCCAGGTTAGAACCTACCAAAGAGACTGACCCTGACTTTATCATGTTGGTCGTCGAGAAGAGAGACTGAGGCAGACTGTAGGTTAAATATGCCTCGCGAAGTTTTACAAACGAACCGTCAATGACACTGAGTTCACGATTACTGTAGTAAGATTCAAAGAAATCCTGGGCGCCAACAACTATGTCATTTTCAGCGAACTGTGAGTTCTGGATATCATCGGGATCCTGCTCAGTTATTTTTACGAATTTCTCATCCTTCATGAAGTCTTTTCCCAGAACAAGTCCATCACGACGGAACTCTCCTTCGGCTGTAAATTCAGTAAGACCGGAATAGGTTCCAAACATATGGGAGATACTGAATATATCTCCTCCCTTGCGAAGATCAATCATAAAGCCGAAGCTAAGACCCTTATAGCTGAAATCATTTCTGATACCAGCCAGCCAGTCGGGGTTAACATTTCCAAGAATCAGATTCGACTGTAGTCTTGGCATACCGCCAGCATCAACAATAATTGCATTGTCTGATTCTCTGCGAACCATACCATTTCCTACAATTACACCCCATGGTTCACCGGGTCTTGCCTGGACATATGTACTCCACTGGCTTCCGATGTTGTATGATGCCAGCGGTTGATTGGTTACCGGATCAGTATACAGGTCTATGATCTTGCTTTGGTCTTTTGACCAGTTAAGAGTAATATTCCAGTTAAATCCGTTACTCCTGTTAATAATATCTCCCCGAAGCTGGACCTCAATACCTTTGTTGCTGATCTCTCCTGCATTTATGAGCATGGTATTGTATCCTGTAGCTTTTGAAATAGCAACAGGCAGGATCTGGTCGGTAGTAACTTTATCGTAAAGTGACATATCTAATGTGACACGGTTATTGAGCAACCGGCTTTCAAGACCCAGTTCCTTGGTGACAACGCCTTCAGGCCTTAACCCTGAAGGAGGAAATTCCGTTGACTGGTTGTACTGTGTGACTCCATAGATCGTATATGTTCCGGCAGAGAAATAAGGATCTGTTCTGTATGCGCCTGTAGCTGACCCGATCTTGGCCCATCCACCTCTTATCTTCAGATAGTTAAGGATTTTGGAATCAATTTTAAACGTTTCGGTGGGTATCCAGCTTAAGCTAACGGCCGGATAGAAGAAAGGATCTGCAATTGTAGAACTCCAGTCATTACGGGCGCTTCCTTCAAGATAGATCATGCCATTATATCCGACTGTTGCTGACCCGTAGACACTGTTACTGCGGATCCACGAATGATCCATCTCATTCACCGGACTTCCCTTGACGTTTGCAATAGTGAAGAGATCGGGGACAGTCAGGAGACCTGCGCCAATACGTGAGTTCTCATATTTCAGGTTGCGATAGTTGGCACCAGCGAGAACATCAATATCAAATTCGGCAATCTTCTTATGAAAGGTTCCGATAATATCAGCATTGAATTCATAATTCTTTATATCATACAAATTGAAGCTACCGCCATCCCATGAGCCTGTTCCGGCCTGCATTTCATTTGAACGATAGGTTATAACCGGCATCGTCTTCTGGTTGTAATAATCTACCCCTAAACGCCCTTCAATTTTGATGGATGAAACAGGTGTGAAGAACAGAGATGTTTTTCCGAAAAGTCTGTCCTTATTCATTGAATTGGTGTTCTTATTCAAGCTCCAATAAGGGTTATTATGGTAGTTACTGTTCCAGTTGTATGGATAACCGTTTTCCATTGTCTCAGTCCAGTGTTCCTTCAAATCCTTCATGTCAACCTGACGTCCGAACCATTGCCCCAAAGATTGCATCGGGTTACTTGCATTATACTCTGTCATGGGGAGGTTGCTGCTTTCACTTCTGGTGTAGTTGGTTGACAGATCATAATCAAACATCTTACCCAGTTTGATATTTGTATTAAAGTTGATTGAGTAACGTGTCAGATCCGTGTTTGGCAGCGTTCCTTTCTGGTTACGGTAACCTATGGAAGCTCTTGTTGTTGCCCTTGTTGAGTTTGCAGTAATGGCAATATTGTGATTGGTCGTATACCCAAGCTGGTACAGATCCCTTATATTGTTCGGATGGGATACCCAATCTGTAGGAATCAGGTTGCCTTCTTCATCACGGGGACTGTTGAATTGGGTAAGTTTCAATCCGGCATCTAAGCGGGGGCCCCAGCTTTCATCAACACCATCATTGACTCCGTTACCCAAACCATCAAAGTAACTAAAACCAAACCCGGGGTCAAATTCACCCTGGGCAAACTGCTGATAGGTCCCGTGGAAAACATCCAATTCGTCCAGAACCTCATCCCCATTTACGTCAATCTCCCCTGCCTGAGCCAATTTATACCAGGTCTCGTCTCCAAGGTACCCTTGTCCGTATTTATTCTGCATCTTCATCAGACTATAAACCTGGTCAACGTTAAAGTTGCCGTCGTAAGTTACTGTCAGCCCTTCCTTTTGCCTGCTGCCGGATTTGGTGGTGATCAGGATGACCCCATGCCCGGCGCGCATTCCATAGAGTGCTGCTGAACCACCTTTAAGGACTGTGATGGATTCAATATCCTCAGGGTTGATGTCGTACAATCCTGATCCAAAGTCCACGTTGTTCTGTCTTGATGAGCTGTTTGATACCGGAATACCATCAATGACAATAAGCGGCTGGTTGTCGCCCAATGAGCTGTTCCCGCGGATAACGATACGGGATGATGCTCCGATCTGACCTCCTGCCTGACTGACTTGTAATCCGGCAATTTTTCCACTCAGGGAAGAAATAACGTTCGCCTGTGCTGCTCGGGTCAATTCTTCGCTTTTAACATCTTGTACGGCATATCCCAGGGCTTTCCTCTCACGTGATATACCGAGAGCTGTGACAACAACTTCGTCAAGACCGAGCATTTCGGTCTGCATTACCACATCAATAGTGGAACGGCCACTGATGTTTTCAGTGATGGTTTTCATCCCGACAAATGTGAAGGTAAGTGAAGTTGCACTTGCGGGTACAGCAATCGAATACCTGCCGGCCGCATCGGTCAGCATGCCGAGCGTGGTACCTTTGACTGTTACGGATACGCTGGGAATGGGTATGCCATCATCAGCTGAAGTAACAGTACCAGAAATCGTCACAGTCTGAGCCATCAGGGTTGTAAAACCTGCTAGCACAAACAGTGAAATTAACAGTTTTAGTCTGTTCATAGATCAGAGTTTAAGTTAGACAATTAGGGTTCTATATACCTTCCCCTGCATGACACAGTCTGCAACTTGGGCGAAAATATGCCTTGCAAGGAAGTCATAAAAGTAGATATTTTTTTCTTAACAACTATCATTTGCCGATTTTTCCAAGCGAAGTCTTGAAAAAAAATAGGATTTCCAGCAAAAGGAGGTTTATCTTGTGCCCGTAAAACCTGCCTGTACTGAAATAATGAGTTGTTGAAAATGGAAAGGATCAGGGATTTTTCTACCTTTATTACGCTTAAAAAACATACCATATATATGAAAGCAGCAGTAGTTCTTGCCGGGTGCGGCGTCAGGGACGGTGCCGAGATACACGAGGCCGTGATGACCATGTATGCCATAGACAAACTTGGCGGCACCTTCCATATATTTGCGCCCAATGTGGCACAACATCACGTAATCAACCACATAACCGGAGAGGAGATGAAGGAGTCACGCAACGTACTCACCGAGGCGGCACGTATAGCAAGAGGCAAAATCAGCCCCCTCACCGACTACAGGGCCGAAGATTTTGACACTCTCATCTTCCCCGGAGGATTCGGCGTGGCCAAAAATCTCTGCACCTACGCCTTTGACGGCCCTGACTGCCATGTCGACAGGGTGGTGGAGAAAACCATACGCTCCACTCACAGTGCCGGCAAACCGATAGGGGCGCTGTGCATCTCACCCGTGCTTATTGCAAAGGTGCTTGGTGATGTGACGGTGACAATAGGTAATGACCGGCAAACCGCAGCTGACATTGGTAAACTGGGCGGAAAACACGAAAACCGGCAACATGGTGAGGTGACCATAGACAGGAAAAACCTCATTGTAACAGCACCATGCTATATGATCAATGCTACTATCTCAGAGATAGCCCGCGATGCTGAAGCAGTGGTAAAAGCCCTGATTGAACTGACCGGCAAAAAAGCATAACCCGGGATCAGATTGGACTGACCGGCAAAAGACCGTCATAACCGCCCGGCCTCAATCTCCCTGACGATATATTCTATAAGATAGTCATCGCCATTTGGGTCATAGTTTGACTTAAGGTTGGCACCAAAGATGCGGGCCACACCCTGCCAGAAGGTGGCGGAAAACTTTCCGCGGTACTGCCTTATGAGATCATACGATGTATTCTGAGTCTCCCTGTCAATCAGCTTGATGAGTATCTTTCCCTGGGTGAAGGTCAGTTTTCTTATATCTCCCTCATACTGCGCCAGTAAATCCTTCTCATAAGACTGCAGGAAATCACGCTTTGCACGATCAGTCGGAAGAGTCTCAAGAAGCCTGTTTATCCGGCCGAACTCATCCCTGACTATCAGCGCAAACGGATAAACACGACGCACATTATAAACAAGACGGGCATGCCTGCGGTAATCAAACCTGACTCCTCTTGGCATCTTTCCGATGACAATAATCTCTTTCAGCTCCACAAACGGATAAGTCTGCCCGTCAAATGTCGCAGTCTTAAGCACATGCACCGGCGCCATGACAGTGTCAGCCACAACAGTGTCATTCCTCTGTCCGTAAACGCCCGCATGAAGAAAACCAAGGAGCAGTATGATAACCACTCTTTTCATAATTACCTGCAAATTTAACCAATTGTCGTGCCAAAGGGTTCACGGGAAGGTAAAAGTGAGCATTGTCATTATGTATAAACAGCTATCAGCTATCTTTGGGAACTCATGAAACATACACCGGATACAGACCAACTTGATGACCCTTCATTGTATGAGAAGGTACTGACCCTTCCGTACGATGAGATCGGTCCTTTTGTGCTCGGGGAGATGACCAGGTATACCAGGCCGATGCTCCGTATCTGGATCACCTTTGCTGCAACCATCTTTCTGTCAGTATGGTTCTGGCCGGGAGTGGCATACCACCCGGAAGAGCCGCGGATTGTCGCCGGACTTGCTGCCGGACTGATACTGATCCCGCTGTTGCTGGTCCCGGTGCATGAGGGTTCGCACCTGATACCCTTCCTCCTTGCAGGAGCCCGCGACATAAGATTCGGGGCAGACCTGCGCCAGGGAATCATTTACGTAACGGCGCACAGATTCGTCGCAGATAAGAGACTCTTCTCGCTGGTTGCATCCACGCCCTTCATCCTGATTACAGTCGCTATCCTGGCAGCCATCCTCCTCTCTCCACCCTGGTGGAAATGGGTGCTGTCGATGACCCTGCTGGTACATACCACCATGTGCGCCGGTGATGCCGCGCTGACCGGCTTCATGAGCAGGTTCGGCAAGAGGAGGGTATATACATGGGATGACGCAGACAGGAAGGAGGCTTATTTCTATGCCTCCGCAGAAACCATCGGTTAAAGAACAACTGTAAGACAGTAATACATATTTCATAAATTTAAACCCGCAAAACAAACCTGATGAGCAGCTTTACCCAGTCATTGAAAAGATTCCCGCGATTATTCTGGATATCAAACATCATTGAGCTGTTCGAACGGTGGGGCTGGTATGCCTTCTACAACGGATTCATAGCGCTTTACCTCACCACTCCTAAAGAGGACGGAGCCCTGGGGTTCACAAACGTGGAAAAGGGAACCATAATGGGTACCGCCTCAATGATTCTGTATTTCCTTCCCGTTATCACCGGTGCCGTTGCCGACAGGGTCGGGTACAAAAAGGTGCTGATTACTTCATTCATCACCTATGTCATCTCATTCTTCATGCTGAGCCGGTTCGAAACATTCGGTTCCATTTTCGCCGCCTTCATCCTCCTGGCTGTAGCAGGCGCTCTCTTCAAACCGCTTATATCCGGGACCGTGGCCCGCGTCACTGACAGGGAGACAGCATCTCTCGGATTCGGAATATTCTATATGGTGGTGAATATCGGCGGCTTCATCGGCCCGTTTGTCGCCAGCCTGCTTTACAGGAACAACTGGGACTCGGTGTTCTATATGTCCATCGCAGCCATGACCCTCAACCTCCTTCTCACCATCTTCTTCTACAAGGAACCTGCCGTGACAGGGAACGGGAACAGTTTCGTCAAAAATATAGGGATAGCATTCAGAAATATCGGGGTAACCCTTACCGACTGGCGTTTCCTGCTCTTTCTGCTTATCATAGGTGTCTTCTGGACGGCTTATAACCAGCTTTATTACTCATTCCCCGTCTTCCTGGAGTCATGGGTGAACCTCGACGGGATGTCAGCCTCCCTGGGACTTAAACCCGGAACCATAACCACAGTCACAATCTCAAGCCTCGCGTCATTCTTTATCATTCTCTTCCAGCTGATTATCTCATCGATAACGGCCAGGCTCAGGCCCCTGAACAGTATCATGACCGGGATCTTTATCCTGGCTTTCGGACTGGGAATGATGTTTGCAAACCTCAATCCCTGGATAATAGTCCTTGGCGTTCTGATTTTCGGCATCGGCGAGATGGCTTCTTCACCCAAGGTGCAGGAATATCTCGGCGGAATTGCTCCGCCTGACAGAAAGGCTCTCTACATGGGTACTGCCTTCCTGCCGATAGCCCTTGGCCACCTGGGTGCCGGATGGATATCCGGCAAACCATACGAGGTAAGGGCTGACAAACTGTTCCTCCTGAAAAAGGCAGTGGAGGAAAAGGGATTTGATATCCCTGAAATTTCCGGAAGCTTCACCCAGACCAACTACTTTAACAGGGCACAGGAGCTCTTCGGAATGGACTCGCATCAACTGACACGATACCTGTGGGATACATATAGCCCCTCGCGTGTCTGGATACTCTTTACTGCCATCGCCATTGCCGCCAGTGTTCTGCTTTACCTTTATGACCGCCTTATCCTGAAAGGACGGGACGCGGCAGGGAACGGATCCAGGCAGTAGGTATTAGGCATTAGGCAATGAAAAAATCAATCGCAATTCGCAAATCGCAAATCCCAAATATATGAAAATCAGACTCTTTACATTATCGCTTTTATTACTGGGCACCATGTCACTGCAGGCCCAGCGGCGCATGCTCAGCGTTCCCGAACTGCCGGGCTATGTGACCCTGAAATGCGACTTTCACATGCACACTGTCTTTTCCGACGGAAACGTCTGGCCCATATACCGGGTCGGCGAAGCGTGGCGAGATGGTCTTGATGTCATTTCAATCACAGACCATATTGAATATCAGCCGCATAAACAATACATACCTGTTGACCACAGCGCTGCCTGGAAGATAGCTTCTGCAACGGCAGCTGATTATAACATCATCCTCGTCAAGGGTTCGGAGATAACCCGCAAGATGCCTCCCGGCCACCTCAACGCACTGTTTATTTCAGAACCGGACTCGCTGGTAAAGGATGACTTCATGAAGGTAATCGAAGCCGCAGTGGCCCAGGGCGCATTCATCCAGTGGAACCACCCTGGATGGAAAAGCCAGCAGCCTGACGGAATACCGCGGATGTACGATGTGCACAGGGAACTGATTGAAAAGGGGTGGCTGCACGGAATCGAGTATTACAATCATGTCGAGTACTACCCGTTGGTGATGGATATGTGTCGCGACAACAAGCTGGCTGTCATGGGAAACAGCGATTTTCATGACGTGATCAGCGAGGGATACGCTGCTCCGGAATACTCTCACAGGCCCATGACACTGGTATTTGCTAAAGAACGTACCGGAGAATCTCTCAAGGAAGCGATGTTCGCACGAAGAACTGCAGTATGGTACGGTGATAATCTCGCAGCACTTGAAGAGATAGCTGCACCGCTGTTCAGATCGGTGATAACTGCAGGAGCACCTTTTAAGGATGACGGCACCAGGATCTGGTTTGAGCTCTGCAACTCTTCAGAAATCCCCATGAAACTCTCAGGGGGCCCCGAGGGAGCGCCGGCAACGTTTACCGTGCCTGCACGCGGAATGGTGGTGGTCAGGGCTGACAGAAAATACCTCTCACAACCTCTCGTCTACAATGTCGACAATATCGTTACCGGAAGCAACAGCATGCTGAAGGTGGAAATATCGCCGGCAAAGAAGTAAAAAACCAGTTGTTTCAGGCTGAAACCGGCACTGGTGACTGTGCCGGGGTGCCACTATTTCAGCGGTACCATTCTGAACCCGTACCGGTATTCCCTGGCAGTGAGGCAGTACTGCGGGTGTGTGCGCGCACCCCATGAGTTATCACCTCCCACACCCATCTGTCCGTAGTCAATATTAACACGTACCAGGTCGCGCGGAATGACATCACTGATATGTCTGTTAGCCAGTTTGGCATCGGGCCTGTATCCTGCCAGGCTGCCCTGCGACTCGAAATCCTCATGCAGGTAATTCATCGCTGCAAAGGAGAACATGGGCTCACCCTCAAACCGGATTCCCTTCCCGCTTCCGTCGGTCACATTCAGCCACCGTGTGTCGGTTTTGTATCCGTTCTCCTGTGGCCTTACGTAAGGAACATACTGATCAGCCACCGAGCTTTCATATACTCCGGCGAAGGCGGATGTCTTCCGGTCAGCATAGTTTTCATGCGGCCCCCGGCCGAACCAGGAGAGGTCAACGAACCTCCCGGGAAGGAGCATCTGCATCCCCACCCTGGGAATCTCTTCGAGGCTCATATCAGTTTTGGTTAAGTTGAATGATACTTCAACCGAACCTCCCGCATGAACCGTATACCCCGTCACCAGACCTGCTATCTTCTTCCCTCCGTCACCTGGGATGTCGAAGGTGAACTCCACCCCTGCGCTGCCCATGCCGGGCTGGCTGATGCGGGCTGATTTCAGCACTGCCCTGCCTCCTGCCTCCCGCCACGGAGCGTTTCTTTTCTCCATGCCGTTGCCGTAGTCATTGTCAATGGGGGCCCTCCAGAAGTCGGGACGGGGACCTGACATGATCAGTTCCTGGCCTGCAACCCTGTATGACTTCATCACCCCGGCAGCCATGTCAAACACCACCTCGAAACCTTCACCGGCAAATGTCAGGTCAGATCCCTCAGTCCGCGTATCGATGAGTGCAAGGCTTTCTTCCCCCGATGCTCCGTCAGCCACAGAAGCCACAGAGGATGCAGCAGTCTTTGCCGCAGCATGGAACGGCAAAAGCATCTGTTCCGAGGCGTACATGTGATCCTGCGGCACAATCCCCCACTCATCGGAGCGCGAAACATGCAGGTTAAGATGATACTCGGTATCCGGCGCCGGCGCAATGTCCCCCCAGGGTATCTCCACAGTGAGCGAGTCACCCGGCTCCAGGCTGATCTGTCTAAGGTTGCCGGAGCGGAAGAGGATTCCGTTGGCCAGCACCTCCCAGTTGATTGTGAAATATGAGAGATTTGTGAAGTCATACTTATTGGAAATGGTGACCAGTCCCCTGGTAAGGTCCGCCGGGTTGAATCCCACATACTGGTAGACCTTTTTGACTTCGGTGAGCGCGGGGTGTGGCGTGCGGTCAGGTCCCACCAGCCCGTTGCAGCAGAAGTTGCCGTCACTGGGTGACCCCACCTCGCCGTAATCACCGCCATAGGCAAAATACTCCTCCCCCTCCTCGCTGGTCTCAAGCAATCCCTGGTCAACCCAGTCCCATATAAACCCTCCCTGCAGTATCCCGTACTTTTCAATCACATCCCAGTAATCCTGCAGGTTACCAGTGCTGTTACCCATTGAATGGGCATACTCGCACATTATATACGGACGGTCGAAACCTGGTTGTCCTTCACTGAGGGCATATGACTCAACTCTCTCTATGGGAGGATACATCGGGCACCAGATGTCAGTATGCCTCTCATTGGTGCGGGTCGATTTCTCAGCTCTTTCATACTGAACAGGCCTGCTTTCATCCCTTCCCTTGATCCATTTGTAGGTCTCAACGAAATTCTGGCCGTCACCGGCTTCATTGCCCAATGACCATATGATTACTGAAGGGTGATTCTTATCGCGTTCCACCATTCTGACGGTACGAAACATATGCTGCCCGAGCCACTCAGGCCTGTTGGCCAGGGTAATGTCAGGATGATAGCCAATGCCGTGCGACTCGATGTTTGCCTCGTCAATGAGGTAAAGTCCGTACTCATCGCACAGTTCATAGAATCTTTCAGGCTGCGGGTAGTGAGAGGTACGCACGGCGTTGATATTGTTCATCTTCATCAGCCTTATGTCCTTCAGCATCAGCGCCTCGTCTATTGAGTGACCGCGCACCGGGTCATGCTCGTGCATATTTGTCCCCTTGAGATAAATTGCCTTCCCGTTTAGCAGGAACCGTCCCCCCTTCACTTCGGAAGTACGGAAACCTATCCTGGATGAGACGCTCTCAAGCACCCTCCCGCGGCTGTCAGCAAGGGTAATTACAAGCGTATAGAGCGAGGGTGACTCGGCAGACCACGGATTGACATCCGGCACTTCGGCGGTGAGTTCCACTACGGCCAGGCTGTCAAACGCCTCCACATCCCTGGTCTCAGCGAATATCTTCGTCTCCCCGTCAAACAGCCCTGCCTCGAGACGCATCTCGGAAGGCCGCCTTTCGTTTCCGGCCAGCTCAACGGTCAGGTTCAGGAGACCGTCAGTGTACTCATTTACCAGTGTCGGTACGGCGAAATAATCACGGATATACGTCTTCGGCCTGGCATGCAACCAGACTGACCGCTGAATGCCGCTCAGCCTGAAAAAATCCTGGCACTCCAGGTAACTGCCGTCAGAGTAGCGGTAAACTTCTACAGCAATATTGTTTTTACCCTTCCTGAGGAACGGGGTGATATTGAATTCGGCTGTAGTTTTGCTGTCCTCGCTGTAACCCACCTTTTCCCCGTTGATCCAGACATTGAAGGCCGAGCTCACACCGTCAAAGTTGAGAAAGACCTCCTTCTCCTTCCAGCCGGATGGTATTGTAAATGAGCGCTTATACGAGCCCACCGGGTTATCAGAATGGTTAATGAAGGGCGGATTCACCGGGAAGGTGTAGCCCGAGTTTACATAATAGGCTGTCCCGTGCCCTTCCCTCTCCCATGTCGAAGGAACCTCTATCTCACCCCACTGGCGTGTGTCAAAATCCTCCCTGAAAAACCAATAAGGGCGCCCGGCAGGTGCCGGAGAATAGTTGAATTTCCACTTCCCGTCGAGCGACAGCACATTGACCGATTCGCGCCACTTCGCCTTCAGTGCTGAAGAGTTGTCAGGATGGCTCACCATTGAGGCATGGGGAGTGACAGTATTTATGGTATTTACCGTCAGGTCTTCCCATTCCGGTAAATCCTTTTCCGTCCATTCCGTCTTGCTGTAATCATGGTATTTCCGGCATGAGCTAAGGAGCGCTGCTGCCACGATCATGAGAAGGATAGAATTTCGCATGGCTGATTTCTTAAGGTCCTGATCAAAAATAAGAAAAAATCAGGATCATATCAGCAAATCTTCCGGCCTGTTGATGTTCGTCAGGGCTTTACGTGCCTCCCGGGTCAGGGGGAGATCAAAATATCGTGTGTCAGCAAGTTTATAGAAATCAATGATGGCATTGCTGCCGCCTCCTTCGATATGACCGACCAGGGCAGGATGGATTTTACGGCTGTAAAGGGAGTGAAGCGGTTCGGCAAGTCCGCCTGACCTGGCAACAAGAATATCCGGAGGATTATTGAGAAACTCATTGGCCTGTGCTCTTATGAGCTCTTCAGAGAGCCATGGCATGTCGCCACCGAATACGAACAGGACGGGTGAGCGAACCACCCTCAGTGCCGCCTCGATGCCGGCCAGAGGCCCCACTCCCCCGTAATTGTCATGCACAAGTATGACATCACCCGGGAGCGGGTCATCAGGAGGCCAGCCTGCAACAATCATCTCACTGAAGAGAGGCTCTAGAAGGCTGATGGTACGCGAGATGACCGTGACGCCATCGACAGGTATCAGCGCCTTGTTTCTTCCGCCGAAGCGGGAAGCCCGTCCGCCTGCAAGAATGGCTGCCGATATTTCAGGAAATGCCTTGATCAGAATAATCCGCTAATCTGTCCCCTGTCGTCTATGTCTATCTTCTCTGCCGAGGGTATTGCCGGCAGACCCGGCATGCGCATGATGGATCCGGCTATCGGCACAATGAATCCGGCTCCTGATGACAGTTCCACCTTACGGATTCGGATGGTGAAATCCCTGGGCCTGTTGCGCCTGGCCTGGTCATCAGAGAGCGATTTCTGGGTTTTGGCGATGCACACTGCGAGGCTGTCAAGGCCAAGCTCGGAAATCTTTTTGAGCTGTTCTTTTGCCTCCAGGGTGTATTCCACATTTCTTGCACCGTACATGAGGGTGGTGATTGTCTCAATCTTCTTCTCCAGCGGCCACGCAAGGTCATATAGCGGGGTAAAACAGTCAGTGCATGCGTCGGAGGCTTCAATGACGGCATTGGCAAGCTCAACGGCTCCCTTTCCCCCGTCAGCCCAGGCTGAATTGACAGCCACCCTGACATTGTGCTCCTCGCAGTATTTCTTAAGCAGTTCAATCTCAGCCTCTGTATCGGAACTGAAACGGTTGACCGCCACAACCGGCCTGAACCCGTAATAATGCATGTTCTCAATGTGCTTGTCAAGATTCTCAAAACCTTTCTTCAGTGCTTCGAGGTTTTCATTGGCAAGTTCGGAGAGCCTGACCCCTCCGTGATACTTCAGAGCCCTGATGGTGGCAACTATCACAACCGCGTTGGTTTTCAGCTTACCTACCTGCGACTTGATGTTGAAAAACTTCTCGGCGCCCAGCTCGCTGGCAAAACCTGCCTCGGTGACCACATAGTCACTGAGCGAGAGCCCCATCTTTGTTGCCAGTATGGAGTTGGTACCCTGGGCAATGTTTGCAAACGGACCGCCGTGAATAATGGCGGGAGTGCCTTCAAGTGTCTGAACCAGGTTGGGCTTCAGGGCATCCTTGAGGAGTGCAGCCATAGCACCCTGGGCACGAAGATCACGCGCAAAAACCGGTTTGCCTGCGTATGTGTAACCGATGAAAATATTTCCAAGCCGCTCCTTGAGATCACTGATGCTCGTTGCCAGGCACAGAATTGCCATCACCTCGGAGGCAGCCGTTATATCAAATCCTGTCTCCCTGGGAACACCCTGGGCCGTCCCGCCCAGACCAATCACCACGTCACGGAGAGCACGGTCATTCATATCCATTACCCTCTTCCATGCAATGGTCCGCGGATCAATGCCAAGGTTTCCCTCCGACGACTGTATGTTGTTGTCAATCATTGCAGCCAGAAGGTTGTGAGCTTTCTCAACGGCAGACAGATCACCGGTAAAATGGAGGTTTATGTCCTCCATGGGTATCACCTGTGAATACCCGCCACCGGCTGCCCCTCCCTTTATGCCGAAAACAGGTCCCAGAGACGGCTCCCTCAGCACCACGGTGGCTCTTTTACCCAGCTGGTTGAGACCCTGTGCCAGTCCGATTGAAGTGGTGGTCTTTCCTTCACCGGCAGGCGTGGGAGTGATTGCTGTAACAAGTATGAGCTTTGCACGCGCCGCCTTTTTCTCGTCAATAAGAGTAAGCGGCAGCTTGGCTTTGTACTTTCCGTACAGTTCAAGGTCATCCTCCTTAAGTCCCAGCTTCTGTGCAACCTCGGTGACAGGCCTTATTGAGGCACTCTGAGCGATCTCGATGTCTGTTTTCATAGGGGAAATAATTGTTTGGGATAAAATTAAGTTTTAATTCCTTTTCACAAGAACAATTATCTGTTGTGATAGTTTAGTTCAACAAAGAATGATTTATAAAATCTCAGTTATTACGTTTTCTTTTTCCATCCTGATGCGCCACCCCTGGGGATAACCGTTATTGACCCTGTTGCCCAGGTTCTTCACGAAGCCCAGAGGCACATCACGATAGGTCAGCAGAACTCTCCCCGCGGGCATCGAGGAGCCGTTCATCGACTCCAGCCTGAGGAAAACCAGAGCCTCCTCACGTGAAAGTGAGTGCCTCGTCCATGCTTCCTGCCTCTGCCTCACTGACATTGCCAGGTCATGCGCCGGTACCAGGTCATTCTTCTTCAGTTCACCGATCATTGTCCCTGCCTTGATTACCGGCAGCCTTGCTTCAATGAATCCGAAAAGGCCGGCATCCGCCGCCAGGGCAATGATGCGGCCCTCGTGCATAATCACCCTTCCACGGTCAAAGTCTGCAAGGGACATGGTCCTTTCAAAAGCCTCCGGCGAAGGCTTCAAGACACTTTTCCTGCCGCCGGACACCCGCTCCCCCTGAACCGGCCTCACAGGCTTTCGTAGTGCGGCAATGAAAAATCCTTCTCCCCTGACCCTGCCGGGATGAAACCCGTAACCCTCTGTACCTCCGTACCTCACCGGTACCACCGGACTGCCCGGAGGAAGGCTTATCATGACAGGCTCAGCACCGGTACCCTCCCTTATCCATTCGACATTTTCCTCGTTTTCAGCAGGGTTGAATGTGCAGGTTGAATAGATCAGCATGCCTCCGGGTTTAAGTGCAGGCCATACCTCCATAATTATCCTCCTCTGACGTTCGCAGCAGAGATTTGCATTCTGCAATGACCATTCCCTGACTGCAACGGCTGAGCGGAACATCCCTTCGCCCGAACAGGGCGTATCAGCAACCACCACATCAAAGAAACCGGGAAGCTGCACAAAGCGCGAAGGATCAGCATTCGTCACGATGACATTGCCTGTCCCCCACTTGGTTATGTTCTCTGCAAGAATGGCAGAACGTGACCTGATGACTTCATTCGCTACCAGCAGCCCGTCATCTCCGAGAAGGGAGGCAATATGGGTGCTCTTTCCGCCCGGGGCACCGCAGAGATCAAGCACCCGGAGACCGCCCTGCCCGGCTGTCACCTGCCGGAACATCTCTCCGGTAAACATCCCGGATGACTCCTGAGGGTAATAGACCCCTGCATGAAACAGCGGATCACTGGTATACAGGGGCCGGCCAGGAAGATAAAACCCATCAGGCTCCCACTCCACCGCATCATAGCCGGTTACATTGTGAGGCCACTTCAGCCTGTTGACCCGCACTGAGGCGGCAGACGGCCCGCCAAGCGCCCCGGCGAGGCCACGGGCATCAATATAGGCCTGACTTTCAATCCGCTCAAGAAACTCCGGGGGCAACATCATTTTACTGTTTCCGGACAAAGATAACCATTGAAATCAATCCGGCTGACTGATAATCACCCCTGTCTTCAGCTAACGCCTCCCATTGTCAGGGCGCGTTCGGGACTCTCACCCTATAGTTATCGCCCATGCCGGGCACACACAAAGAATGCCGCCCCGGTAACCCGGGACGGCACTTAAAATAACCCCTAAAACCTAAACTGTCTAATAGGACGGTATTTGTCGCAACAAATCCGTATGAAGACTAAAGTGTAAGAGTTACACTAATTAGGTACTTGCAAATGTAAGGCTCAAACACTGTGCTTATGATGACATATCTCATGTTTAGCCTATTTAACATTTTTTAGTAAACTCAGGCGATAAGCTCTCTGCCGGAGTCTCTTAGCAGTCCGAGTGACCACCTGATGATGACTGCCGAACTGATGAGGGCTGCTATTGCATCTACATAGGGCAGTCCCCAGATCATTGCAGTGACCAGTCCCAGGATGGCTGCCACGCTGGTAATTGCGTCAGCCAGCACGTGAAGGTATGCCGCCCTGATATTGTTATCAGTCTCTTCATGATCATGATGCAGCAGAAAGGCGCTGAGTATATTCACCCCGAGACCGATAAAGGCTATCATGATGGCCTCACGGTACTCAATGATCCGCGGGTTTATGAACCGCCCCACGGCGCCGGCAATTATCATTCCGGCAAAAATAAGAAGTATGAGTCCGCTGGTGTAACCTGAAAGAGTCAGTATCTTCTCCTTGCTGCCGGTAAACGAGGGGTTGGCGGAGAGCTTCTGAACAAGCACGTATGCAGCCCAGCTGAGCCCTATGGCCAGTACATGCGAACCCATGTGAATGCCGTCGGCCAGCAGGGCCATGGAGCCTGTAAGCAACCCGGCAATTATCTCCACCACCATTGTCACTGCGGTGAGAATGACTACCCAGCCGGTGCGCCTTTTATTTTTTTCAATAGCTGTCACATCTAATAAACGGACAGGCCTCTCCTATTGTTTAAGCCGTTTAAGAATTTATTCCCCTGACAATGAGCCGCCATCCGGCTGGTCAATTTCGCCGCCGATGTTATTCTTTCATAACAACCTCTTTCCCTGTAAGCCTGAACCTTGCAGTCATGGCCTGAGCATGACCTTCAGCACCAGTCACCGCCGTCCCCGGCTGCCCTCCTCCCACACTGACGGTAAACCATCCGGGCTCAATAACCCTTGTATCCTTATTGTTGAACATTGAGAACTGCTCCGGTTTCAGGGTAAACTCAACCCTTCTGCTCTCCCCGGGCCTCAGGGTAATCCGGTCGAACCCTTCAAGCTGTCTGAGAGGTCTCGGCGTAGTGGCTTTCTCATCAGTCAGATAAAGCTGTACTACCTCGTCGCCTGTCATTTTCCCGATGTTGGCGACAGTCACACTCACCTTTACCTCTGTACCGGCGACGGTCTTTGCCGGCACCACGAGGTCCGAATAGGCAAAGGTGGTATAACTCAATCCGTACCCAAAAGGATAAAGGGGTGTTCCCCTGAAATACCTGTAGGTGCGGTTATCCATATCATAATCTTCAAAAGGAGGCAGCTGGTCAACCGACCTGTAGTAGGTGACAGGCAGTCGCCCGGCCGGGTTGTAATCACCGAAGAGGACATCAGCTATCGCGTTGCCCCCTTCCACACCGGGGTAACCTGCCAGCAGCACGGCTGCGGCTTTTTCATGAGCCTGCAGGGAAGAAACCGGGCTGCCGTTCATCAGCACCACCACAACCGGCTTCCCGGTGGCGAGCAGCGCTGCCAGCAGCTCTTCCTGGATGGCGGGCAGGCCGAGGGTGGTTCTGTCTCCCCCTTCGAAACCTTCGAGTTTCAGGTTCAGCTCCTCCCCCTCGAGCCGGGGCGAGAGACCCAGTGCAACAATTACTGCATCAGCCTGTGAGGCTGCTTCCACCGCTTTAGCTTTCATGTCATCCCTGGGCATGCACCAGAGGAGTTCCATATCGGCGTCACCGCCGTGGTTGCGGTAGAGTACCTCAACCCTGTATTTCTCTCCCGCCCTGAGATCCACAGGCACTCCATGTATGGCAGCATGATGGTCATTGTAGAAGGAAAGGAGGGTGTCACCTTCGAGGATAATGGTATAGCCCGATGAACCCCATGTGCCAAGATAATACGTTCCTGTCACCGGCGGAACCAGATCGGCAATCCAGTGAATGCCGAAGTCATTTACCGGCATGAGCGAATGAGGTGAATCATTGTCCCAGTAGAAGTCAATCATGTCATCGGTGCGGGTGAAAAGAGGCTCGCCCTTCATTTCACGTGACGTGTAGTAAGCGCCCAGTACTCCCTGCGCGCCTTCAGGTGTACGCAAATATCTCGAAGCGACGGGCACAAGGTTGTGCATACCCGGCGCCAGATCACTCCCCTCGGCATAGAGAACCGTGGCCTCTGGCCTGAGTTTGGCTTGTATCCCCTTTAGCAGGCTGACCGGGTCCTTTGGAATGCCGTTGTAATTGCCCACGAGCGCCTCATGGCTGGCTGCGTTGGGACCGATTACAGCCACAGTGCGGATATCCCTGCTCAGGGGGAGGGTTCCGTTGCTGTTCTTGAGTAGAACAATTGATTCCCGGGCTGCCTTCCTGGCAAGCGACCGGTTATAATCTGAGCAGTTTGCCTGATAGGGTATCTGTGCATAATCAACAATACTGTCAGGATCGAACATCCCGAGCCTGAACCTGGCCAGCATCACCCTTCGTGCCGAACGGTCAATGTCCGCTTCTGTTATCAGCCCCTTCTTCAGGGCCTCCGTCAGGTGGTTGTAGTCTACCCCGCACTCGAGGTCAGTTCCCGCTTTCAGAGCCATTGCGGCCGCTTCGGCCGGGCCCGCAGCGTACCCCTGGAAATTGTAAAAATCAGATACCGCCCAGCAGTCTGAGACTATGTAACCGTCAAAACCCCACTCATTTCGCAGAATGCCGTAAAGCTCATCATTTGCGCATGCCGGGTGATCCCTGAACTGGTTGTAGGCACCCATCACCGAGTATACCTTCCCTTCCTTCACCAGAGTGCGAAATGCAGGCAGATATGTCTCGCGAAGGTCACGCTCACTGATCACCGCATTGAACTTATGCCTTAACGGCTCAGGGCCCGAATGAACTGCATAATGCTTCGCGGTTGCAATGGTTTTGAAATACTTCGGATCAGATCCCTGCATCCCCTGCACAAACCTCAATCCCAGCCTTCCGGTAAGGTACGGATCCTCTCCGTAAGTCTCCTGACCCCTCCCCCAGCGGGGATCACGGAAGAGATTGATGTTCGGCGACCAGAAGGTCAGCCCGTGATATATGCCACGGTCACCTCTTCTCACAAATTCGTGGTGCTTTGCCCTTGCCTCATCCGATATGGCATTGGCTACATCGAGCATCAGCTCTTCATCCCAGCTGTTTGCAAAGGTAATCGACTGCGGAAAAACAGTCGCGTACCCCGCCCTGGCAACCCCGTGCAGTGCCTCATTCCACCAGTTGTACTCCGGAATGCCCAGCCGCG
>LAHT01000778.1_pt1 | contig 29473 bp, 18 predicted proteins | sample 329671 | NCBI WGS metagenome assembly LAHT01 (sample SAMN03275702, study PRJNA271635) | activated sludge metagenome | isolation source: Sample C-4 Sludge from methanogenic chamber (fourth chamber) of Anaerobic... | reverse complement strand
GCCCCGCGGGGCATACGGCCTGATGCAGGTGATGCCTTCCACCGGGCTGCACTTCGGGTATGACGTGACGAGATCGGTTGAAAATAACATCCGCGCCGGTATAAGCTATATCAGGATGCTTGACAGGCTCTTCAGCCAGTGGGTGACTGATCCCGACGAGAGGGTCAAGTTCATTCTTGCCAGTTACAATGCCGGTCATGGCCATGTAATTGATGCTATCAGGCTTGCCGAGAAGAACGGGCTTGATCCGGGCAGGTGGGACGACAATGTGTCGCTTTTCCTGGAGCGGAAGGCTGATCCGGCGTTTTATGATGACCCGGTGGTGAGGAACGGCAGACTTAGGCAGGGTGTGCAAGTCAACGCTTATGTGGCGGATATCCTGAAGCGGTACGAACACTACAGGAACCTCAAATAGATTTGCGAATTGCGATTTGCGAATTGCAAATTGCGATTTGCGACAACAACAAAATGTGAATTGCGAGTTGGGTCCCGATATGCCGGCTGGCGGATGCGGGATTGATACTGCTCCTGCGTCGCATGCTCAAATTTGCGGGTTGCGAGTCGTGAATTACCGGGGTAAAACATTATTAGTCGTACAGGAGGTATTTTGACCTGATGGTTTTGAACGCCTCCAGCCCCTCCTTCCATGAAGCCCTTATTTCCGCAGCACTCATGCCACTGATAATCTGTTCGCGGAGCGTGCTGCTCCCGGCCAGGGTGTTAAAATAACCGGTGAAGAAGTTCTCCTTGTCAGGGTACGCCCTGTACATGTCAATGATCCAGTCGAGGTTTATCTCAGGTTTCGGGACCAGTCCGTCACCCGTCGCATTGCGAAGGTCAATGCCGTAACAGGTCAATCCGTTATGTTTGGGGTTGGATGAGCCGAATGAGGGCTGCGGGGTGAAGCTGAATCCTGTATCCGGCATCCCCGGAGCTCCAAGCACCTGGAAAGCAAAACCGGTACCCCTTCCGCATGACAGAACTGTTCCCTCCGAGAAGCAGAGCGACGGGTACAGGTATATGGAGTTCATGTTTGGAAGGTTAGGTGACGGTATCACCGGCAGCTGGTACATCGTAGAGTGAGTGTAGGCGGTGCAGCCGATCACCTTCAGATCGCACCTGATGCCTCCTGCCAGCCATCCCTCGCCGTTCGTCATGCCGGCATACTCGCCGAAGGTCATTCCGTGCACCACGGGTATGGGATGAATTCCTACAAAGGAGCGGTAACCGGCGGTGTCAAGTATCGGTCCGTCGACATAATAACCATTCGGGTTCGGCCTGTCAAGCACTATGAACTGCTTCCCGTTTTCGGCGCATGCCTCCATAACGTAACACATGGTGGTCAGGTATGTGTAAAACCTGGTCCCCACATCCTGGATGTCAAATACAACGACATCTATGTCAGCGAGATCTTCCGGTGCCGGCTTCTTTTTCGAGGAATAGAGGCTTATGACTTCGATGCCCGTCACAGGGTCGGTTCCCGAGGTGATCACCGCACCATCGTCGGCCAGGTCCCTGAAGCCATGTTCCGGAGCAAAGATCAGCCGGACGTTGACGCCTTCAGATAGCAGAGTATCAATCAGATGGGTTTTGCCAACCATAGAGGTCTGGTTTGCCACAACCGCCACCCTTTTTCCCTTGAGCAGCGGCAGGTACTCACCGGTTCTCTCGGCCCCTGTCATCAGGGTTGTGTTTTTATTTCCGGCCGCACAGGCCGCAATGACCACAGTTACAATGATCAGCGGGATGACAAATTTTTTCATTTCAGTCAGGTTTAGCGTAAAGATAAGAAAAGAGGCAACAAACGGATTCTTCGCTCTTAATTCTTAATTTTGTCGCAATGTCAATCGGAACCTTCATAGCCAGTCGCCTTATAAAGGACCGCAACCGTGGCACTGCCTTTTCGCGTCCAATAAATGTAATAGCCATAATAGGCATTGCCCTGGGACTGGCGGTGATGATCCTCGCGGTGTCAATCCTCACCGGCTTCAAGCAGCAGATCCGTGACAAGGTGGCGGGCTTCGGGGCTCATATCCAGGTGGTTAATTTCGACGCCAATCTTTCGTATGAGACCGTGCCTGTCAGCTCAAACCAGCCCTTCGTCTCCAAAATCAGGGAGCACCGGGGAATCAGGAACGTGCAGGTCTTCGCCACGAAGGCGGGAATCATCAAGACTGACGAAAACATTCAGGGAGTTGTTCTAAAGGGGATTGGCAGTGATTATGACTGGAGTTTCTTCAGATCGAACATGGTGGAGGGAGAGACGTTGGTCCTCAGTGACACGGCACGAAGCAATGATGTGGTTATCTCGAAGAAGGTGGCTGACATGCTGGGTCTCAAGCTGGGGGACTCGTTTTCGATGTTTTTCGTTCAGGATCCGCCCCGGATGCGCAAGTTCACCATTCTCGGCATCTATGAGACCAGCCTCGAGGAGTTTGACAAGACCTACCTCTTCTGCGACATCAACCACATCAGGAGCCTGAACGGCTGGAGCGATGACCAGGTAAGCGGTTTTGAGATTTACATAAATGACTTCGAAGAGCTTGATTACATGACGGATGTTGTCCGTGATGCAATAGGCTACCGGGTCGCCGAGGAAGAGGAGCAGCTCAAGGTAACCAACATCAGGGGGCGTTACCCGCAGATATTCGACTGGCTGGGATTCCAGGACACCAACGTGATAATCATCCTGGTGCTTATGATCCTTGTAGCCGGGTTCAACATGATTTCCGGTCTGCTCATTCTGATACTTGAGAAGACCAACATGATAGGGGTGCTGAAGGCTCTTGGCGCGGGCAACAAGGTTATCCGCAGCGTCTTTCTTTACCAGGCTGCCTGGCTGACGGCCAGGGGCCTTTTCTGGGGCAACGTAATAGGCATCGGGCTGGCACTGCTTCAGCTCAAAACAGAGATGATTTCGCTGGACCCATCCTCATATTATCTCAGGAGCGTTCCGATCAATCTTGATCCCGTTCATGTCATCCTGCTTAACATCGGGACGATGATTGCCATCATCCTGATGCTTCTTATACCTTCTCAGCTTATTGCCCGCATTACACCCGTCAAGGCAATTCGCTACGACTGATAATCAGGTCGCTACGCGCTTAATATTATTAAGTGGATCCCGTTTTAATGCAAATGTCAATTTTTTTCCGCAGGGTTTAATTTTTAAATCCCCGCCCTTTGATTTCGACATAATTTTAATTGTCCGGCATTGAAACATGTTATAGCAGAAAGTTACGCAAACTTTCTTTAAATGGGCACTTCCAATATTCCGCGCTTCTGCGTAAATTGCAGAGGCAATGTCTTAAGGTATGTCAATAATTGATCCGCGGAAAAACTACGAAGAAACCAGGGAGGAGATCGGGTATGTCACCCGTAAGGAGGCGACGCTTAATGATTATAAGCGGATCGGCTTCAAATCGGGCCTCGAGGTGCACCAGCAGCTGAGGACGAAGAGCAAGCTCTTTTGCCGTTGTCCGGCCGGTATTTACCATGATGACAATGATTTTGACGCGGAGGTGATCCGTCACATGAGACCGACTCTCAGTGAGATGGGAGTTTATGACGGCACTGCACTCATGGAATTCAGGACCAGGAAGGAGATCACTTACCGTATTAACAATGAAACGGCATGCACCTACGAGGTTGATGACACCCCCCCGTTCCCCGTTGACCGGGAGGCGCTGGAGATTGCCATAAGCATTGCACTGGCTGCCAGGATGAACATCGTGGGTGAGGTGCATATCACCCGTAAGCAGTATCTTGACGGAAGCATACCCACCGGGTTCCAGCGCTCTGCCATCATCAGCGTTGAGGGAGAGCTTCAGCTGAAAAACAAGAGGGTAAGGCTCATCCAGCTCAGCCTGGAGGAGGACTCATGCCGCGAAGTATCAGACATAGGGCACAAACGGATATACAAGACTGACCGCCTTGGCATGCCGCTGATAGAGACTGTGACCTATCCTGATTGCCTCACCCCTGACGAGCTGGCCGAGGCGGCCGAATATATCAGGTTCCTTAACCGCAGTACCGGCAAGGTACGCACGGGCATGGGCGCTGCGCGCGAAGACGTGAACGTCAGCTGCGAGGGCGGAAGCCGGGCTGAGATCAAGGGGGTGGCACATATCAGGTGGATCCCGGAGCTGTCACACAACGAGGCATTCAGGCAGTACGCGCTGCTTAACATCCGCTCGAAACTGCACAAGAACATAGAAGACCCGGCTGCATGGTCGGCTAAAACAAAGGAGATCACAGAAAGGGAACAGGAGTTTCATTTCGCACCGGTCAGGTCGGCTCTCGACCGAGGAGATCGGGTCATTGCCCTGAATCTCCCGGGGTGCAGAGGTATACTTTCGCATTTTACCCAGCCCGGAAGGATCTTTGCCGATGAGATAAGTGACAGGCTTAAAGTGATAGCCTGCATCGAGAAGCCCAACATGACCCATTCGGAGGAGATCGCCGGGGGCAACTTCAACAATCTCTTCCCGGAACTGGCCATATGGCTTTCGGCTGATGCCGGTGATGCACAGATAATACTCTGGGGCCCTGGTGAAGACATCCCCACTGCCATTGAAACAGTCGAGGAACGGATCCGCCTCGCTTTCGCGGGCGTGCCCAATGAAACCCGCAAGGCGTTTGAGGATGGCACAACCATGTTTGAGAGGGTTCTTCCCGGGCGTGACCGCATGTACCCTGACACCGATTCACAGCCCATAGCTGTCACGACGGAGATGCTTGAAAAACTTGGCAGAAACATGCCGGTTGACGTTGCAAAAAGGTTCCTCCAGATGAAGGAATGGAACCTTCCCGAAGACACCTGGCATTACCTGCTGAGCAAGAACCTGGTGGTACTGGTAGAGCGGATCAGCAATGATCTTGGCTTTGATCCCAGGGAGGTCGGAATAATGATAGGCCACCGTTTCCGCAGCCTCGAGGGGCGGGGCAGGGTGGCAGCAGGGTTCAGCTATGAAAGACTCTATGACCTCTTTGCCTTCCTGAAGAATGAGAAGCTTCTCGCGCCGGTGGCGCGAATATTGCTTCCTGCCGCAGTTGCAGAAGCATCACCTGATTTTAAGAGCATACTGGCCGGAACCGGGCTTCACCGTGCCACGATGAATGAAATCAGGGATGAGGCAAAAAACCTTGCCGCAAGGTTCCCGGAAGTCTGCTACAACGGTAATATGGCGGGGATGGAAGAGTGGATGATGGGACAATTGCATATGAAAGCCCTCGGGACTGTGAGGTTGTCGGAAGTGAGAAATGCGGTGTCAGAATTACTTGAGGTTAGAGATTGACTGTTATGGCTGAAGATTTTTTCCAGGGATACAAAGGCGAGGCGCTTGCGGTGCTGAAGAAGTTTAATGTCCGCGTCTGGGGTCAGGCTGACATCGAGACTACCAGGGGACTGTTCAAGGGGACCATCCTGCCGCGTTCAGAGAATAATGACGATCTCCACATCGTGATCAAGATCGAGACCGGTTATAATATCGGGATCGACATTGCTACCATAATCAGGATGACGGAGACCGGTTACAACAAGGCCAATTACAAGATTCCCGAAAAGGAATTTCCCTATTCTGATGACAAGCCCAATGTGAAGTTGTTTGGCACAGGGGGAACCATTGCCTCGAGGCTTGATTACCGCACGGGTGCAGTCATTCCGGCATTTTCGCCGGGTGAGCTCTACGGTGCCGTGCCCGAGCTGGCTGACGTATGCAACATACGCACGGAGAAGCTCTTCGCCGTATTCAGCGAGAACATGGGCCCCGACCAGTACAAGATACTTGCAAAGGCCATAGGTGACGAGATTTCAAACGGAATTGACGGCATCATGATCGGTCATGGCACTGACACCCTGCATCACACGGCTGCAGCGCTCTCGTTCATGGTACAGAACTCGCCCGTGCCGATAGTGCTGGTAGGATCGCAGAGGTCATCTGACCGGCCGTCGTCAGACGCTGCCCTCAACCTGATACATGCCTCAACGGCCGCCGGGCATGGTGACATCGCCGAGGTGATGGTCTGCATGTTCGGTCCCACCAGTGATGAGTACGGTTTCCTGCACCGCGGCACCAGGGTGCGTAAGATGCACAGTTCGTACAGGTCCACTTTCCGGACAATCGGTGACATACCCGTGGCAACGGTGAAGAGGGGAGAGGTGAAGCCGATCCAGAAGATATACAATCCGCGGCGCACTGACCGCAATGTGAAGATCATGCCATATTTCAACGAGAATGTGACAATGATCTATTTCTATCCGCATATGAAGGCGGATATGATCCATTCACTCATTGACAACGGTTACAAGGGGATTATCATAGTGGGAACAGGCCTCGGGCACGTGAACAGGGAGCTCTACCCGGCCCTGGAGAGAGCCCAGCGCGAGAATGTGGCGGTATACATGACTTTGCAGACCATCTGGGGTTATGTTCATATGTTTGTATATGAAACCGGTCGTGACATGATGGCCAAGGGTGTGATACCGCTTGGCAACATGCTGCCAGAGGTGGCGTGGGTTAAACTGGGTTGGGCGCTGGGGCAGACCGATGACCTGGAGGAGGTGAAGCGGATCATGCTGACTCCCGTCAATGGCGAGATCACCGAGCGGGAGCCGTATAACGGTTACCTGGTGTACCAGGGCGGCGTTCCGGAGGTGGAGGAGTTCATCCGCCGCGTACACAAATAGGATTTGCGATTATTGATTTGCGATGTGCGAATTAAGTAACATCGCAAATCGCAATTCGCAAATCGCAAATCCTATTTGGTTCTGCCGGGATAGACCTTCAGTGCCTCTGCCAGGGTTTCCATGGCGTTGCGCAGGTCATCTATCTTCAGGACGTATGCGACACGCACCTCGTTCTTGCCGGCGCCGGGGGTGAAGTAGAATCCCGTTGCGGGAGCCACCATCACTGTCTGGTTCTTGTAGGTGAAATCTTCAAGCAGCCACTTCGCGAACCTGTCGGAGTCATCGATAGGCAGCTTCACCACCGTGTAGAATGCACCGCGGGGCAGCGGGCAGTAGACACCCGGCATCCGGTTCAGAGCATTCACCATGAAATCGCGACGGGCGATATACTCATCGTAAACCTCTTTGAAATACTCCTTGGGCGTGTCTATGGCAGCCTCGGCCACCAGCTGGCCCAGCTCAGGCGGGCAGAGTCTTGCCTGGCCAAACTTAAGTGCTGCTGCAAGGATCTCTTTATTGTGAGTGATAAGGGCTCCTATACGTACCCCGCACATGCTGTAACGTTTTGATACTGAATCAAGCAGCACGACATTGTCCCTGATGCCGTCAAGCTGCATTGCCGAGAAATGCTCTGCACCATAGCAGAACTCCCTGTATACCTCGTCGGAGAAGAGGAACAGGTCGTGTTTCTTCACTATTTCGCCCAGTTGCATCAGCTCTTCCTTTGAATAGAGAGCTCCCGTCGGGTTATTGGGGTTGCATATCAGGATGGCTTTCGTCTTGGGAGTTATCTTATTCTCGATCTCGGCAATCGAAGGGAGTGCAAATTCGTCCTCTATGAATGACCTGACCGGCACAATCTTAACGCCGGCCGTGGTGGCGAATCCGTTGTAGTTGGCATAGAAAGGTTCAAAGGTAATCACCTCTTCGCCCGGATTCAGGCATGACATGAAAGCAAAGAGGACAGCCTCTGATCCGCCTGTGGTAACAATGATCTCAGTGTGGTTGATGTCGATCCCGATCTTCTGATAGCTCACGGCCAGTTTACGGCGGTATGACTCGTTACCGGCGGAATGGGTGTACTCAATGACCCTGAGATCCATATTCTTCAGAGCCCTGAGAGCTGCTTCGGGAGTGTGGATGTCGGGTTGTCCGATGTTGAGGTGGTAAACCTTTACTCCCCTTCGTTTTGCCTCCTCGGCAAATGGTACGAGCTTGCGGATCGGTGATGCCGGCATCATCCCGGCCTTTTCTGAAATCTTTGGCATGACTGTAAATTTTTAAAGCACTGATAACTTACCGTCCCAAATGTATTCAAATTCAGGTAACGTGAAAATGATTTTACGCATAAGCCCGGCCACTTTTTCCATAATGGCTACAAAATGTTAATTTTGTGCCCTTACATATTGAATTACCGGTCAATAAACCGAAAATCACAAATCGCACTCGCAAATCGCAAATCGCAATTCCCATGACTGATATTCCTTCAAAATATGATCCGGCTTCCGCAGAGGGGAAATGGTACAGTTACTGGATGGAAAAGGGATTTTTCCGCAGCAGGCCTGACAAACGCGAACCATACACCATTATCATTCCTCCGCCGAATGTCACCGGGGTGCTTCACATGGGGCACATGCTCAACAACACCACCCAGGATGTGCTTATCAGGCGTGCGCGGATGCTTGGTCTTAACGCCTGCTGGGTTCCGGGCACCGATCATGCAAGCATTGCCACCGAGGCCAAGGTTGTTGCCAAGCTGCGCAGTGAGGGAATAGAGAAGAGATCCATCTCCCGCGAGCAGTTTGTGGATCATGCCTGGGAGTGGACACACAAGCACGGAGGCATCATTCTTGAGCAGCTGAAGAGGCTCGGGGCGTCATGTGACTGGGACCGCACCCTGTTCACCATGGATGAACCCCGTTACATATCGGTGATAAAGGTCTTTGTCGATCTTTATAACAAAGGGTTGATCTACCGCGGAGTACGCATGGTCAACTGGGATCCGCAGGCTCTCACGGCCGTCTCGGACGAAGAGGTTGTCTACACCGAAGAAAAGTCGAAACTTTATTATGTGCGCTACAGGATAGTTGGTGAGGACAATTATATCATGGTGGCAACCACCAGACCTGAGACAATCCTTGGTGACATGGCTGTATGCGCTAACCCGAATGATGAGCGCTATGCACACATGAAGGGGAAGAAGGTCATTGTACCCATGGCCAACCGGGAGGTTCCGTTCATCTTCGATGAATATGTTGACATGGAGTTTGGGACGGGGTGTCTGAAGATCACCCCGGCTCACGACATAAACGACTATGAGATCGGCCTGAAGTATAACCTGAAGAGTATTGACATTTTCAATGATAACGGCACCATCTCAGAAGCGGCAGGCATGTTCACAGGCAAAGACCGTTTCGAGGCCCGCGTCCTTGCTGATGAGGAGCTTCGCCGTACCGGCGCTCTTGTAAAAGTTGAGGATTACATAAATAAAATCGGGAGGTCAGAGCGCACCCATGCGGTGATTGAACCGAAGCTCTCACTGCAGTGGTTCCTTAAAATGAAGGATATCTCCAAACCGGCCCTCGACGCGGTGATGGATGATACCGTCAGGCTTTACCCTGACAAGTTCAGAAATGTTTACAGGCACTGGATGGAAAATGTGCACGACTGGTGCATCAGCAGGCAGCTGTGGTGGGGTCAGCGGATCCCGGCATGGTATTACAACAATAATGAGTTTGTTGTTGCCGTGACTGAAGATGAGGCGCTGGAAAAGGCCCGCAACATCACCGGCAGGGCAGACCTGACCATGAATGACCTTCGCCAGGATGATGATGTGCTTGACACATGGTTCTCATCATGGCTATGGCCCATAACCTGCTTTGACGGGATTAATAACCCTGATAACGAAGACATTAAGTACTATTATCCCTCCAATGTCCTTGTGACCGCTCCGGACATACTTTTCTTCTGGGTTGCCAGGATGATCATCGCTGGGTATGAGTACCGCGGTCGCGAACCATTTGGTGATGTATACCTTACCGGCATGGTACGCGACAAGCAGAAGCGCAAGATGTCGAAATCGCTCGGCAACTCTCCCGATCCCATCGGGCTCATAGACAGGTACGGGGCTGACGGTGTGAGAGTTGGCATGCTTCTCTGTTCCCCTGCGGGGAATGACCTGCTGTATGACGACAGCCTTCCGGAGCAGGGGCGCAACTTTGCCAACAAGATATGGAATGCCTTCCGGCTTGTGATGTCAATGAGTCCTGATGACAGCGTTGAACAGCCGGCGGCTTCGAAGGCGGCTGTCACCTGGATGCGCAATACCATAGACAAAACCCTTGCGGAGATCGAGGACAACTTTGTACGCTACCGCATCTCCGATGCACTGATGCAGGCTTACAAACTCTTCTGGGATGATTTCTCCGGCTGGTATCTTGAAATCATCAAGCCCGCCTTCGGCAAGCCCATTGACGGAGAGACCCACCGTGAGACGCTGGCCATCTTCGGTGACCTGATGAAGATTCTACATCCCTTCATGCCCTTTATCACCGAGGAGATATGGCAGAGGCTGGCTGTCAGGACCGAAGGAAGCAGCATCATGGTTGAACATATGCCGCTGCCTGCACCTTACGAGGCCGGAATGCTGATGCGTTTTGACACGGTACGCGAGATAGTCAGCGCCGTACGCGCGGTAAGGAAGGAAAAGAATATCCCGGTGCGCGAATCCCTTGTTCTATGCGCTTCTCCCGGTGCAACCGGAAATGAGTTTGATCCGGTCATAATCCGCATGTGCAACCTTTCAGAGATCAGGGTTGTCGAAGGCAAGGTCGAGGGAGCAGCCTCATTCAGGATTGGCACATCTGAGTTCTTTGTCCCCCTGAGTGAGGGTATTGATCATGAAGATGAGATCCGCAAGCTGAAGGAGGAGCTGGTCTACCAGGAGGGGTTCCTGGCCTCCGTTCTCAAGAAGCTCTCAAATGAGAAGTTTGTTTCGAATGCTCCTCCGAAAGTGCTTGATACTGAGCGGAAGAAAGAAGCTGACTCACGGGCCCGGATAGCCACTATCAAGGAGAGCCTGGCCCACCTGCAGAAATAATAACCTTATTTACTGTCTGGTGATTGTGTAGTTGCCATTATCCAGTTTTGCCGACTGCCATCCGTCGTTGAGTACCAGGTGCCATCCGTCACCGGACATATGGTTTCTTTCAACCAGCAGGTCCTTTGCGCTCACCCTCAGTGTGTGCAGGTCATTTGTGATAAGCGCACCTCCCTTGTCAACTGCCAGCTTTCCCCAGTTGTCCGATACGCGGAGCTTCTCATAAAGAGTACCGAGCGTATCGAGGTAATCAATATCCTCCGGCTCAAAGCTGAAGTTGGGGCTCTCCATGGTTATTGTCACCACCGGCTTTTCGTTGAATGTTGTCACAATCCGGCGGGTATACTCGTTTATCATCGACTCGCGCTGGCTCTCTTCGGCGCGAATGGCCTGGATATCATAATTGAATGCAAGTGAACCTGCCACGTCGCGGCAGACAGCCGGCAGAGTCACTCCGTATTCGTCGAGAACGGCTTTGCCGAGGTCAAAGTCCTGGGTCCGGATCTGCTTAAAATCGAAATCCTTGTCATTCAGCAGTACGGCATACAGTGCTCCGTTAACGAATCCGTAGCCGAATGCATAGGAGTTGTTCTGGTAGATCCTGTCGAGGTATTCGAGTATCCTTGTTCTTATCTCTTCGGGTCCTGAGGTGCACAGCTTGACATATGTGTATGTCGTCAGTCCTTCAAAGTTCTCAAACTTGTTTTCATCTGTTATTGCCGTGGGAAAGAGTTCACGCCTCGCTCCGCGGAAGACCAGGGCATCACGGATAGCCTGGTCACGCCTCTCGCCTGAAGAGGTGATTGCGTTTGTAAGGGCTTTCCATTCAAGTTTGAGGTAAAGCCTGGCGTTTTTCTCGTTGAGGTGCCTGGTACTGAAGGTGGAAGGCTTCAGGCCATGTCTGTCCTGGAAGCAATGGAAGAGGCTGTGGATGGTCCTGGTGACCAGGCGGTACCTGTCTTCCTTTTCGGGAAGGGGTACCATCGCATATTTCACACCGCCAAGCTCTATGACATTGTTTGTTATAATTCTCTCCTTTGGGAGGATCCCGGTGTAAACTCCGTCTTTTTCCCTTAGCAGGCCTTCTTTATCGGGGAAGTTTGCGTAGAGGGTCCTGCTGTGACCATCGACATACATTACGGGTCCGAAAAGGTTTTCACCCCAAAGTTTCCCATTGTCAGTGTTGCAGATTTCCTCAACGGCGCTGAAATATTCCATTGCCCTGGCGGCATTGAACCAGAAAGTGTTCTCCTCATGCCGGCATGCAGTAAGAATCAACAGGGCAGATATGAATACAACTTTCCTCATCCGTTTGGAAACTTAAGGATCAAAAATAGTAAAAATAGATTAACCCGGACTGCCGGGATTCTTCTGCATGTATTCATTCATGATTTTGTACCTGTATTTTGCATCTAAAAAATTTTACATTTGCCCATTACCAAAAAAAACAAATAATGAACAATGACATACTTATGAGCCGCAATGAGCTTGTGCAGTTTCTCAGGAAGCCTGCTGACCAGTTCACTTCAGAAGACATTGTCCGTTTTATTGAGGCCAAGGGCATCAGGATGGTCAACTTCAGGTATGCAGCAGGTGACGGCAAGCTCAAGTCGCTTAATTTTGTTCCCTACAGTCGTGAGCATCTGGCGCTTATAATGACAGCCGGTGAGCGCGTCGACGGATCAAGCCTCTTCTCATTCATTGAGGCCGGCTCGAGTGACCTGTATGTCATGCCACGTTACCGTACCGCTTTCGTGAATCCATTCACCCAGACTCCGACTCTTGAGATACTCTGTTCATTCTATAACTCGGAAGGCAAGCCGCTGGAGAGTTCACCGGAATATATTCTCCGCAAAGCGATAAAGAGGTTTACTGCCTCCACCGGATATACAATCAGGGCTCTCGGTGAGCTGGAATATTATGTCAGATCGACAAGTGAAACCCTGTATCCTCTCTTCGACCAGAAAGGTTATCATCAGTCGAAGCCATTCGCCAAGTTCGAGGATCTGCGCGTGGAAGCGCTTGAGCTGTGTGCAAGGGCCGGTTGCCACATCAAGTACGGCCATTCTGAAGTAGGCAGTTTCTCAAAGGATGGCGATGACTATGAGCAGCACGAGATCGAATTCCTGCATGTACCTCTGGATGAGGCAGTTGAACAGCTGCTGATAGCCAAATGGATACTCAGGATGCTTGGCTATAAGTATGGGGTCGAAGTAAGTTTTGCACCGAAAATCACCGTAGGCAAGGCCGGTTCCGGGATGCATATCCACCTGATGCTTGAAAAGGACGGCAACAACATTATGGTTGACAACGGCAAGCTGAGTGACACTGCCAGGAAGATGATCGCAGGCATTCTTGACCTGAGCAAGGGTCTTACTGCGTTCGGAAATACAATACCGACATCATATCTGAGGCTTGTTCCTCACCAGGAGGCTCCCACGAACATATGCTGGGGCGATCGCAACAGGTCGGTGCTTGTGAGGGTTCCTCTCGGGTGGCTTGGTGCATCGCAGATGATACATGATGCGAATCCTGCAGAACCGTCGGGCAAGGCTGACAAGGTTTCGAGGCAGACTGTCGAGCTGCGTTCACCTGACGGCTCGGCCGATATTTACCTTCTCATGGCGGGCATAGCCGTTGCCATACAGCATGGTCTTGAGATGCCCGGAGCATTGGAGATGGCGGAGAGGCTTTATGTCAATTACAACATCTTCAGGGAAAAAGATAAGGCTGAGGCGAAGAATCTTGAATCGCTTCCTGCTTCCTGCTGGGATTCAGCCGAAGCGCTTCTGAGCCTTCGAAAACACTTTGAGAAGGATGGTATTTTCCCGGCCGGTGTCATCGATGCACTTGCTGTGAAGCTGAAGTCATATAAGGACAAGAACCTGAGTGAGGAGCTTTACGGCAACAATGAAGCTATTGCTAAGCTCGTGAAGGAATACCTGCATTGCGGGTAGGTCATTCCCTTTTCTGCAGCTTGTTGCAGGTGGCAGCCCTGATACTGACATTCAGCTCAAAGCCCACAAGCAGAGCCACTGAATTCAGATACAGCCAGATAAGGATAACGATAAGTGTCCCGATGGACCCGTACAACTTGTTGTACTGGCCGAAGTTATTGACATAGGCAGAGAACGCCAGTGAGGTAATGATAAACAGGCTGGTGGCGAGGATTGACCCCGGGGAGATATACCGGAAGTCCTTTCTGCGGGCAGGGACAAGATAATAGAGAGTGGAGATGGCAAAAAACAGCATCACAATTATAAGAAGCCACTTGAAGGCCATTACGATATAGAACACCAGGTTCATCTCCAGCACCCCGATATCAACGAGCCTGTTAACCACCAGGCGGCTAAGGATTATCAGGCCGCCTGCAGCAGAAAACATAATAAGGATAAAAACGAGCAGGAAGACTGCAATCTTCCTCTGCTGTATCCATGACCGGCTTGCAAAGTCATGCATCGAAACGTTGAAGGCGTGCATCAGCGCGTGAATGCCATTGGTTGAGAATATGATGGTTGCGATGAACATCACTATAAGCAGGGTGCCGCTTCTGTTTGTGATGACATCAATAATGGTCGTTTCGAGAAGGTCATATGCTGCCACAGGGAGGAAGTTCTCAAACAGCTTTACAAGTTCAGCCTGGAAGTTTGGAACAGGAATGAACGGTATGAGTGTGAAGAGGAAGATTGATGCGGGGAGCAGTGCCATCAGCATGTTGAAGGCGATGGATGAGGCTCTGGTTACGAGCACTCCGCGTCCGAACAGTCCCTTGACAATAAGTTTCACTACCAGGTCAAGCGGTGCGCCGTCAAAGCCGGGCAGAACAGCTTTCCTTACTCTGTTGGTTTTTGCGATCAGCGTTTCCCTGGCGCTCATACAAGGTTATCAATAGGCTTTCAGGCTCATGTCAAGGCTTTTTATATGGTGGGTCAGAGCCCCTATTGAAATGTAATCCACGCCGCAGAGGGCATAATCCCTCACGTTTTCCAGGGTGATGCCTCCCGATGATTCGGTCTCAGTTCTCCCGGCGATCAGAGCCACGGCTTTTCTGGTTTCAGGAATACTGAAATTGTCAAGCATGATCCGGTCAACGCCTCCCGTTTCAAGTATTTCCGTAACCTCCCTGATGTTCCGTGCTTCCACTTCGATCCTCAGGTTGAGTCCGTGTGCTGACAAATACTCCTGTGTCCGCCTGATTGCTGCGGTGATACCCCCGGCATAGTCGATATGGTTATCCTTCAGCATGATCATATCATAGAGGCCCATTCGGTGGTTGACTCCTCCTCCGGTACGTACTGCCTCCTTTTCGAGGGCGCGCATACCCGGGGTTGTTTTGCGGGTGTCAGTGATTTTTGCTTGTGTGTCACTGACTTTTTCGGTATAGAGGGCGGTGGCGGTGGCTATGCCACTCATTCTCTGCATAATGTTAAGCACCAGTCTCTCTGAGCGCAGGATAGACTGAGCCTTGCCTGACACGGTAAGAGCTATGTCGCCGTATTGAACCCTGTCACCGTCCCGAAGGAGTATCTCTGCCTGCAGTGACGGATCTGCAATGCTGAAAACTTCGCGTGCAACGCGAAGCCCGGAGATGATGCCGCTTTCCTTTACTATAAGCCTGGCACGGCCTGCGGCGGTGTCAGGGATGGATGCAAGTGAGCTGTGATCGCCGTCGCCGGTGTCTTCGGCGAAGGCATTGATTATAAAAGACCGCAGCTGGTTATCACTCATTGTCAGCCTCGATCCTAATCTGGTGTATCAGGGGGTTGCCGTCAACTTTCTTCAGCAGGAAATAAACCCGGAACTTGCCCTTATCGGTTTCCAGGTTCGCTATTGCATACTGGGCGTCGCCCCTGGCCCCCTGGTGCTTGATGACAAATTCGCGTGAGCGGTAGCGGGTGAAGAAATCCTTCAGTATTGTCTCGGCTACACTCTTACTGTAAAAATCCTCCTTCCCCGGCAGAACCAGCTCAACTGTCTTGTTGAGGTATTCGGAGAGCCCCGAAGCGCTTCCTGTACGGAAGGCGATTGCGATACCTGCAGGTATCCTGGGCTGATCCTGGGCAGCAAGCAGAAATGCAAAGGTGAGAAGCACACCTGCCGTTGCCATAATCTTCTTTCTCATTTTGTTTCCTTTATGCTTTACACGTAAGGACAAAGCAAATTTAACCAAATATATCAAAAACCGAACCACTTTTAATTATCAGGAAGACGCACCCGCAATAAAGGGCTTAATTGCTATATTTGCCATACTCAACAGAAACCGGGGAGAGTAATGAAGATGGTGTTCCTGCTGACTGGAAAAACTGATCAGTCATGGATAAGGGACGGGGTGGCGGAATATGAGAAGAGGATCTCAAAGTACGGCCGTCTCGAAACAATAACCCTTCCCGATGTCCGGAACCCGGGTAACCGCCCGGCAGAATGGGTAAAGGCCAGGGAGGCAGATAAGATGCTGGCGCAACTCCGGAATGATGATCACGTGGTCTTGCTTGATGAACGCGGGAAGGGTTATTCAACGCTGGAACTTGCTGACTGGATGCGCCGGACGGTGATGCTGCCGGTAAAAAGGATTGTGTTCGTGGTTGGAGGGCCCTATGGGTTCGATACCTCGGTAACTGCAAGGGCAGATCATATGCTCTCGCTTTCAAGGCTCACGTTCTCACACCAGGTGGTACGATTATTGTTCGCGGAACAACTATACAGGGTACTTTCGGTCATTGCCGGGGATCCCTATCATCATGAATAGCCTTATGGCTGAGAAACTGAAGAACATCAGGATAGTAGGAGTCGCCCTTCTCATCGCTGTTGCCCTGGCCGCAGTTGCTGACTTTCTCTATTTCAGCGACCTGGAGTGGCGATACCGTACATCATGCGTTGACGCCAGGCTAACATCACTTGAGAATGATGCTGAAAAACTGCTCAGGACAGCTGAAAAGCAGATCTCTGATGCGGGTGATCCTTCATCCCTGTTCCACAGTACTCTCGGCAGCAACGCCCTTAAGAAGGGGATCACACTGCTGGTTTACCGTGAGGGACGCATAGTCTACTGGTCAGACAACAGCATTGCCTTCCCCGTGATCTATGAGCAGCATTTTGATGAGCATAAGCCGGTCTTCTACAGCAACGGCTGGTTCGTACCGGTGCACCTGGAAAACAGTGAATATGAGATGCTGGCACTGATCAAGGTGTACAGGCAGTACCCGATTGTGAACAATATTCTTCAGACAGGCTTTCCCGAGACGTTTTCTCTTCCTGATGAGGTCCGTATCACCTTTGACCCTTCCGCCTCGGGCTTCAGGATATGGGGATCGGAGGAGGAATTTCACTTCGGCCTTCTTTTCCCCGAGACGAAGCCCAACACCATATTCCTGGCCATTCCGGCACTGCTCTGGCTTATAGTCCTTTTCCTGCTGGTAAGGCTGGTGATCCTTGTTGCCCTTTACATTGACAGGAAATCCAGGGCGTCGTCAGGTGTTGCCATTGCCTTTATTGCGCTTCTGGCGGCATACGGAGTCCTTCTTCTGACGGGATTGCCGCGTTCGGTTACTTCGACAGAGCTGTTTTCACCGTTCAACTGGTCAGCCGGCCGGCTGATGCCGACGGTAGGCCACGTCCTGCTTCTCGGCATTCTGATCCTTTCCGGTATCCGGTTCACATTCAGGAGCGGCAGGTTCAGCAAGCCATGGACGGGGCAGGGAATATTCAGGTACCTGGTCCCGGGAGTAATGCTGGCAACGGGATTTGTCATCTTCCTCCTGGTTGAGGCCTATTTCAGGGACCTGGTGGTGAATTCGGCAATCAGTTTTGAGGCCTACCGGATTCTTGACATGACCTTCATGAGCCTGGCCGGCATAGTCTCTGTGATGCTGTTGCTGACCATTCCCGTGATACTTATCATGCGCACATTCAGGATGATGAACGGGTGGCCCCTGCGTGAGATCCTTGCGGTTGCCGGCGGAACCGTGCTGCTGCTCCCTCTGGCATGCCTGTCCGGTACCGGCTGCAACGGCTGGAGCATCCTGTGGGTACTGGTGATGGTCACCACGATTTTTATTTGGCAGAGGAAATCCTACTCCGAGGTATCACTCGCAATCATCTTTTCAGTAATAACGGCCCTGCTCTCCACCGCACTTATTATCAAATACTCAATCATCAGGGAGGAGAGAAACATGAAGGTCATGGCCATCTCCCTTGCCAGCGACAATGATATGGTGGCAGAAGGGATGATCATTGACATGTGGACGGCGCTGGAGGGAGACACCGTGCTTGCACGGATGGTCAAAAAGGAAATAATCACTCCGGGAGACATCAATTCTGTCTACAGGTATCTTGAGGATGGCTACTTCTACGGTTACTGGGAAAACTATGATATCAGCATTGTTATCTGCCGCAATGACTCACCCCTCAGCCTGGGTTCCACGGGCACAGAAGTGGCCAACTGCTTCGACTGGTTTGACAACCGTATAAGGAATGAGGGTGACACCATCACGAATACCGGTTTTTACTTCATGCGCAACCGTACCGGAAGGGCCTGGTACATGTCAAAGCTCCTGTATGAGCTATCGCCGGGTGTGACCAACGGAATCTTCATTGAGCTGGTCAGCCATATAGAGACGTTCCTGGCAGGCTACCCTGAGTTGCTTCTCGACGGGGGGCATCAGAGATTTCCAATGCTTAAGGACATCTCATACGCGAAATACAACAAGGGGGCGCTGGTCCTGAGGTCAGGCGAATATCCGTACGATGCTTCCATTGCCGGAGGGCAGTCGGAGAGGGAGGAGTTCCGGTTTGAAGATACCAGGGATTACAGGCACCTGTACTATACACTGGGTGACATGACCCTTTTAGTCACCGCAGCCAGGGTAAAGCTGCTTGACCGGATAATCACTTTTGCCTATCTCTTCATTGCCACCCTTATCTACGTTTTAATATTGCTTGTCATCTTCACTCTGAGACCTGCCGAGCTCCTGAAAACGGATACATTTCGCCGGCGCCTGCAGCTGTCATTTGCAGCCGTTCTTACCGTGGTCTTCATTATTGTGATCACCGGTGCGCTTATGTTAAGCACCAGGCAGTTCCGCAGTAATCATACCAGGATCATAATTGAAAAAGCGACATCGCTCTCGATAGAGCTGGAGCACAAGCTCTCCTCTGAGAAGACGCTTGAGGGAGGGTGGCAGACACCAGACTATCCCACGCTTAACCATCTGCTGGTGAAGTTCTCAAATGTATTCTTCACTGACATCAATCTCTATTCACCTTCCGGGAGGCTCATAGCAACATCGAGGCCCGAGGTTTTTTCGCGCAAGCTTGAAGGCAGCATGATTGATCCTGTAGCTTTCGGTATGCTTACATCCGGAGGCAGGGATGAGTACATTGGTATTGAGAGCATTGGCAGCATGAGTTTCCTCTCAGCCTATCTGTCATTCTACAATGAGGACAACGAGCTCCTGGCATATCTCAACATACCCTATTTTGCCATGCAGAACCTCCTGGCCAAAGAGACTTCCAACCTGATTGTAACCCTTGTAAACTTTGCACTGCTCTTCCTGCTGATTATGATGTGGGTGGCAGTTTTTTTGAGTGAAAGGATTACCAGGCCGCTCAGTATGCTTCAGGAGGCAATGGCTTCGGTTGCCTACGGGCGGAAGAACGAACATATAAGCTATAACAGTCGCGATGAGGTTGGCGAGCTTGTGAGACAATACAACAGGATGACTGATGAGCTGGAAGAGAGTGCCGGCAAGCTTGCGCGCACCGAGCGCGAGATGGCCTGGCGGGAGATGGCCAGGCAGATAGCCCATGAGATCAAGAACCCTCTCACCCCGATGAAGCTCAATGTGCAGCAACTGTTAAAGTCCTGGAATGACAGGGTTCCTGATTTCGAGAAGAGAATCGAGAGCTTTACAGTAAATCAGATTGAATTTATCGATAACCTTTCCAACATTGCCTCAGCCTTCTCATCATTCGCCAAGATGCCGGTGGCAGAACCTGCCGAGGTAGACGTCCTGGCCCAGCTGAACACCACTCTTGCCATGTTCGGCCATGCCGATGATACAACCATCACACTGGAAAGCGGTAAAATCACCAGGGCAGTCGTGATGGCTGACAGGGAACATCTGAACAGCATCTTTTCCAACCTGCTGAAGAACGCGATACAGTCTATACCTCCCGGGAGAAAGGGAGAAATCAGGATAGTGCTTTCTGCTGATGAAAACCATGTAAGGGTTAGATTCATTGACAACGGCACCGGTATTTCAGATGAGCTGATCCCCAAAATGTTCACTCCTAATTTTACCACAAAATCGTCCGGAATGGGGCTTGGTCTATCAATCGTAAAACGACATGTTGAGGGAGCCGGCGGAAAGATCTGGTTTACAACGGAGCAGGACAAGGGGACAGTTTTCACCGTTGAGTTTCCCCTGCTCTTCGCTGTTTAGCCTCATTAAACACGGGGCTCCTAAAATAATCTGCGGTTTTCTCAGTTTTAATAACGTAGATTAGCAAACCAGTTCCTCAAGATGCCCCTTAGTTTCCGTAACATAGCCAGGAGTTATCTTCTGATAATTGTGCTGATGATAACCTTCGGTTCTGTATTGGTGTCAGGGCAGACACCCCTTCTCACAGGCCAGGTCAACAGGTATGCGAAGGTCACTGCCGTTGGTGCCAGTTTTGTCATTGTGGATGATGCCGGTGACTTTGCTGTCAGTGATACCGTTATGGTGATGCAGATGAACGGGGTGGAGATCAATGCGGGCACAGCCCTGGAGGGGAATTATCAGAACACGATAGGAACTCCCGGCAAGTATGAAATAATAATTGTGTCATCAGTCAATACGGGCACTCGCAGGATTGATTTCACCCGGGTGCTGATGAATGCCTATGATCCTGCAGCAAGTGTACAGCTCGTTAAGGTAAGGACTTACCGTGATGCTGTTGTCAACACCCAGCTTTCATGCCAGGCATGGGATTCAGCCTCGGTCACCGGAGGGGTTCTGGTGTTCATGGTAAAGGGAGTTCTGACACTCAATGCAGATATAAATGTTTCCGGGTCCGGATTCAGGGGAGGCATCGTATCACAGGGCATAGGCTGGTGTCAGAACACATATGACAGTCTCAGGTGGGAATCATACAGCATATGGTCACCTGTCGCAGGGTACAAAGGTGAAGGTCTTGGCATCCGGACTGCCCTTGGCCAGCCTCTTTATCCTTACTTCATGAAGGGTAAGGGTGCGAATATGACCGGTGGTGGCGGTGGCAACGGTCACTTCTCGGGCGGCGGCGGCGGTTCCAGCTACGGTTCCGGCAGTGTAGGGGACCAGGAGATGGCTCCCGATACCTGCGGTTTCCTCAGGCCAGGCGGCCGGCCGGGATTCACGGTTGCCAGTTATCCCACACTGAACACAGGAGTTTATATGGGTGGCGGCGGCGGCGCTTCTGTATACCTGACTACTCCCACCACCTCTGCCGGAGCAAATGGTGGCGGAATTGTGATCATTCATGCTGACACCATTGTGGGTAACGGCAGAATCATCACTGCAAGCGGCGCAGCGGCAAATAACAATTCTGCTGCAGATGCCGGTGCCGGCGGTGGCGGTGCAGGAGGCTCCGTGATAATAAGCACAAGACATTTCCTCTCAGCCCCGGTTCTCTCTGCCGATGGCGGCAAGGGAGGCAATAACGTAAACCAGAATGGTGCGGGTGGCGGCGGTGGCGGCGGACTGATATGGACTGCCGGGGTCTTCCCCGGAACGGCAACGGTTGCCGGCGGGCAGGGAGGCATACACAGCAGCGGCGATCCTAACCGTGACGGTTTACCCGGCCTTGTACGCAGTAACCTTAACCTGCCGCTTAACGGATTCCTCTTCAATGAGATATACATAGCCTACAACCAGCACCAGCTTGACTCAATCTGCGAAGGGATGGTTCCCCCGAAGATTACCGGCACGAGGCCTGCAGGAGGGAGCGGTACATACACTTACCAGTGGCAGAGAAGCTATGACAACAATAACTGGTCAACCGTGACCGGTTCTTCCATCGAATACACGCCCACAGGAACCGAATCAGCCACTGTCTGGTTCAGGAGGGTGGTCAGTGACGGCGCCGGTATCATTGACCGGAGCCTGCCTGTGAAGATAATCGTTCACCCTCGCATAACCGGGAACATCATAGGCAGTGACACCACGCTATGCTACAACATGGATCCTGAGGAGCTCTACCCGCTGAACTCAGGTCCGGCAGGAGGGAATGGCCTCTACTTTTACCGGTGGGAGCAGAGTGCTGACAACGTCACATGGGGAAGCGCTGCCGGTATTGGCACTGCAGCGACATATAATCCTCAGGCCCTGACTGCCACTATGCACTATCAAAGGAGAGTCAGTTCGGGAGCCTGCTTCGATATAAGCTCACCTGTCACTGTAACGATATTGCCTGTCATCACCAATAACAGTGTAACGGCTGACCAGACCATCTGCGAAGGGACCCTCTTCAGCAATCTGTCAGGCAGCACCCCCGCCGGCGGAGCGGCTCCCTCATTTACCTACCAGTGGATGAGCAGCACCAACAACACTGACTGGGCTCCGGCACCCGGAGCAGCCACTGCATCCGGCTACGATGTGACGAATGATTCACCAGGTACAACCTGGTACAGGAGGGTGGTTTACAGCGGCCCGCTTAACACATGCCAGTCAACCAGCAACAGTGTCACCCTGATCTGCCACCCGGCGATAACCAACAATACCATATCTGCTGACCAGACAATCTGTGAAGGCACTGCACCCGCAACCATTGACGGTACCGTTCCTGCCAGCGGAGCCGGAGCCGGCACCTACGGCTACCAGTGGATGAGCAGCCCCACCGGGGTATCATTCAGCAATATCAGCGGCGCTACCACTGAAGACCTGCCGGGCACCACTCTTACTGCGGGTATCTGGTACAGGCGTGTGGTGACCTCATCAGCCTGCACCAGCACCAGCAACAATGTTCATGTCACGGTTGATCCGCGTATTACCGGATTTGACATTAGCCTCCCGGCACAGGGGCATGATACAATATGTACAGGAACCGCGCCGGGCCTCCTCTCGGGGACTCCCGCCGGCGGGCTGGGCACATTCACATACGCATGGGCCTCATCTGCAGACAACAGTAACTTCACGCCACTCGCTGAGACAGGTCACTCGTACCAGCATGGCAACCTTACGGCAACAACATGGTTCCGCAGGACTGTCACCTCTGGTGCATGCACAGAGAGTTCAGTTTTCCGGATCACCGTTCTGCCGCAGATAACCGGAAATGTCATCACTGCTGATCAGACGGTCTGCAACACTCATATCCCGGCGGCCCTCACCGGCGGCACACTCTCAGGCGGTGACGGCAAGTTCAGGTACCTGTGGGAAGGGAAAGAGTCACAGTCACCTGGCTGGACAGCTGCGCCAGGCACGAACAATGCCGCAACCTATCAGCCTGCGATGCTTGACGAAACAACCCAGTTCAGGAGGAGTGTCTTCTCCGGTGAGAACAACTGTTGTGTTTCAGTATCAGATCCGGTCACAGTGAATGTTGACATCATGCCCGTCAATATCAATGCGGGTGCTGACCGCACACTTCTTCCCTACCAGTTCGCAGCTGTTCTGCAGGGAAGTTTTGACGGCGAGGGAACCTCAGCCTGGAGTTATGATTTCAGCAGCGGGAACGCAGAGCCGGTCTTTTCAACGCCCCTCGAAAAGATCACCGAGGTAAGGAAGCTGGAGTTCGGAGACAACACTTTTATCTTCGCCGTCGCAAACGGTGCATGCATAGCGCCTGAGATGACTGTGACACTTACAGTGCCTGATCTTACCATACCCCAGGGGGTAACGCCAAACAATGATGGCATAAATGACTACTTCAACGTTGAGGGGCTGGAGTTTACACGTAATGAGCTTGTTATTATCAACACGGCAGGTGCTGTTGTGTACCGGGCTGCGGATTACCGCAGCAATGATCCGATTGGTGCCTGGACAGGGCTTGACCTGAACGGACGGGAGGTTCCCGATGGCACCTATTATTACCTGTTGACCATAAAGGGAGCGCAGGACCTTGATGTTCCTGAATACTCGGCTCATATCAGTGGATTTATCATTCTCAGGAGATAAGATGAAGAGAGGTTTGCACATATCAGTTCTCCTTGCATTGGTGCTTGCGCTGCCGGTGGATGGGCAGCAGGTGCCTGTTACCAGCCAGTATCTTACCAACGGCCTTGTTATCAATCCGGCTTATGCAGGTACCCGCGAGGCGCTGAGCGCCAATCTCTCATACCGCAAGCAGTGGGCACGAATAAGCGGTGCCCCGCAGTTCCAGACACTTTCACTGCACAGCCCGGTAAACAAGAAGGAAAAAGTATCACTCGGACTGATGGCTGACTATCTCACATACGGTGTGACAAAGGATGTGGGTATATATGCTTTCTACGCTTACAGCGTAAGGTTAGGCCATGGAAGGCTTTCAATGGGACTTAAGGGCGGCTTTGACCTCAGCAACACCAATTACAACCGTCTGCAGTTCCCTGACGGCAACCCTGCTGATCCTCTCCTCACGGGAGACATGAAGTACACCCTTCCAAATATGGGAGTCGGATTCTATTATTATACTGACAAATACTTCGCCGGATTGTCAGTACCATCTCTGCTGACTTATAAAAGAGACGAGGCTGACCAGTTCAGGGTGAGTCCTGACTATTCCCTGTTCAGGACATATCTCACAGCAGGAACACTGATAAGGTTTGCAGATGTGTTTAAGGTCAAGCCTTCGGTACTTGTGAGGTATTCAATGCACGAGCCACTGGAAGTTGACCTGAATGCCAACCTGATTTTTGCCGACATGCTATGGGTCGGAGGTTCATACAGAATTTCAGAGAAGGCAGCGGTTGCCCTCCTTGACCTGCAGGTAACACCTCAGCTTAAGGTTGGGTATTCCTTTGATTACCAGCTTGGTCATCTGAATAATTATACATCCGGGACACATGAGGTGTCACTGAGGTATGAGTTTGCATTTGCCGTAAGCGCAACATCGCCAAGGTATTTCTGAAAATATGAGGAGAATTCTGAAACATATTGCAGCAGCGGGGCTTTTCCTCTTCGTCAGTATCGCTCTCATGAGCGGACAGGCGAAGGGAACCTTTGAGGTCATGCATATCTCAAAGATCAGCTCCTCTTCCGATGAGATGGCTCCGGTGATAATGAGTGACGGAATCCTGTTCTGTTCGAACAGGAAGACCAATCCTTTCCTTACGAAGAAAAACCTTGAGGGAGTCAGGCTTTATGAGCTTTATTTTGCCCCTTTCGGTGAGGAGGGTGAGCCTGCCTCTCCTGTCCGGTTCGCGCCAGGTCTTGTCAGGGATGCAAACATTGGCCCGGCCTCTGTGGCAACTGACGGCAACACCCTGTGGTTCACGCGCAATACCAGCGATGGCCGCCGGCTCGGGAAGAAACAGCCCAACAGGCTCGGCATCTTTACGGCCAGACGTTCCGGGTCACAATGGACTGATATCACCCCCTTTGAATACAATAACCCTGAGTACAATCTGTCCTTCCCATATGTTTCAGCAGACAACAGGTATCTGTTTTTCTGTTCTGACATGCCGGGAGGACTGGGCAGGTATGATATCTATATGTGCGAGAATATTGACGGACGCTGGACCAAACCGGAAAATCTTGGTCCGGAGGTCAACAGCAGCGATGCAGAGATACATCCGTTCCTTCACAGTTCCGGCAGGCTCTATTTCGCTTCCGACAGGCCCGGGGGAAAGGGGGGGCTTGATATCTGGTTTTCAAACCTGGTTTTCGGCTCATGGACAAAGCCTGTGGCAATGGATGAACCGGTGAACTCGACAGCAGACGACTTTGCCTTTTATGCTGCGCAGGGCGGCATGCAGGGCTATTTTGCCTCAAACCGCCGCAATTTCAATGATGATATTTACAGTTTCACATCAACCATTATCAGATGGTCAACCTGCGATTCACTTCAGAAAAACAGCTACTGTTACGAGTTCATAGAGGAGAACGCGCTTAAACAGGATACCCTCAAGAAAGGTTTCAGGTGGGAGTGGGACTTCGGTGACGGGTCAAGAGCCTCAGGCATAACTGCGGAACACTGTTTCAGCGGTCCGGGAATATATGATATCAGCCTTGATATTGTGAACCTTATTACCGGGGGCATTGAGAAACGACAGGCATCCTATGAGCTTGAAATTACAGATATCGAGCAGCCGGTTATCACCGGCCCGGATACTATCGCAGCCGGGGAAACGTTGATCCTTAATGCAGGTGACACTTACCTGCCCGGGATGAAGATAGACCGCTACTACTGGAATTTCGGAGATGAGACTGTAGCAACCGGACTGGAAGTATCGAAGGTATTTGCCCTTCCGGGAAGATATAATATTCAGCTGATAGTCAGTTCAGCACCTGACGCCGGGGGAGTTGTGCGTGAGGTCTGTGTCTGCAAAGACATTGAAGTATCAGCTGGTGTAAAATGATTATTGAAGGAGGAAGATGAGAGTAACCCGCTTAATACTGCCGCTTTTTGCACTTGTTCTTTCAGCTGCCCCTGTGGGGCTGAGAGCCCAGGAAGTACCGGGCCCTGACGAGAACATCCCGTTCCTGATAACCTTTGGAAGGGATGGAGGTGTCACTTCATGGGGAGATGATGACTTTTCACAGACATTCTTCTTCGCCCTGCCGAAGGATTACAAGGATCCGTTCTATATAAGGGTGTATGATCCTGATATCGGCGGGAAGACAGATGAGCTAAATAATTTCTGGAACACCCGGATGGTTTACTCAATCTACGGTGGCAGGGGCTGCTATACGCATCAGGAAGCAAACGGCATTGACCCGAAAGGCAATTACAAGAGCGGAACGATGCTGGCCACCCGCACATTCGGGATGGACAACAAGCTTGACGAACGGTGGTTTACCTTCGGACCTTTCAACCCGGCTGACGGTGAGTATTACCCGAAGTTCCTGAGCAATATCTTCAAGATCATTTGCGACGGTGTTTCAGGTGATGACGGCAACCTTTACAGGTACGCCATCTCGAGGAGACCTGACGCGAACGTGCCAATTGACGGCGCAAATGCCTTCACCTATGAATACACATTCAGGATGTGGAACAACAATGACACATCATTGGTCTCCCATATCTATCCGTTCATTGACAGTGGCTGTATCTGGGTACAGCAGAGTAACTTCGACTGGGACAATGACGGGAATTCCATGGTGGTATCCGTTGAGAGGAAGGGGCAGATAATCCCGCTTTCAGGCGAAGATGAATGGGCGACATCGAAAATACAAATCTACGAGGGAGAGATAGGAAAGTCGCTCGACTTCCGCTTTTACAAGAGGAAGGGAGAACTGGTCAAAAACAACAATGTGGTGGTATCAGTACAGAACCAGTACGGCGAGAATCTCCCGTTCTTCAGCGCACCGATCGGAGGAGTTCCCGTATATAAGCCACGGATAAAGGTAGTACCCAAGAAGTAATCATGCCCGGAAGATTCAGATATTCAATTGCAGCAATATGTATTGTTTGTCTAAATGTGCTGCATCCGTTTGTTTCGTCTGCACAGACGTACAGTTTTCGTACCTATGATGAGTATACCGGCCTTCCGGGACCCTGGCTGAGTGTGATAGCGCAGGACAGGAGCGGCCTTCTCTGGATGGGAGTTGACACCGGCCTTTACCGTTATGACGGTTTCTCATTTCATCATATGCCTTTTACTGACACCCTGCCGCGGGGTAACGTGAGCGCCCTGTTCTGTGACCGGAAGGGAACAATGTGGGTGGGAATGAATGATGGCTCGCTCTTCACCTGGAACATGACAGGAGGATTGGAGAGAATGACGCTGGAGGAATCTGACAGAATCAACCGGATCACCGGCAGCCCTGACGGCAAGGTTTGGATAGTCACGCAGACCAGCGGGATTTTCATTGCCGGTTCCGGAGGTGATGAGAAGATCACCAGGATGAAGATGCCCGATGATATGACTCTGTTTGACATCGCCTTTGCCGGAGAAGGAACATTCCTTGCAGCAACGCAGAATAATCTCCATCTCTGTGATGCTGAAGGCGATAAGGCAGTCAGCAGGCTCACCTTCCCTGAACTGGACTATACATGGATTCAGACAGTTGTCCGGATGGATGATGACACCTGGTTCGCCGGTACCGACAACACGGGCCTGTGGATGATCCGTCGGAGCGGTGACTCAATAAATGCCAGGGCTGTGGGTGACACCCTCTTCATGAACATGAATATCCCGGCACTTAATGCGGGGCCGGAAAGGACACTGACCATTGCCACAAAGGATTCGGGGGCAGTAAAGGTTGCGTTCAGCACTGACTATAGCAAGATGATCATCACCGGGAGATATGATGTCAGGTCAGGTCTCCCTGACAATAATGTCCGTACCATTTTTACCGACCGGGAAGGGAACCTTTGGATGGGTCTCTACACCAGTGGCCTGGCCGCTGTCACAACTAACGCCTTTGCCTTTTACAAGCCGGAGGCTGACAAGGAAATCACCTATATTGGCAGGGCCGGCACACAGGTGGTTGCAGGCACCAGAAGCGGGCTTTTTGACTTTGATCCCCTTACCGGCAGCTTTACACGGTTCCGTAATCTTTCTGCAAGAACAGGCGGGTCAGGCATCACCTCATGGTCTGCTGATGACCCCGGAAACATATGGATAGGCACTGCGGGAGACGGTTTATGGCTGATGAAGCCCGACGGGAGCCTGAAACAGGTCTATCGTTCCGGCAATCCGGGCCAGAACCACATCAATTCAGTGGCCGTGGAGGGTGACAATACCTGGCTCGGAACCAGCGACGGGGTGGTTCTGCTTGACAGGGAGACAGGCAGGCAGAAAGCTGTATATACGACGATGGAATTGCTGCCGCACAACTATATCTCACAGGTTGTTGTCAACCGCGATGGAGAGGTGCTGGTGGCCACAAAGAGCGACAGGCTGTGCTACATACATGTGACCGGCGGGGTACGTACGGAGAACGAGGTCATGGAGGGCAGACTGGTAAACGATATTCTCAGCATCTCTGTTGCTCCTGACCGTTCCGTATGTGCAGGAACAAAGGGCAACGGGCTCTTTCTCTTTGCTGCTGACACACTTCTGAATTATACCGAGGATGACGGGTTGCTGAACAATTTCTGCTACAGCGCAATGATTGCCTCTGACGGAAGGATATGGACCGGCCACCAGAAAGGCTTTTCAATCACCAATCCGGCAACCGGCTCGGTAAGGTCCTACAGCGCGGACTTCGGGGTGCGTGGAGATTGTCTGCCCAATGCGCTTACCCAGCTCCCTGACGGAACCGTATGTATCGGAACAACAGAAGGGATAGTTGTATACAATCCTTCACTCGAGCCTGATTCGGCAGTCGCCCCGCAGGCAGGGATCATTTCTGTGGTTATCAACAATGTTGTTTATCCCTACAGGGAGAGTTACAACCTCCCCTACAGGAAGTCATACACTGTGAAGGTAAATTATGCCGGTATTTTTCTTCGTGATCCGCTTAACGTAGTCTACCGCACCAGGCTTGGCAGGGACGAACAGTGGAGTGAAATGACCGGTGACAGGTCTGTGACCTACAACAGTCTGCGTGACGGGCACTACCGGTTCAGTGTGGAAGCCCTGA
>LAHT01002240.1_pt1 | contig 30578 bp, 28 predicted proteins | sample 329671 | NCBI WGS metagenome assembly LAHT01 (sample SAMN03275702, study PRJNA271635) | activated sludge metagenome | isolation source: Sample C-4 Sludge from methanogenic chamber (fourth chamber) of Anaerobic... | reverse complement strand
TCACTCCAGCAGATCATTACTCAGCAGTGGAGTTCCGTTCTGATAATAACGTTTTGAGGAATGTGATTTTCCAACACGGGTCCAGCTCAGTAGTAGTATCAGGGCTGCAAAACCAGATCAGCAATGTTATTATCCGTAACATTGGTGCAGGGTTGATAATCCAGGGGGGGCATTCCGTTGTTGACCACATTCTGGTGGCCAACGGCAGCGCCAATGGGATCCAATTTAACACTGTAACGCCTGACCAGATTGAAATCACCAATAGCGTTATAACAAAAGTCGAAGTTGCCGCAAGTTTATATACAGCAGGTACCTATACAATTGAAAACTCGTACTTTCACAACAATAATTTTGCTGTTAAACCAGATAACTGCACTGGGGTCATCTCTCACAATGCCTTTGAGCTTAACGCCTATGACATTTATCAATATGCTGTGAGCATACCCACTCAGATCAATTACAACGATTTTTTCCATTCAACCCAATGGGGAATTCTGCCCAGAAGGGCGGTTGTAATCAATTATAACAATTTTTTCAAGACAGACAGGTTTTATATCTGGATCAGGTCTCCTGATTCACCACCCAATTATTCGCTGGTGCAGGCCGACGTGGACGCGACCAACAATTATTGGGCTGTGGCTGATGTGGAGCAATACCTCATGGATGGTCATAACCATGATTTTCCTGACCAACCTTGCGCGTATTACGTGATCTATCTGCCAAGGCGCAACAGCCCTGTGCCTAATGCGGGAATACAGTAGGATTTGGGGTTTAGAAAGTTTAGAAGGTTTAGAGGGTTGAATGCTTCGCGGTTTAAAGAGTTAAGAAGGTTGAAAAAGTTAATAGGCTTAGGTAAGCCAGGGAGTTTTACTTTCTCAACCTTCTCAACTTTTTCAACTTCCTCAACCATAAATAACACATAACAAATCAGAAGGAGCATACTTGAAAGGCATCATCCTGGCCGGCGGGGCTGGCTCCCGCATGTACCCAACCTCACTTTGCTACAGCAAGCAGTTGGTGATGATCTACGACAAGCCCATGATCTACTATCCTCTTTCCACTCTGATGCTGGCGGGGATCCGGGAGATCCTGATAATCTCCAACGCGGAGACCATACCCTTTTACCAAAAGCTGTTCCGGGACGGCTCTCATCTGGGGCTTAAGATCAGCTACAAGCTGCAGCCCGCGCCCAAAGGAATAGCCGAAGCCTTCATTCTGGGACGTGATTTTATAGGTGATGAAGACGTAACCTTGATCCTGGGCGACAACATCTTTTACGGTAACCTGGACTTTCTGCGCAAAGCCCTCAGATCGAATCGGGGAGCTACCGTGTTTGGCTATTACGTGAGCGATCCCCAGCGCTATGGAGTGGTGGAATTTGATTCATCGGGTAAGGTAATATCTCTTGAGGAAAAGCCTGAGAACCCCAAGTCCAATTATGCGGTGGTGGGGCTGTACGTTTATAACAACGAGGTCGCCAGCATTGCCAGCAAGCTTGAACCGTCAGCCCGGGGCGAACTTGAGATTACCGACCTGAACAGGGTTTATCTGGAGCGCGGCGACCTGGAGGTGCAGATCATGGGCCGGGGAATTGCCTGGTTAGATACCGGCACACCGCAGGCTCTGCTGGAGGTATCCCAATTCATCGGCGCCATCGAAAAGCGCCAGGGCTTGAAAGTGGGATGCGTGGAAGAAGCGGCTTACATGATGAACTACATCAGCAGAGAAGACCTGCAAGCCCTGATAGGGGAATTGCCCATGTCCGATTACAGAGTTTACCTGGAAACGATCGAGCTGAACGAGCAAATATATTCAAGTTATCAGGGGTAGGAAATTGAACTTTCAAGGACTGCCGGATTGGCTTAAGATCAAGGAATGCAAGAGAGTGATAACCTACGACCAGCGGGGCAGGGAAAACGGCTTTCTGATAGACATACTGAACCGCCATGATGATATCTACAAAGGCCGTGAGGACGAGCTCTTCCAGCAGGTGTATTACTCGAGTGTGTTCAGAGGCATGTTCAAGGGATTTCACATCCATCCCTACAAGTACGATACCGTAACCTGCGTTTTTGGCCAGGCCCTTTTGGTTTTCTATCCCAATCTCATAGACAAAGACCAGGCTGATCTGTTAATGGACTTGGATAAGCTACTGATTGTCCCTTTGGACACGGAGGAAAAATTATATACGGTGAGTTTTCCTTCAAAATACCCGCATGGTTATTTTGGAGTTTCAGAGATCTCGTACATACTGAATTACCGCAATCCTGCCTGGCATCCGGGAGACAAGCATCAATATGACCACAATTGCGAAGGCATCGAAGAATATCTTGAGAAATGGGTTAAACAGCATGAAAGTTATTAAAATAGGCCTGATCGGCTGCGGCACGGTGACGATAAAAGCGCATATCCCTGCCTTGATGAACGACCCGACCGCCAGGATCTCGGCCCACAATTTCCAGATCACGGCGATCTGCGGACTGGATCCCGCAAACTTGGAAACGATCAAATCCTTGTTGCTCCAGGCAGAGGTTTTCCTGGACCACCGTGATCTATTGGCCAAAGCGGATTGCGAGGCAGTGCTGATCGCGACCGGAGAGGAACAGCACCCTTTGATCTGCCGGCATGCGCTTGAGGCCGGGAAATTTGTCCTCTGCGAGAAACCCTTGGGGGTAAATGTGCCGGCGATAGAAGCCGAGCTGGGGGATCTGGAGGCCAAGCAAAAGAACAGGCTGCAGATAGCCTTTAACAAACGCTTCCACCCAGTCTATCTGAAATACAGGGAATTGAGGGCAAATGGCGATTTTGGAACCCCGGTCTGCGGCCATTTTTATTTCTGCACACAGCAGGGGAAAAAACCTGGGTGGGATGGAGCGCTCAGCAACCTGATCCATTACTGCGATCTGGTCAGTTCGATATTTGGAGATATAGTGGAGGTCAGGTCCTTGAGCGGTTCCATTTCCAATGGCCTCACCGTGAGCGCCGCCCTCAGATCGCGGGATGGGGCGGTGGCGAGCCTTCTTTTCACTTCGGCAGCTTCCTGGAGCGCTTCGCTGCATGAGGAATGGCAACTGGTGGATAATGAGCGCAACCGCATCGTTTCGCGCAATTGCGCGGAGACATATCTGTTCCGGCATGAAGAAGAAAGCATTCACACCTCGAATTCAAATTCGATTTTCTGGCTGCGGGACGCCGGAGGCTATAAAACGCAGTTGAGTTCTTTCTACGATCTGGCCAGCGGCGCGAGGGAAATTCCGGATGTAGGGCTCGATGACGCCCTCAGAGCCCACGCTTTGTTCGATCTGATCAGGGCTCAAAATGAAAAATAGAAGTGACATGGAAGTACTGAAGGACAAGCTGAGAAATATCCTGGATCCTTATTTGAAGCAAGCAAGCGCGGGGCAGTTGGATAGCATTGCCGATAATCTCTTCGCGAACGAAGATGAATACCGGTCCACTTTGGAATGGATCCGGGGAAAACAGAGGGATTGCGAGGCCGAAGTGGAGAAAATCGCGCTCGGGGATGTTTTGGGCAATGATTGGATGGCCGAATCGCCGGGCGGGGATATCGCGCACAAAAGCGGCGGCTTTTTCAGGATCATCGGGGTCGAAGTACAAACGGACAAGCGGGAAAGCGGCAGGGGTTGGAAGCAACCCATGCTCGATCAGGGAACCGAGAGCAGCATCGCCGGTTTTCTCCGCCGGGAAACCGATTCTGGACACCAGTACCTGGTGGAGGCGAAATTCGAACCGGGCAATTACGGCAAGGTGCTGATTTCCCCAAGCCTTCAGGTCACATACAGCAATCTGGAACGCGCCCATGGCGGGCGCAGGCCGCGTTTCGCGGAACTATTCGACGGCAGCGATCCCGGTATCAAAACCCTGTATGAGCAATGGCTGCCGGAAGACGGCGGGCGCTTCTATCTGAAAAGGGTGAAGTACATGATTGTGAAATTGCCGCGAGATAAAGAAATTGAGATCGATGACAACTTTCGCTGGGTGGGCGTGAACACACTAAAGCGCCTGCTCTGGCATGACGATCTTGTGAACCCGCATGTGCGAAGCCTGCTGGCCGTTCTTTAGGAGCGAATGATGATACCTGTTTACCGCCCCTACCATGACGATCTGGAGATCAAATACTTGAAGGAAGTGATCGACTCCGGCTGGTGGGGTTTGGGACCCAAAACAAACGAATTTGAAAAGAAGTTCTCGGCTTTCATAGGCAGTAAGCACGCTCTGGGGCTAAATTCCGCCACCGCGGCCCTGCACCTTGCCTTGATGTGCATAGATGTCAAGGACTACGAGGTGATCACGCCCGCCATGACTTTTGTCTCCACCAACCATGCCATTCTCTACAACGGAGGCATTCCGGTCTTCTGCGACGTGGAACCAGGTAACCTGAACGTTACCGCGGAAGAGATCGCCAAACTCATCACCCCGCGGACCAAAGCCATCATTGTGGTTCATTACGGAGGCTACGCCTGCGACATGGATCCTATCATGGAGCTGGCCAAAGAGAATAAACTGGCGGTGATCGAAGATTGCGCCCACGCCTGCGGCGGCAAATACAAGGGCAGGATGCTGGGCTCGATTGGTGACTTCGGTTCTTTCAGCTTTCAGGCAGTGAAGAACCTGGCCACCGGGGATGGAGGCATGCTTTGCACTAACAACGGCGAATGGGCAGCCCGGATCAAGAAATTGCGCTGGGTAGGCATTTCCAAAGATACTTTCGACCGTGGAGCGGGCAACAGTTACGACTGGTTTTACGATGTTACAGAAGCCGGTTTCAAGTACCACATGAACGACATCACAGCCGCCATTGGCCTGGCCCAGCTGGGAAAACTGGAATGGATGAACGATAGGCGCAGATATTGGTCCGAAAGGTATCGTGAAGCTTTCAGGAACATCCCGGCTATCCAAATGCCGCCCGTGAAGGACTACATGTTCCCCGCCTGCCACAATTTCGTGATCAAAGCCCCGCGGCGGGACGAACTGCGGGCCAAGCTAATGGAAAGGTGAGTCACAACAGGGGTGCACTACTATCCTAACCATATGTACGAAATGTACAAAAAATACTACCGCGAGCTGCCCGTGAGCGAAAAGATCTGGAAGGAATTGGTCACACTGCCGCTCTATCCCGATCTAACAGAAGAGGATTTTGAGCTGATAACGGGGACGATCAAGGAGTTCTACTCCTGATGGCAGCGCCCTTGGTCGCGGTAATTATGGTCAATTGGAACACCGCGCGGGAGACCTTAGAATGTGTGGAATCAGTCCTTAAGTCCGATTATCCATACTTTTCAGTGTTGGTAGTGGACAACGGTTCCCGAACTGAAGAACTGGAGATTTTGCGGTCAGGCCTGTCCAAAAGGGTGGAGTTGCTGGCCCTGGATACAAATTACGGCTACGTGGGAGGTGTAAACAGAGGTCTGAAAAGGGCTGAAGAATTATCCCCTGAATACTTCCTGGTGATGAACAACGACACGGTGCTGGACAAATCGGCCATCAGCGAATTGGTCCAAACTGCGATCCGGCATCAAAACAAATGCATCGTCACCGGGATAGTCTACGATTATTACCAGCCGGATCTGGTCCAGCAGTGCGGATCACACTACGCCGACCGGCGCAGATTGATCTTCAAGCCTTACTGGAGCAATAAAATGGATCCAGGCTTTAAAGGGGACGACATCGAAATGGATATGATCGATGATGTCTTCTGGCTTATGCATGTTGATGTATTCAAGGATGTGGGCTACTATTGCAATTATTTCTGGTTTAACGACGAGCAGGCGGATTACGCCCTGCGGGCGGTCAAGAAAGGCTTCAAGTTGGTATTTACGCCCAGGGCAAAGATATGGCACAAAGGCAGCATTTCCATAGGCGGCAAAAAACAGAATCCCGTTCGCGAGTATTTTGATATAAAGGCAAAATTAATCTTCCGGTACAGGCATTTGGGGCGGCTGTATTTCTTGTTTTATTATCTGGAAATGGTTGGATATGTTCTTAAACTTGGAATCAAATTTCTGGACAGGAAGATCCTACGCCGCGCAAGCAACAGCAGCATCTTTGTATCCAAACTTCTGGGGCTGGTGGATTTCACCCGCTGGATGTTTGGGAAAAATCCCGACAGAGGCCACTATCCCGCGATCCTTGACCAATATCCAAAGGGTTGACAGGTTGATAACGAAGGTAATGGGATTTCATCAAATCCCAAAAGCAAGCTAATATGAAGACAGGATATTTCTTATATTTGAAAAAACACAACCCCCGGGTCTATTATTTTATCATCAGAAACTACCTGGCATGGATAAAACGTTTGCAAACAGACAAAAGCTTCATAATGAAAAAATTCCGCAAAAGATTTGGCGTATTTCCGGATTTGGAGCACCCACGCAAGTACAACGAGTTTGTGACCAGGATACTCATGTCTGAACCCACGCCATTGATGCAACGATGCGCGGATAAATTTGAGGTGAGGTCTTATGTTGAGGAAAAGAATTGCGGGGAACTCCTCAATGACCTCTACGGGTTATATGATGATTTTGATGGACTGATCGAGGAATGGGATAAGTTGCCTGAAAAGTTTGTGATCAAGGCCACCCACGGCAGTTCCTGGAATTACATTTGCAGAGATAAATACACTGCGGACATCAAAAAGGTTATGGCCATGGCCAGATTCTGGCTGAAAAGCAACTTTTACCACGCCCAACGAGAGAGAGTATATAAGAACATACCGCCCCGGATAATCTGCGAAAAATATCTGGAAGACGCAAGTGGAGGACTGACCGATTACAAAGTGCATTGCTTCCGGGGAGAGCCAAGATTTTTACATATGGCCACTGGCAGATATACCAACCTGATCTACAATACCTATGACTTGGAAGGAAACTATCTGGATGTAGAGTTCTTTCGCGGCATGTCAGATAGAAATCTGCCACTAAACGCGGACCTTCCTTTGCAAGAACTATACAATTATTGCAGACTGCTTTCCGCGGATTTCGAATATGTGCGGGCAGACTTCTACTATGTTGAGGGCAGGATCTTGTTTAGCGAACTGACATTCACTCCCGGCAACGGGCACTTCGCGCTAACTGAAGCACAGGACTTGTTCTTCGGTAAATACTTTTCCACTGACCCCATAATGGCTAGTGTTACGAACAAACCGGGCAAAGAGGTACTGCCATCCAGTGGCTAAACTGCGTATAAAGCGGATCAACGCCTCGCTACTCGATCCAGCGCTGGAACTGGAAATCAACAGCTTTTGCGAACAACACATGGGGACTGTGTTTCACGAAACCGGTTTCAACAGGATAGCTTCCAGGGTTTTCAAGACAGATTTGAGTTATTTCCTGGCCTACCAGGACAAGACCCTGGTTGGGGTGATGCCCTGCCAGACTTTCAATAACAGACTGATCCGACAAAGTTTTTCCAACCTTTCCTCTTTTGAAATTCCCTACGGAGGGTGGGTGTTCGATAAGCACTTGGTGCAGATAGACAAATTGGTACGAAAGACTCCTTTGGGGATGAACGAATCGTTGGGAGTAATGTCAAATATCGAGTTGGATATGATCCAGAGACCCACCCTTCGCTTGCAGCGTCAGGAGATTCTGAACACGGTTCTCCTTAGCCTTGAGGGAAAGGGAACTGATGAGCTTTTTGGGGGATTGTCAAAAAAACTGAGGAACAAGATCAGGCACGCAAGTGCTATGGGAATCGAAGTTATACAGCTTGTTCCGGAAAACCTGGACTTGTTCTTCGATCTGTTCAGGGAGTTGAAGAATCGGGTTGGCTTGCGGATGAGGGATGTGAGCTTCTACAGTGATGTTTTCGGGCATTACCAAGCACAAGCAAGGGCCACCTGCCTTACTGCGTTGTATGAGAATGTACCCATCTCATCGATGATTCTGCTGGCAAATTCCAACTTTACGACAGCCTGGGTGGCCGGGCGAAAGTCCGGCCTGCCCAACAATCTTTACCAAAATGAGCTTCTCATCTGGGAATCCATCAAATGGGCGAATGAATTTGGCTCCCAGTATTTCGATCTTTGCGGCTTGGATGAGGAGAGGTTGCCACATCTGGCCAGGATCAAGCTCAGTTTTTCCAAAGATATCAGGAACTTCTATTTTTATCTGAAAAGAAGTCCTGCCTATCCTTTATTGAATAAAGCGCAAAACATTCTTAGGCGTTACCTAGATGAATGATTGGAGAACGGTAATCGAAATATCAGAGCTTGTATTCTTGGCGCAGGGAGACAATTAGGTAATATGGCGAAACAGACACCCACGCCCAGGGTAAGAGAGATTTTATACAGGATCTTTGGTTGCCTTCGCAAGGCCCTGGCGATCAGGAAGCACCGTAAACTGAACGTGATCGGCAGAGCTATAAGCATCGGGAGATCTGCAAAGATTGGTAAACAATGCATTATTGGCGACAGGTCATTAATATCGTCTGATACCATAATTGGCAATAATGTGCGGGTGGGAACGGGAGTGAGGCTCGAACGGATCAGCATCGGAGATAACTCGGAGTTTTCCAACCGGGCATTGATAACTGGCTTTGGTTCCGGCAGGATAACTGTTGGTCATGATTCATACATAGGGCCGGATACAGCCCTGGATTTTAGCGCTGACATCATCATAGGAGATTATGTGCACATAGCGGGGCTTTCCACAGGATTATGGACCCATTCTTCAGCGTTGATGTGCCTTAGAGGGATAGCTTTGGCGGACAAATCGGAAACAAACAGGCCCACGGCTCCCATAGTGATTGAAGATAACGTGTATATCGGGGGAAACTGCACCATTTATCCAGGGGTCAAGATAGGCCACCACTGCGTGGTTGCACCCAATTCTGCGGTATGCAAGGACGTGGCTCCCTACTCCATGGTTGGTGGGGTGCCGGCGCGGTTCATCAAGGACACCCGCGAGATGGTGTGTGCTGATCCAGAAAGTGCTGAGCATAATGAGGCCGCTAAGGATGGAAATACGGGATGATTAAAGACTCGTTAAAGCTGATCCTGGTGTTTCTGGGCACGGTGTTCGTAGTCTATGGATTTCCATCTCTCAATGTTTCCGGGCTGATCACACAGCTTGGATTTTTATTGCTAATAGTATATGTTTTCATATCTAAAAATGACATATTCTGGCTTTGTTGGTATTTCATAGTGCTGGATCCCCCGGGCAGGCTCTTTACCGAAACAAGCCTTACTGGTACCTACAGGCTTCCTCTCTACAATATTGCCCCTGGCGTCTCCCTGGGTTTTGAAGATATCTTTTTAGCGATGTATATTATCAAAACAGTCAGATCACGACTTGGTGGAGGCTTTGTCTTTAAGAGGGAGTTCAGGTTATACTTGGGGGTGGGGGTGTTTTATCTGCTGCTCTCCTTTTTAATGGGCATATCGGCAAACAATGTGATCTACGCCATCCGTTCGATCCTGGGCTGGTCCTGGGTGTTGATCCTACCGGTATACATAAGCCAAAAGAAGGATCTGGCCAGCTTTTATCGTCTGCTGATCCCATTTGTCATCATTGCTTTCGGGCTGCAGATCCACAGCATGATCACAGGTTCATATCTGCACAACATGCTGAGTAGCACAGCGGTTTCCGGCATATACGGAACAGGGCTGGAAGAGGGACTGGTGAGGGCATCTTCGGCAACCTTCATATCCTTCATCGGCCTTATCCTCAGTCTGCACTATCTGTCAAAACGCGATCCTGAGATCAACAGGAATCTGCTGATAGTGGTAGCAATTCTGGCTTCACTGACCACGTTCCTTACTGCCACAAGGGGTTGGATCGTAGCAGTGACATTCCTTTACGCATCCTTCTTCACCATTTCGGGGTTCGGTTTGTTCAGGCAAGTCATAAGGACCTTGTTTATCGTAGGGCTGGTGGCCATTATATTGACCAGCCTTTTCCCCTTCATCACAGCTCAGAGCGGATATGTTTTTGAACGCATGATGACTTTGGAATCCTTGGCAGAAGGAGACCTTACTGCCGGAGGGACATTGGGGCGGCTGACCACGCGGGGTCCCCGGGTGATGGCGGTGTGGCGGGAAAGCCCCATTATTGGCTGGGGTTTTTCCAACACTTTCAGGGCTTGGGGCGATGTTCACGTGGGCAACCAAACCAATCTGCTCAATCTGGGGATATTAGGCTTTCTGGTGATCAATGTACTGTATCTGTATATGTGTGTAAAAACCTACAGACTGGGCAGGAGGGAGGAAGTCACGCGCCAGGGTTATAACGGATCAGTGTTCCTGTTTGCCCTCTTAGCCATGTTCGCGGTCCATTCATCATCCACTATGCTCTGGGGTTTTCTGCTTACGGCCCAATACACCCACTTCTTTTGGGCCTTGCTGTTTACCGCCATCAGCGCCGAACTGATACCGGGCAATTTCCTATATCGGGATAAGAACTGAAAAACGGATGTTAAAGCAGAAACTGATGGTGCAATTCGGCTCCAACGCCATTACCTATCTGATCGGCATGGTGGCGGGAATTGTGGTGGCCAGGATCGCAGGGCCGGAAGTGATGGGAACCATGGCCTTTGCCACTGCCTACGTGGGCATATTCGGATTTATAAATGGTATCTTCGGAGCCCCTCATATCAAACTCGCCTCAGAGGGGAGAAACCACGCGGAATGCATGGCCATCATCACCAGGATATCCATAATCACCGGAGCTCTGTATTTTGCGGCTGTACTGGGCTGGTTCCTGATCCAAAAATATCTGCTGCACTATCCCTTCGAAGGCCGGGAAGTGCAAATTGTGATAATGCTGACCCTGGTCACTCATCTGCTTCACAAATACGAAGGATACGCGGAGACGGTCTTCACTGCCAACCTCAAACAAGCCAAGGCCAATTTCCCCGTTTTTCTGAGAACCATACTTTACCATCTGGGCAGGATAGGGGTGGTGCTGCTGGGGGGCGCGGCGATCGCTATGTCAGCCTGGAGCCTTTTTTTAATGATAGCCTTCATTCCGGTCATCCACCATTTACTCCGGGAATATCCCATAGGCAAATACAATCCGGAACTGGCCAAAGACTACTTTCGCCTGTCCTTACCCATGGTGGTGATCGTGGTGGTAAATTCCGTAACCGGGTATGCCGACAAACTGCTATTGGCCCACTTTACGAATACCACTGAGCTGGGATATTTTTCTGCGGCGAACTCCATAGGCGGGGCGTTCATGCTGATCGCGTTGCCTGTGGGCCAGGTTTTTTTCCCTTTGTTTTCCGGCTTGATCAGCAAAGGAGACTGGGGAGGAGTAAGCAACAACATCCGCAAATACCAGGAGGTTATCGCGCTTTTCGTTTTTCCGCTGATATGCCTGCTGGCAACAATCGGGGGGAATGTGCTGCTGCTGATCCTCGGCAAGAAGTACGAGCCAAGCATCAATCCCTTCATCATCCTGATATTTGCCACTTACGTAACCATTTGGGGTCTGCCCTATGGCAACATCCTGAGCGGTATGGGAAAATTTGCCCTGTCAGCCTGGATCTATGTGGTCAAGTTGCTGGTATTCATCTGCTCGCTTACCCTGTTTGTCTCTCCCTGGCTGCTCAATCTTAAAGCATCCGGAGTGGCTTTGAATCTGCTGGTTGTAAACCTCGCGGTTAACGGGATCTTCATTTATCAGGCCAAAAAACTTGGCGAGATCCATCTGGATTTCAAAAACCACTTTCGACACATGGTTGTTATCGCCATTTCGGCCGTGGGATATTTCCTGGGGGTTTTTCTTAAGGGGCATACAGATTACTGGTGGCTGCTCTACATCCCTGCCTACCTGGTGATGACCTACGGGGTGCTGATACTGGCAGGATTGATCAAGAAAAACCACTGGCTAATCATAATCGACGCGCTAAATCTAAGGAAGACATTGAATTATGCCCATGACGAGATCCGGGGTAAAGAACCGGAAGACTAAGCAGTGGTGAATGAATGTTTGGTTATGATATTCGTCAATCAACAAAGCCGGTGGATAATCACCTGTGAGACCATAGAATGAGTAATTTCTGGACACCTATCGGGAGATGGTGATATGAGAAAGACATACAAAGCCGCGAGAGCCCTGGCCAGGATTGCCAGATATTTTTTGCTATCCTACGCAAAAGGCACGCATTTAAGGATGCCCATCTATCACTGTTTGTGCCATTATTGGCGGACCAAGGGGAAAAAGAGCATCTTCAGGCAGATAAGAGAGTTTTCAGCCTTGACACGGTATTGGGAGGAGTTTCCGAATCCCTATTTTGAATACACAATGTTTACCAGATCCTGCCCTCTCGGTTTGTCTGAAATGAAGAATTTTATCCCTCAATCCGCGTTTGATAGGAATATGCAGAGATTCATAGGATATAAATCCATCATCGACGACAAGGCATTGTTTTCCGACCTATGCCAAACCTATGGCATACCGCATCCCAAGGTCATCGTTAAGTATTCCGGAGGAGTTTTTTTCAATTCCGTAAACGAGATACTATCTAATGGAGAAGTGGACGAGGCCATTCGCAATTGCAATTACTCAAGGCTCTTCCTAAAAGATAGCCAGGGAGCCGAAGGCTTCAACATCCATGCCTTTGATGCGGCAGAAGAAGGAGGCTATTATGAGGGTGCCACCAAGCTGACAGCAGCTTATATCGCCAAGAACTATCAACAAAATAAAATGATCATACAGGAAGGACTGATCCAGGACGGACAACTGGCTGAGTTGAATTATAGCTGTCTGAATACATTCAGGGTGCTGTCCAAATATAAGGCAGGAAAAGCTGAGATCATTGCGGCCATGCTTAAGATCGGTGCCTCCGGAAAAGTGGTCGATAACGTAAGCCAGGGAGCTCTAACTATCGATATCGATATAGAAACAGGTCAGCTTAGTGATTACGGAAAAAACCTCTATGACGTGAATGAGTACAGGTATCTTCCAGGTACAACAACAGAGTTTGCCGGTATGAAAATCCGGGGTTGGGGAGAGGTCAAGAATCTTGTGCTGAGATCTGCCCTGGCCTTTCATGAACTGGGCTTTGTGGGTTGGGATGTCGCACTTCTGGAAAAAGGAGCCGTGATAATTGAAGGCAACTTCAACGCAGGCATAATCGCTCATCAGTTTTTTGGAAAAGGGATAGCTGATCAGGTTCTGGGGACATAGCTAGTTATGTTAATACACAGTCAGGCTAAGCGGGGAATGTTGGTCTCCCAAGCAAATCTCTCCAGAAAGTTAAAGCACTGGTGGTGGCCTAATCCGGGTATAAAGGGGATTCGTTCTGCTGAAATCATTATCCTCAAGCTGACCAGAGTATATGCGTAGTGAGGTTCCAACGATAAAAAAAGTTATATTCATCATGGGTTTTTCTCCCAAATATGAGGAGTATGGCAACAAGCCCAAACCAGAGCATAACTGGACCACTCCCGCTGGCACCTGGGTGGGTATTTGGGGCGGTGATTGGGGCGATCTGTTATTGAGAGCCCTTGCCAGATACTACCCCGACTATGAGTGTGAGGTTTGGCGTCCTGACCTGCGGGCTGACAAGGTGTACTCTGTGCAGTTTGAGCCAGGTTTTGTGCATCGTTGTTTTCCAGCAGCGATGAGAAGGGCGTTCCGCCGTTGTAAAATTGTTCGCAGGATCCACTCACAGGGGATGATTGACAGGATCCGCAAATATGACAGAGACGAGACGGTGTTTTTTATATCAGCAGCGTATTATCTAACCTATCTGAAGAATAGTATAAACAGGATCGATAAGGCAAAGGTTTTGTATTATAATTTTTTGAACACTCAGAAACTTCTCCCTTTAGATTATTCGTTTACCAAGCCATTGAGGACCGTTAGTGCAGTTTTGCTCAATGGAGAAAAAGCCGCGGGCATGAGACGTGTTAAAAACCTGCTTACTGCTTCTGATAACTGTGAGGCGTTAGCTGAATTGAAACGAACCTATCCCCAAATGAAAGTCCATTTGTACCAGATGGCGGGGCTGAACCTGGATTTTTGGAAACCTGTGATGAGTAAAAATGAATCCAGGGCTTTACTCGGCATAGCTCTATCAAAGTTTGTGATCGTCTTGTCCCAACGTTTGGTGCCTGAGTATCAAATCGATAGATTCTTGGAGGTGATAAACAGATTGAATACCGGGCGCGAATTTGTCTGCTATATCACCGGCCACGGGCTGCCTGATTACGAAGCGTATCTGCATAAATTGGCAAGCGATTATCGGCTTGAAGACAAGGTTTGCTTCGTGGGCTATGTTAGTGATGAAGAGCTAAGAAACTACTTCATTGCCGCTGACCTATTTGCCACCACGGCAAGAATGTTCGCGGGTTCAACCGGGGCGGAGAAATGCATGGCAATAGGAACTCCCATTTTGCATGTAACAATGGGCAGCACATATGAGATCCTGAAGACACACAATGCCGGTGTCTTCATTGATCCGGAAAACTATGATGACTGGGCATCAAAATTGAGCGAGATCATCGACGGGGAAAAAGTGCATACTGTTCCCAGAGAAATAGTTGAGGATTTGTTCAGCCCCGAAAAAACGGCTGATGATTTGCATAACGCCATAATGAACTTAAGAGCTTGATGAAATGAAAGCAATAATACTCTCAGGTGGATTGGGTACCCGGCTAAGGCCCTTTACGGAGATTATTCCCAAACCCCTGCTACCCATAGGTGAAAAGGCAATACTAGAGATCCAGATCGAACATTTGAGCCGGCATGGATTCAAAGACATTTACCTGGCAACCAATTATAAGTCTGACTATATTGAAAGTTTCTTTGGAGACGGCAGCAAATACGGGGTAAGGCTTAGAATCAGCAGGGAGATCAAGCCTTTGGGCACTGCCGGACCTGTAAGGCTGCTACAAGATGAGCTCACGGAGCCATTTCTGGTGATGAACGGTGATATCCTCACCCAGTTAGATCACGCCAAATTGTATGCGTATGCCTGTGAACAGGAATCGCTGCTTACCATCAGCACCAAGGAAATCGAAACACCCTTTCAATTTGGGAACATCTTCACTGAAGGCGACTACGTGACCGGGATCGAGGAAAAGCCAAATATCAGAACCACTATCCTGGCGGGTATATATGTATTCAAACCGGAGTTGCTGGATTTAATACCCACAGACACCTATTACGGCATGGACTTTCTCATAAAGGATATGCTGAACCGGGGCATGAAGATAAGCCACTATCCCATCAGCGAATATTGGCTGGATATCGGGCAGATCGACGACTATGAAAAGGCGCAGGATATCTATAAGGAACATTTTCAATGATCTGCCACAATTGATCTACCACGAATGACCACAAATAAAAAAGCACGAATGGCCACGAATGAGTTTGTTGGGAAAGTATTGATTGATCAAGTTCATAGCTGTGAATTTCAGGCATCGAAGTTTGCTATTGCAGTCGCTATTAAACCTTATATTTGTGAAAATTAGTGTCTTTTATTTGTGCTCATTAGTGGGAAAGGAATAAACATGAAAGTTTTGGTGACAGGGGCAGACGGATTTATCGGCTCCCATTTGACTGAAGCCTTGCTGGCTGCCGGACATGAGGTGCGGGCTTTGGCCCAGTATAATTCCTTCAATCACTGGGGTTGGCTGGAGGATATTCCTCCCCAGGAAGCCATGGAGGTTGTTTGTGGAGATATACGCGATACGCATTTCTGCAGAATCATAAGCAAAGATGTCGACGTTATCTTTCATTTGGCTGCCCTGATCGCCATACCCTATTCATACAAAGCACCGGATAGCTACGTGGATACCAATGTAAGGGGAACCCTTAACATCTGCCAGTCTGCCTTGGAAAGCAAAGTGAGAAGGATCATCTGCACGTCCACCAGCGAAGTGTACGGCACAGCACGGTATGTACCCATCGATGAAAAACATCCCCTGCAGCCCCAATCGCCATACAGTGCCAGTAAGATCGGCGCAGATGCCATGGCCATGAGTTTTTATAACGCCTTTAAACTGCCCCTAACGATCGCCCGCCCCTTCAATACCTACGGACCCCGGCAATCGGCCAGGGCGGTGATACCCACCATCATCACCCAGATCGCCTCGGGTGTGAAAGCGATCAAGCTGGGTGACGTGAGCCCCACCCGGGATTTCAACTATGTGGACGATATCTGTCAGGGCTTCATTCAACTCGCCAAGTGTGACCAAGCGATTGGGGAAGTGGTGAACATAGGCTCAAACGCTGAGATATCCATAATGGACACCCTCGAACTGATCAAAGACATTACTGGCAGCGATGTGGAGTTTATGCTGGACAAACAGCGCGTGCGCCCGGAAAAATCTGAAGTGTTCAGGCTGTGGTGTGACAATGGCAAGATCCAAGCTCTGACCGGATGGGAACCACGGCACACACTCCGGGAGGGGTTGGAAAAGACGGTTGAATGGTTTTCAGATCCACGTAACTTGGCGAAATACAAACCGGGGATTTACAATATTTGACCTACCACAAATGAACACAAATGAAAGACCACAAATGAACACGAATAACAGGCCTGTAATTTACTTATACAAGGAAGAGTGCTTTAAGATTGTGGGAGCCTGTATGGCTGTACACAATGAACTCGGAAGTGCCTTCCTGGAACCTGTATATCAAGAGGCTTTGGCCCTCGAATTTACCAAAAGGGGCATTCTCTACAGCAAAGAGCATCGACTGGAGATCTATTACAAAGAAGCCCTGCTCGAGAAGAAGTACTATGCTGATTTCCTCTGTTACGATCAGATTGTGGTGGAACTCAAAGTTTGTTCAGCACTCATCGATGCTCATATCGCCCAAGCCCTGAACTATCTCTCAGCTCTCAAACTCAACCTCGCACTACTGGTCAACTTTGGATCTCCCCGCTTACAATGGAAAAGAGTCATCCTTTGATGAACCTTTACTTCTCTACTCAATTCATGGCCATTCGTGATCTTTCATTTGTGCTTATTCGTGGGAAGTTGTCCAGATGAGCTTTCAGCCTATCATCGACTTCATCCGCTCTCTCTATCCTGGGAGGGAAACTATTCCTCTCCACGAGCCTTACTTCGGCGGCAACGAGAAGAAATATCTAATTGATTGCATTGATTCAACCTACGTTTCCAGTGTGGGCAAGTACGTGGACCACTTTGAGGAAATGATCTGTGAGTTCACCGGCGCGAAATACGCCGTGGCAACTGTAAACGGTACTGCTGCCTTACACACGGCCCTACTGCTGGCCGGCGTTCAGAGAAATGATCTGGTGATCACCCAGCCTCTGACTTTCATTGCCACCTGTAACGCCATCGCCTACTGCGGAGCGGAACCTTTGTTCATCGACGTTGACCGGAAAACTCTGGGTCTCTCCGCAGATGCCTTGGAAGCCTGGCTGGCTAATAACGCAGTCCTTTCTGAGTTTGAGGGGAAAATCCAGTGTTTCTACCTACCACAAATGAGCACGAATGAAAGAGCACGAATTTTCACAAATGTTAACTCACAAGGTAGCGAAGGAGAAAGAGTTGGACGCCAGACCAAAGGTGCTGAACCGATCACAAAGCCGGTTAACCAAAATAAACCCTCCCAACCCTCCAGTGAATCATTTGTGCCCATTTGTAAACCTTCATTCGTGAACATTCGTGGGCTAAAACGGATATCCGCCTGCGTGCCCATGCATACTTTCGGCCATCCCTGCGAAATTGATAGGATCGTTGAGATCTGTGGCCGGTACCACATTCCGGTGGTGGAAGACTCAGCAGAATCCATTGGCAGCTATTACAAGGGCCGGCATACGGGGACTTCTGGATTGTTGGGGATATTGAGCTTCAACGGTAACAAAACCATCACCACCGGTGGCGGCGGGATGATCCTTACCAACGAGGATGATCTCGGCAGATTGGCCAAACATCTGACCACCACAGCCAAGGTTCCCCATGCCTGGGAATTCGTGCACGACATGACCGGATTCAATCACCGGTTGCCGAACGTCAATGCCGCGCTGGGTTGCGCCCAGATGGAGATGTTGCCCCAGATATTGAGACGCAAGAGGGAGATCGCCCAGCGCTACCATACATTCTTCGCCAAAGACAGCGAAATGACCTTTATCTCTGAACCTGAACATGCTATTTCAAACTATTGGTTGAACGCCATTCTGCTGCCAAACAGTGAATTGAGGGACGGGTTCCTGGAGGAGTCAAAGCGCAGCGGCATAATGTCCAGGCCTGCCTGGACCCTGATGAACAAACTGAATATGTACAGCTCCTGTCTGGCGGGGGAGTTACCCAGCGCGATGGACATTGCCTCACGGCTTGTAAATCTGCCCAGCTCTCCAGGATGGGCTGCTCCGGATGGGGCCTATGCTTAAAAGATTCGCTGTCGGCGGTGAGTTTCTTATCCATCCTGGGTTACTGTTTGGCCCCTACTTAGGGCAGTTCTCTAAATACGGGCTGGAAAATACTGGGTATTACCGCCAGTACACTTTTGGGGCCTACTATTCGCTGAAAGTGATAATTGAGCACTTGAGGATGGACAGCATTCAGACAGTTTTGTTGCCCTCGTATCTTTGTCCAAGCATTATCCGGCCCTTCCGTGAGGCTGGCGTTAGCTACGAATTTTATAAGCTGAAAGAGGGGTTGCTGCCTGACCTCGGTGATATCGATAGAAAGGCTGGCCCGGGTCTTAAAGCGATCTTGTTCATTGATTACTTTGGATTTCCCCAAAAGGACTATTTAACGGAAATTGTGAGCCATTTGAGGCAGCGGGGGGTAAAGATCCTTCAGGATATTGTGCAGAGCTGGGTGAACAATGAGAATTATTTATATGGGGATTATTGCTTCAACAGCCTGAGGAAGTACACCCCTTATGAAGCGAGTGTGCTCATGTCCCGCGAATGTCTGTGCTTCAATACTTCACTGAAGCCCATTCTTCCCTTTTTGACTCTTAAACGTTTAGCTCAAGTAATGAGATATCTGCACCTTGAGACAGGGCTGCTTTTCCCCGAGGCGTTTCTGGGGTTACTTGACAAAGCCAATGCCTGCTACCACCAGCCGGGTGTGATCGGTATGCCCGGGATGAACCGTTGCATTTTGGACAAGATAGATTTTGCATTATGGGGTAGGCAACGAAGATCAGTATTCAAACTTATTCTCAACAGTAGTAGGCCTAACTTGATAATCAAACGTGAGTTGGGTAACGTCGTTCCCTTGGGAATGGCAGTTTATCTGCAGGATAGAGATGCTAAAAAACTGGCCCTCCACAAGCTTGGCGTTCATTGCCCTCTGCATTGGCTGCTGCCTGAAGAGATCGATCGGAAAGAACACGAGTACTCATGGGATTTGCAAAAACACGCGCTGACATTGCCGCTAGTAGTAGACCCACAGTTTTTAGGAAAATATCTGTGTACTATACATAAGATAATCAATGGGGTCAAGTTCGAATCTGATGTGTAAAGAGCTGTAGATTAGGTCAATGGAGATTTCGAAAACACTTACACTCGAACAAACTGACGAATGGAGCAAATTGATTAGTTTGCTGCCAATAGAAAAGCAGGACGTATATTATACTCCGCAGTACTATGATTTGTATGAGGGTATAGGCAACGGCAAGGCATGCTGTTTCATCTATCAAAAAGATAAGCACTTGGCACTGTACCCTTACTTGGAAAACAGCATCAATGCAATTGGATATGATCTTGAGGATGAATATAGAGATATTCAAGGCGCTTACGGGTACAATGGGGTAATCTCAAGTTCAGATGATATCCGTTTCAGCGCGAGATTTCAAGAAAAATTTCTAGAACACGCCAAACAATGGAAACTCGTGACTGAGTTCACCAGGTTCCATCCGATCATTCAGAACCAGGCATTTCACGAGGGCCATCTTCAGGTTGTATATGACAGAATGACTGTCGCCTTGGATCTAACCAAAGGGTATGATGACGTATATAAAAATAATTACGATGTGAACACTAGAAACATGTTAAAAAAAGCTGAGATTGGTGGATATGAGTTCAAAATTCTGAACTCGAAGGAAGCTTATTCTGATTTCTCAGAGGTCTACGCCCGTCACATGATCAAGATTGGTGCAACCCCGGAGTACTTGTTTAAAAAGAGTTATTTTACTGACATCGCCGATAAGTTGGCCGACAAATCATTTATTGTTGCTGCGGTTCAGAAGGGAAGAATTGTCGCAGCATCTTTGTTTTTGTACATGGGCATCTATTGCCATTACCATCTGTCGGCCAGATCTGAGTGTTGCGCTGATAACTCCCTGACTAGCATGCTAATAGATGTTGCCGTAAGGCATTCCATCGCAAACAACATAAAATGGTTACATCTGGGAGGAGGAAGAACCACCTCATCTCAAGACACTTTGCTGAGATTCAAGTCGCATTTCTCCAAAGAATATCGCGTTTTCCAAATTGGGAAAAGAGTTCTGAACAGTGAAGTTTACCAACGGATTGTTAAAAGATGGCAGACTAAGTATCCCATTGCTGCACAGAAGCACTCCAACATGATACAGGGTTATAGGTTAAGTATATGATTATCATAATGCTGGTAGCGATGCCCCGAAGTGATACAATTTGTTTAATGCGATATCTGAACAAACAGACATAGACTGTATTATATGAACAATATCTGCCACAAAGCTTACAAAAGCTTAAATGAAGAGGAATCTAGGATGAAAATCTCGATCTTTGGTTTGGGGTATGTGGGGTGCGTGAGCCTCGGATGCCTTGCCCAGAACGGATTTGATGTCATTGGCATCGATGTGAACCGATCAAAGGTTTATCTTGTTAACCAAGGTTTGGCGACGATCGTAGAGAAGGACATAGACAAGATAATCAGGGACCAGCATGCCTTGGGTAGGATAACTGCCACAACAGATCATTACCAAGCTGTTCAGACCAGCGATATGTCCATCATCTGCGTGGGGACGCCCTCCACGGAGCGGGGGAGCCTGAATCTTGAATACATTTACACATCAGCCCGCCAGATAGGAGAGGCCATCCGGGATAAAAACTCTCATCACATCGTTGTGATTAGAAGTACAGTCCTCCCTGGAACCAATCACCGACTTGGAGAGATCATCGCTGAAGCATCCGGGAAAAAGAGAAACAAAGGCTTCTCTGTGGTTTCCAACCCGGAATTCCTGAGAGAAGGCTCGGCAGTGGAAGATTATTACAATCCACCTTTCACACTAATTGGCACAGACAGCCCACAAGCTGCCAATGTAATGAGGAATGTATATGAGAAAGTTAACGGTGAGTTTGTAGAGTCTGACATCCTCACAGCAGAGGTCATCAAATACGTGAACAACAGTTATCACGCGCTCAAGGTGACATTTGCCAACGAAGTTGGCAATATCTGCAAGAAACTGGGTGTGGATTCGCGCGAGGTTATGAGGGTGTTTTGCCTGGACAGGCAGCTGAACATTTCCCCTTATTACTTCAAACCTGGATTCGCCTATGGCGGATCCTGCCTGCCCAAGGACCTCAAGGCCCTGAAAACCCTGGCGCTCGATCACGCCATGACTTCACCAGTACTGGAATCGATCGAGGCCAGCAATCAAAACCACATAGCCATGGCCACGGAACTCATTAAATCCAAGGGTGGGAAAAAAGTAGGGATTCTGGGGGTGGCTTTCAAGGAGGGTACCGATGACCTTAGATACAGCCCGATCATCAAGGTCATCGAGGATCTGCTGCCTGAAGGTTATGAGATCAAAGCCCACGACCACTTCGTGCAGCAGGCTCTCCTGATCGGAGCGAACCGGGAGTATATAGAGCAGAACCTGCCTGTCCTTCCAGGTATTTTAACCCAAGAGGAGGATGAGATATACGCATGGGCAGATACGGTTGTGCTAAACAGAAAAGAAAATGCATACATGGAGCTCCCGGACAGATTTCCGAATATCCAGTTTATAGATCTGGTTGGCACAGGCTCTGCCCTACGGGAAAATTATGAGGGTATTTGCTGGTAAATGAAAATTTACATTGTGTTTCCCGGCCCATTGTATCCGATATCTGGCATGAGCCAGATCCGCATGGTTTCGCAATTGACAAGCCTGATTAGAAAAGGCCATCAGGTTGTCTTTTCCGATTTGCTGAGCAGACCTGATTCCCTGAGAATGGCGGAAGAGAAACTAAGTGGAATGAACATCAAATACGAGCCTGTTTACCTTTACCGATATGGCAAAGGAAAGATACTCAATATAATAGACTCCATCCTAAGAAGACTCTTATATGAGTTAAAAACTATCTCAAGGCAAGAACTGGCAGTCAGCACAAAACCTGTCATAAAGCAAATTCTGCAAATCGCAAATGCCAATGGGGTTGAGGCCTTAATGCTGCACTACTGGCATTTGGGCAAGTTGTTCTCATTGCTGGATAAAGTAACCTTGCGCATTATGGACACGCATTACCTGGTTGAAGAGCATGTGGAACTCATGGCGGAGGGGAAATACAACGAGCATGGATATAAAGCTTTCAAACACAAGCGTGAGCTTCTTTACAGCTTGCATAAGCAAAGATCTTATTTTCAGGAAGCAGATCTGGTCGTGGTCAACTCAGAAAAGCAACAAAGATTGATACATTCTTGGGATGAACGTATCCCGGTCAATGTAACGGTAAACGGACAGGATTTAACGAGATTCCTGAACTATACAGCTAATAATCCACAGGAACCAGCTGTCTGTTTCTATGGTGCATTGAGCAATCAGTTCAACCGCAGGGCCTTGAAATTGATTTTGGCAAAAATATTGCCGTTGATCAAAGCCAGTATTCCTGAAGTCCGCCTGTATGTTATCGGAGCAAACCCTCCCCTGGATATCTTGGATCAAAACGGGAATGATTCAGTTATGGTAACGGGATATGTGGAAGATGTCCGGCCATACCTTGGCAAATGTAAAGTGCTCCTCCTGCCCTTGGAAACAGGTTCAGGTTTCAGGGGAAGAACAGTGGAAGTAATGGCAATGGGTATTCCCATTGTTGGTACAAACAATGCGCTGCAGAGTGTTGGGTTTATTGATGGGGAATTGGGCTACATTGAAGAGACAGCCGAAGGGATTGCTCAAAGGGCTGTTGAGTTGTTAAAAGATGAATCTGTTTGGCAATCTATGGCGGCCAACTGCAGGACTTTTGCGGCCCAAAGATTCACCCTGGAAGCCACATTCGACAAACTAGCTGAGTACTTGGACAAGATGGGGGAACCATGCAGAGTGAGGGATTGAATTTGAGTAATATGAGACATGTGGGGAATTGAAATCTAATGAAGAGATCTAATATGATCAGGTGCATTTATAACAGATTAAACTTAATTATAACAATATTTATTGCATGTGTGGGGCTTCACCTAGAAGCAGCCAATATTGAAGCAAGGCCCAAGGTTATAAATATGGGAGATGAGGTTTCAATAGAGGTTACAGGATATAAGGAGGGCGATCGCGTTTCAATTGGCAATCCTTTGGGTAATGTATTCGAAACCTTTCCCAACAATCAGGGGATTGTAAAATTCTCGGACACCGACGATCCTGGCTTTCTCACTCCAGATTGGAACAAATACTCGGTTTCGCTTATCCGAGGAAATTCCGTCGCGGATACAAGCAGCTTTATGATCGCTACAAGTGACAAAGAAATATATTTTTCTGTTTATGCCGATGATGTGGGAGAGGCTGGTTTCATAGATAAGGAAAACTACGAATGGTTCAAGAGCATCGGGGGCAAGCTGAACATTGGCTACATGAACGATGATTGGGGTTTGAACAATCTTAATAAAGTGAGAAAAAAATATAAAGACGATTTCATTTACCATCATTTTCATGCCCAACATTTCTCGGGTCCGAGAATTGTTGCCAATGCGATGAAGCTCATCCATTCCAATCATTTTACAAGGCTTTTGTTGTACGACTGGCTTAAAGGGAAACGGGTAGTATTGATTGCCTTGTTTCTGGCAATTGTTATGGTCCTAGTCTGGAAGCTAAAGATCAGACGACGCAGGCAGGTCATATTGATTTGCGCAATATTTTTGATTTTGGCCACATCTATATATGGCCTGAAATGGATTTACTTGAACCACCGATTTTTTGAGATCGGACTCGATGACCCCCATTGGTGCAAGCAGTTCTTAAGCACGGCACAAGATGAGTTCGAGCAAAACGGGATGCCTTATCCAAGGATCACCCGGCATGGCTGGAATGTCCCCCCTCCGGGTCTGCAGTTTTTCTATCTTACAGAAATGGGGGTTTTGGCGGATGCATCGTTGAATTATCCCATTCCCAGAAGCACGCAGGCCGATCCTTATGCCGATCATGGATATGTGCTGAACCAGGTGTTCAAATTCAACTATGCCTGGCCTTCGAGCATTCCTAAGCCGGTGCCCTTCTATTCTGATTTACGGGGAGAGATAAACACTCCCTGGAGGGGAGGGGAAGAAAATCGGGGGCTTGTTCAACTGCCAATATCTAATTACAATTTTGGGGGTGGGCTGAAAGATTCCGATCATGACAAACAAATTGTGGATTCCGCACCCAACGGGGCACTTATCAGTGTTTGGGGACACACCCGCCAAGACTTCAAGCTCCTGCTTCCGCTCATGGAGCATATACGCAGTAATTACTCAATTAGATATGTGACGGCCAATGAGTATTTGGACGTTTACATGAGCCATTTCCCCCGTCCAGTGGCTGTTGATGCTGAAGGCAAGGCTTTTTGGGCCCTGCTCAAAGATAATAATATACACTTCATTAATGAGTGCAATTTCGTGTCTGTACTGGATATGCGCCTAAAATCCACAACGGTAAGCCCCCCCCCATTTCTTTATGTCCATGGTTCCGTTGAAGAACGCCCAGATGACAAATACATCGGTATGGGACGGGTAGGGGAATACCTGGTTTATGAGTATCAGGGAGACTAAGACTCTCAAACGGAAAGCACTGCTTATTGACAGAGACAATGGGACAAGTTAATCTGGGAATTGGGTTCGCAGGAGAATACGACCTGTTTATTGCGGGAGATATTTGTTTGACAAAAGCAACTCCGGTTATAGGCAAGGGAATTCAGAACATCATGGCCCAAGCCAAATACAGGATTGTAAATCTGGAGTGCCCTCTGACGAAATCTGGTCAGACAATCCAGAAAACAGGCCCCCTATTGAAGGGAAACCCCACTAGTGTCAACCTATTAAGAGACATGGGAGTTGACCTGTGCAATCTGGCAAACAATCACATTATGGATTATGGAGTTGAAGGCTTAGAGGAAACCATGGATGCCCTTCAGATGCGGAGTATAGATACAATTGGTGTCACCAAAACATTGGATAGCGTGCCTTTCGTTAAGATGATCAATAGTGTCAGGGTGGCATTCGTTAGTTTTACCGAGAATGAATTTTCCACACTTCCGCTGGATCAATGGCAAGCATATCCAATGGACCACTATGTGCAATTACGGCAGATCAGAGCTGCCAAAGAACATTCTGATTTCGTATTGGTTCAGTACCATGGGGGTGCGGAGCTGTATCCCTACCCCAGCCCCGGACAAAAGAAATACGCGCATTACTTGGTTGAACTGGGGGCAGATATGGTGATTTGCCATCACTCACACCGCTTCTCCGGATTTGAGGTATTCCAAGACAAGCCAATTTTCTACGGATTGGGGAACTTCTGCTTCCCTCTGAGTGGTAACCCCTCTCCCTGGTACAGAGGTTTGGGTTTACAGATATCATTTGCTGAAAATTTAGAAGTGACCGTATTGCCCCTAAAACTGCACCTAGATACGTTGAGGTTGGATTTGGCAGGGGAAGAATATGACCCGATATGCCGTGAAATTGATGAGATCAACAAAGTGATCCTTGCTGATGACTTGCTGGGGGAGAAATGGTCTGATTTTTGCTCCAAAAATGAATATGCGTCATTGAGCGCGGTTTTCCGGCCATCCAGATTGCTAGGACTGATGATCAGAAAGCGCCTGCTTAGAAACCATTTGAGAAATAAAACGGACCGTGTTTTACTAAATTATCTCAGGTGTGAAACACACAGGGAAAAACTGGTAACTACAATAAAGCAACTACTGGGATACGAATAGCAGTCATGTTCGCTCACTTTAATCATCTGGGTTTTGCCAATCCCTACTATACTGAGGTTGATGGCAGATTCATTATCCGTTCCAGGTTCCCGGAGATCTTGGCAGAATTTGGCGGTAACAGGGTGCTGGACCAGGTCGGGGTTGTGGAGATACTCAACAAGAACTATTGTTTTGCCGACAGGACATTGGTCAGGGATGTGCGCCGCACTCCCTGGATGGCACGGCCAAATCCTGAGAATAGACTTTGGGATTATTCTCCTTTGCCCCGGCATGGGAATAGAAAACTTCCGGTTGAAGAAATTGCGCAGATCCTTTTAAATAAAATATGCGAAGAAGTTAGAGGCTATATTCGGGGCAGAAGGAGAATAGGCATTTTACTCAGTGGCGGGATGGACAGCAGGATCGTCGCCGGTGCACTGGATCTGGTGCTGAAGTCTGGAACTGAGCAAAAAAGTGAAGTTACTGCTCTGACTTGGGGAATGCCAGGATCCAGGGACGTGGTTTATGCTCGGGAGATCGCGCTTGCAATGGGTTGGTGCTGGAAGCACTATGAAGTGCTTGCCAAAGATCTGGGGAATAACATCAGCGAATCGGCATTACACGGTTGTGAATACTCCCCCGTCCATCTGCATGGCATTCCCCAGATCCGTGATGACAACGATTTCGATGTGGTTCTGGCTGGAAGCTATGGAGATAGCGTGGGCAGGGCGGAGTTTTCCGGGAAAAGAATATTGGATGTAAAGCCGTTGGGCCTGAACATTTATAACGTGGGACTCATGCTGTCTCCAAATGTATTCAACGCGTGCCGAATCAGTGCCATGGATGATTTGTGCGCCTATCACGCAATATACGCTAGAGAGCAGAAGTACATGCAAAATGAACTGGATTACCAGCTGCATTACATGAGAAGAATGCTCAATCCTTGCATGGAACTGATACAAGAGAAGATGTCATTTCATCAGGTCTTCACCGATCCTGCCGTTTTCGGTTTTATGTGGTCAATTGATCCTGCTCTGAGGACAAATGAAGTATATGCCTGCCTATTGAAACAGTTTTCCTCTGATCTGAGAAAAATACCCTGGTCCAGGACGGGCTTGCCTTATCCGGAAACAGAAGGCAAACCGGATGAGTACAAAAGAATCAACAGCAACTACATCCAACTGATCGTAGGTGAACTTTATCCGGATATATCTGACAGAGCAATGTCTGATGAAATTAGCCGACTGGGGATATTCAATATGCGGTCAATAAAGGCTTTGTTGGTTTTAATAAAAAAACTGCCTGTGCAAAACATATACTATTATGAGCGTATGGCTTGGATAGCCAGTTTGGCAGAGATGGTAAACAAATACGGTATCGAGGCCAAGCGGACCAAATCTGATAGTTCGCTGGCCAACATGGTTAATGCTGCTGGCGCAACATGTAGCTACATGAAAAAGTATGCGAGAAGCTTGGCTGCATCAGCCATTGGCAAAGCAAGATCTGCACATGGCTGAAGCACTTTGCATCACGGAGGAGACCAGCACCTTATCACTTGCGATAGCTGAGAGCATCCTTAATGGGTAATTTTTATCAAAATGTAGTGTGAAGATACAGTATATGCGAATCCTTCATATCTCATCTGGTTTGGGCAGGGGTGGCCGGGAACGGCAGCTGTATGAATTATTGCGAGCCCTAAGGTCCGAGTGTGATATCTGCTTGCTGGTTCTCAGTAATGACATAATGTATTCTTTTCGGGAGCTTGGCCTGCCTTTGATATCAGTAGCAAAGCAACAAAGATACAAGCCAGCTGTGCACCTGTCGTTGCTGAAGCAGATCAGGGAATTCAGGCCAGATATTATTCACTATTGGGATTATCCAAGCAAGATTCTGGCGTTTGAGGCAAAATTTTTGCTGAAATCCCTTTTAGTAGACGGTTCGATCAGATTCGTGGACGAAGCTCCCTGCAACCCTTTGGTAAGATTTATGAAAAGCGTCAGCTTTAAATTTGCCGACCACATAGTTGCAAACAGCATGGCCGGATTGGAGATCAAAGGGTTCAAGAATAAAAAAAAAGCGTCTGTGATCCATAACGGCATCGATTTGGCTCGTTTCAAACCTGATCCCATGTTTGTTCTTGAATCAGATCAGCTCAGCAATGACTACATAAGGATAATCATGGTGGCCGGTTTTCAACCAGCCAAGGATCATCGCACCCTGCTGCTGGCAGCAAACGTATTATGCGCGGAGATGGAAAGCCTTCAGTTCCTGATGGTCGGGAACGGGCTGTTACGGTCCTCTGCGGAAGCGCTTGTGGATCCATCATTCAGGCAGAGAATGCTATTTCTGGGTCTGAGGACTGACATCGAGCAGATATTGCTTCGTTGTGACATCGGAGTACTGCTTAGCACAAGTACCGAAGGTCTGTCCAATGCTATCATGGAGTACATGGCCGCTGGTCTGCCGGTTCTGGCAACAAAGCAGGGTGGGACGCGGGAACTTGTGCAAGACGGAGTGTCTGGCTATTTGATAGACAATCATGATGTTGGCCAGGTCATTGATAAATTGAGGCTATTGATCCAGTCCCCTGAGCTTAGGAAACAAATGGGAGAATCTGGCTGTAGGCGAGTTAGGGAACACTTTTCCCTTGATAAAATGGTATCGGGGTACATGGAGTTGTATATGAGATTAATGGCTGGCAAACGAGGACGTTGATGGATTTTGTTTACAAACAGGCCAAAAAAACCTCCCCCCTGGTAAGACAAAAATACATATCAGATTTGGAGTCACTTTATCTCGAGCCTGGCGTTCTGTACGTGGAGAAGCTTGATCATCTTGATTACTTGCATGATGAGATGGATGCGAAGAGATGGTTTTTGGGGGATATCATACTCTTGGATCATGAGTATCCAGATAAGAGCAAGGGTTTCTTTTATGCCCTTACCCATGACCCCAGGCAGAACCTAACAGAGTTTCGCAGCGATCAACACTCCTTTTTACCGATCTACTATTGCGACGCGGGTGATGAGATCATAGTGTCCTCATCCGCGCATAAAATTGCCGGCATGCTTGGCGCGAAAACAGAGAATTCACCATTCCTGACGCAGATGGCCTTGTTTAATGTTCCCTTGGCTGATAATTGTTTTTTCACCGAGATCAAGAGGCTTCCCTATGGGTGTTGCCTGAGGGTTATTAACGGAACCTTGAAGATAGAACAAGAAACCAGAGTGTATGATGATTTTCTGCGGTCTCCCAAAACATTTCAAAGCGCGCTGAATGATACTGTGGATATCTTTATCAGCAATTGCAGGCAGTACATTGATCAACCCTCCAGCATTGCCTTGACAGGCGGTTTTGACAGCCGGACAATCCTTGCGGTGGCCCACACTGTCCGGAGCGATTTTGACACTTTCACCCATGGCAAGGCAAACAACAATGACGTCAAAAACCCCAAGATGCTGGCCTCAGAGCTTGGCTTTGACCACCTCTTGATAGATTTATCCGACCAAGCCTATGTGGAGGGGAAATTCGTGGGGTTGGCGCGCCAATACTTGAGATATACGGCCGGGTACAATGCTTTCCTTTACCCTCATCTGCTGTATGACGCAGATCTCCTTTCTTGCGGTTCCCAAGTGATGCTGACAGGTTTCTGCGGCAGTGAGTTGCTGCGCAATGCCCATTTTGGCGGCGCGATCACGTCACAGCCGGTGATCGATCTCCTCTTTAAAGGCAAAGAATATGCCCAGAACGCGGTCAAAAACAACTGTGATTATCAAATACTCGGAGAGGAATACTTCAATGACGAACTGCTACAAAGCTCATTTGGCAAGCTGAGCGGCTACTTGAATGAACTTCCGGATCATCTTAGTAAGAATCAGAAACTCGCGGTCTTTGAATTTGAGGAAGTACTGCCCAAGTTGTTTGGTAGTTTCATGTATTCAAGCATGCACTATATTAGAACGAGATTACCATTCATGGACTCCGAGTTTTACAAAACCCTATTGAACTCAGAGATATCTCAAGTTTATCGGAAATTCATGGAAAAGAATCCTGTGAAGCGCTTCTGGGGTCAGTACCTGTACGCGAAGATCATGGAGAGGTGTTGGCCGGAACTGGCGCGCCTCACTTCGTCCAAAGGCTACGCTCCTGCGGACCTGCTGTCCCTCAGAGGCAAGTATAGGATAATCAAAGGATTCATGGGCAAGAAAAAACGGCTGGAAAGAGTTGATTATGACAACTTGAGTATAATCTCGGGGATAAGCAATCATCTAGAAAGAAGTGAAGGTCTGATAAATATGCCCTTAACAGCCCGTGAGTTGAGCTCGCTGCTAACAAACCAGAAAAAAAGAGACCTGGCATGCCTTTTATTATCATCCGATGAGTATATACGGATGACAAACCATTGACCGATGATTATCTTGCAGTGAATTAAGCCCGCAATAAATACATATATCCTACCATCTGGCATCATGCAAAAAATATACGCGCTTTGCGATTACCAAGGAAGATTCGGGTCCAAGTATTTTGATCAGCCATACCGGAGTGGGATGGAT
>LAHT01001323.1_pt1 | contig 30593 bp, 25 predicted proteins | sample 329671 | NCBI WGS metagenome assembly LAHT01 (sample SAMN03275702, study PRJNA271635) | activated sludge metagenome | isolation source: Sample C-4 Sludge from methanogenic chamber (fourth chamber) of Anaerobic... | reverse complement strand
CAATAATTCAACCAATACAATCCCTGAGAACAACTTCCACCCTCTTAAAGACAAAGCCTGGGCAATCATTATTAATTCATTTTAAGATATATCAGTTAATCCCCGTTAAACTATCCGATGGCTATCATAAATACTTTTGTCTCACATCATTCGCTCTCCAAGGCCTTTTCTACTTTTACCACTATTCTTCTGGAATCACCATAGTAGTAGGATTCCCGAGCATTGGAGTACCTGATATCGACACCCATCCCCTTCATCTCCTGAAGAGTCTCAAAAAGCATGGAACGGCTTAGATTCATCTTGTACGCAAATACCTCAGGCGGACCTGTCGCCTTCATTGCAATGAGGGAATCCATCCGTTGCAAACGTGCAATGTACTTTGCCAACGACATGATAATAGTTTTAGAAATGCAGCATCTCAAATTTAAGAAGGGTTTTTAAGAATGTCAACAGTTTCTGTAAAATATTTTAATGAATATTGTCGAAAGAAGGCTTCTTCAATCAATCATGACATTCGGTTAATTAGATTATTAATGTCATTTGTCAGATTATGAACCTAGAATCTGCGAGATTTACTTGACTTCAGCAGTCAGATAGCGTAAATTTATAAAGCGTTACCGGGTGGAAACTAATACAAAAAGCCTATGAAAAAGACTGCCGTTCTCAGCGCTCTGCTCCTGCTGACCTTCTTCGGATGCAAACAGGAGCCATTGAATCCTGTTATCGGTGCATGGGATCTGATCTATGCCAAACAGGTGGTAAATGATTCGGTCATAGCCACATTCCCGGACTCCTACCAGGGTGGCCAGGTGAAAATGTGGTGCAATAACTACTGGATGTTCGTCGGACAGTATAAACAGGATACCATAATATCAGAAAGCTACGGCGGCGGATCCTATACACTCGAGGGAATAGTCTACAAGGAGACCATAAAATACCACGTCACTGATGATTACATCGGAGAAACCCTGAGAATGAGAATCGTTGTTGCAAACGATACCCTGATCCAGGTTTGGCCTGCCGACGAGACGGGGGAGGTGGACAAAAGCAATTACTGGTCCGAAAAATATATAAGGGTGAAATAGGAGCGCGGGGAGCCGGCCAGGAGATACAATGCCGAAAGGCCTGCGGCCTAAATCGTCAATCGCAAATCGCAAATCCTCAATGCTGATCTGCCTATTTGGCAAGCAGCTTGACCAACTTTTCATGCACCTGGGCTGACCACGTCTCGATCTCCGAATTACTTCTGGTCTCGACCTCACGAAGCAACCCGAGCAACAACCGCAGCTTGAACTTCGACCGCTCACCGGGCTGCGGTGCCCCCCGGTTTTCAGTTTCACCACTGAAAAACCCTTCACTCACAGTATGAACCATACCTCTCACATGAGCCGTATACTGCATGATCACCATCCTCGACTCGGCACCTTTATCCGTACCCAGCGACGGAATGACTGTGAATATGGCAAACGGCTTCTTACCTAATGCCGACTGGTTTCGCCTGACAAACTCCATGGCCTCCGGTACCCAGCCTCCCCCCTGCTCCTGACAACCGGCAATCACAGCTGAAAAACCTTTGATCGTCGATACACCACTCATCGGCCTGACAGTTACCTCAGCTCCCAGGCCGGTCAATACCCTGGCCACGCGCTCAGCCACACTGGCTGACAGCCCGGATGTCCCCGCATGGGTTACAAGAATCTTCATCGCTCTAGAACAAGGTTTAGCCTTCCAAAAGTAATAAAAAGTGAACAATCTTTAGCTCCGGGAAACCGGCCGGATCTTCCCGGCTAACCGTTTTCTTGCTATTTTTGCAAAAAGAACACAATGGCTATCCCGAGTTTCTTCAAACAGAACAAACCCCGCGGCTTCAACTACAGACCCCGGTACTATGACCCGGTTAAGGAGGAACTGGAACAGAGACGCAGAGCATGGGCGGAAGAGGAGAGAAAAGGCGGGGAAGAACAAAAAAACAGTGAGTCATCCTTCACTGAAGCTACGGAAGAGGGAGCCCGTCAGCCCTACCGCTCGAGGATCATGCGTGGCGACATGAAAAACTACTTTAACCGCAGACAGGAAAAAGTACAGAAACAGACCACCATCAGGCTGATTGTGATAATTATTATTCTGGCGTTTGTAGTCTATCTTTACCTCCGTTTTTAATCGCACCGGATGAGTGACATCATAAAGCTCCTGCCCGACTCCGTCGCCAACCAGATAGCAGCCGGCGAAGTCATCCAGCGCCCGGCCTCTGTGGTCAAGGAGCTGACGGAGAACGCCGTTGACGCAGGAGCCACGGAGATAAGCGTCGTTATCCGCGATGCGGGACGAACCCTGGTGCAGGTGATTGACAACGGCTGCGGCATGAGCGAGACCGACGCCCGCCTCTCATTCGAGAGACACGCCACCTCGAAGATCTCATCAGCCGATGACCTCTTTATCATAACTACCAAAGGGTTCCGCGGCGAGGCTCTCGCCTCGATAGCAGCTGTCTCAATGACCGAGTTGCGCACAAGGCGCGAAGAAGACGAAGCAGGAACACTGGTTGAGATAAACAACTCGAGAGTCACAAGACAGGAACCATGCTCATGCGCCGCAGGATCAGTGTTCAGCGTCAGGAACCTCTTTTACAATGTCCCCGCCCGCCGCAAATTCCTGAAGTCGGACACAACCGAGTTCCGGCATATCATCACCGAGTTCCAGCGTGTGGCGCTGGCCCACCCGGAGATACGGTTCAACCTTACCCACAATGACCAGGAGATATACCGCCTGCCGGCGGGAAACCATCGTCAGCGCATTGCAGGACTGTTCGGTAAACATTACAACCAGAACCTGGTAAGTGTGGAAACCTCCACCTCCATAGTGACGGTGAGCGGTTTCGCGGGCAAGCCCGAAAACGCCCGCCGCTCCGCCGGCGAACAGTTCTTCTTTGTAAATAACAGGTTCATCCGGCATCCCTACCTTCACCGTGCCGTGCTGGAGGCTTACCAGGGTCTCCTTCCTCCTGACACGCTGCCGGCATACTTCATCTACATGACCGCCGATCCTGCAACAATAGACGTCAACATTCACCCCACCAAAACCGAGGTCAAGTTCGAGGATGAGAGGTCTGTCTGGCAGATCATGCTGGCATCCGTCCGCGAGGCGCTGGGCCGGTTCAACGTTGTTCCGTCGATCGACTTCGGACCGGAGGGCGCTGTGGAAATTCCGGTCATCATGGGCAACACCCCTCCGCCACCGCTGCCGCAGATAGAGGTTGACCACACCTTCAATCCCTTCGAGGGAACCGAATACCAGAGACCTGAGACGAAATGGAAATGGGATGCCGAACGCAATCTGCCCCGCGACTGGGAGTCGCTGTTCACCATCACCGCACGCAGCGGAAACAAGAGTGAGAGCGAGAGCGGAGATGATATGTCTACCGGTCGGTCGGCGGATTCAGGACAGGTGACAGGCCAGCGCCGTTTCTTCCAGGTGAAGAACCGCTACATAATGTGCCCCGTGATCTCCGGCATAATGATGATTGACCAGAGAAGGGCCCATGAGAGAGTCCTCTACGAGAAATACCTTACCTCCCTGGGCGATGGCCCGAAACCTGCACAGGTATCACTTTTCCCGGTGGAGGCGGAACTAAACCCTGGCGACATGGTTATTATTGAAGAGATAGGCGACCAGCTCAGGATGCTCGGATTTGAGATAAAAGCCGGGAAGAATGGCAGGGTAACCATCACCGGCCACCCCGCCGCAAGCCGCAATGCAAACCCACTGTCGATGCTCGAAACAATCATTGCTGAATACAAGCATTCGATGGGAGACCCGGCCATAGGTGCACGCGAACGGATTGCCCTCTCCATGGCCAGGGCTTCAGCCATCCAGTACGGCACCCCGCTGACGCACACAGAGATGGAAGAACTCTTTGACATGCTCTTTGCCTGCGCATTGCCAAACTACTCTCCCTCAGGTAAAACGGTGATGAACATCATCACCCTCGAGGAGCTTGACCGGAGATTCAGCTGATATTCGGTCAGAATGGCTAAATTTGCGTTCTGAAACACGTGAGAACAACAAGATGAACAGAATACTTTCAGGGACTCCCCCGGTGGTGAAAAACCTCATCATCATCAATGTGGTGATGCTCCTGCTTAATGAACTGCTCAGGCTGACTTCAGGCATCAACCTGAACGGCATCCTGGGGCTTTACTTCCCGAAATCAGAGTTCTTCCGCTCATGGCAGATAGTGACACACATGTTTATGCACGGCGGATTTGTCCATCTGCTTTTCAATATGTTTGCGCTGTGGATGTTCGGGAGGATACTCGAGCAGGTTTGGGGACCGAAGCGGTTCCTCCTGTATTACCTGGTGACAGGCCTCGGCGCAGCCTTCTTCTTCGAGCTGGTGCAGTGGATACAGTACAACAAGTTGATGGGAATCCTCTCACCTGAGCAGCTTCAGTATGTATATGACATGGGCGGTAATGCCGTCAGCCAGGGGAAAAACTTCACAGACAACCAGATGGGTATGCTCAACTCGATACTGAACGTACCGGTCGTGGGAGCTTCAGGTGCCGTGTATGGTGTATTGCTGGCCTTCGGGATGCTTTTCCCCAACACTCAGCTTATGTTCATATTTCCGCCAATCCCGGTCAAGGCAAAATACGTTGTCATCGGATACGCTGCCATTGAGCTGTACCTTGCCATCACCAGCCCAGGAAGCGGCATTGCCCATACCGCCCACCTCGGCGGGATGATCTTCGGCTACCTTCTCATCAGGTATTGGCGCAAGACCACTAAAACCCTTTACTGATGAGCATCTGGGACGAGATAAAGGGCTCATTCAGACATGGCACCGCCCTGACGCGGCTGATGTACATCAACGGCGCCATTTTCCTGCTTATAAAGATCATTGAAGTAATAGGGGTACTCACTTCCAGTCCCGGCCTGGCAACGGCAGTAATATCGAACCTGGCGGTCCCGGCCTCCACCTCCGCCCTGGCCCTCAAGCCATGGACCCCGGTTACCTACATGTTCACCCACCAGGGATTCATCCACCTGCTCTTTAACCTTCTGTGGTTGTGGTGGTTCGGGAAAATATTCCTGTCATATCTCGATCAGCGGAAGCTGGTGTCACTTTATATCATGGGAGGTCTCGCCGGAGCGCTTCTTTACATCATTGTCTTCAATATCTTCCCGGCCTTCGCGTCAGCGGTAAATGTCTCAATTGCGCTGGGCGCCTCAGCCTCGGTAATGGCGCTGGTCATAGCCACGGCCGCATATCTTCCCGACCTCGAGCTGCACCTCCTGTTTTTCGGAAGGGTGAAGCTCAAATACCTGGCGCTGGTAACATTCCTTATCACCTCAGTATTTGATTTTTCGGTTAATACCGGCGGCAAGATTGCCCACATCGGCGGTGCGGTGATGGGATTTGCGTACGGACAGGGTTTGAGAAATGGCAAGGATTTTGGGGCATGGTTAAACAGGATCCTCGACTTTTTTGTTAATCTGGTCAAGCCGGGGAAAAGGCTCAGGGTTAAATACAAGAAAACCGGAGCCTCCTTCAATGCACAAAAGACGAAAACCGACCACGAATACAACTCTGTAAAAGCCGAAAGGCAGAAGGAGATAGACCATATACTCGACAAGATTTCGAAAGGAGGTTATGACAGTCTCACGAGGGAAGAAAAAGCAATCCTCTTCAGCGAGAGCCAGAAAAAAGGATAGCGGTATCAGGCGCTTCACGCGAAACATACTGCTGGCGGTCAACCTTTTACTGGTTATCCTGCTGGTGCTGGCATACCTTTCAATCTATATCAATCCTGCAACGATAGCCTTCCCCGCCCTTTTCGGGCTTGCGTACCCCTATATCGCTGCCGCGAACGTTGCGATGGTTTTCGTCTGGATCCTCTTCAGGAAATGGTATGCGCTGCTGTCTGCAATTGCACTGGCGGCAGGATTCGGGTACATCCACAACTTCATCAGGTTCACCAACCATGGGAAGGAAGAGCATCACGACCTGAAGCTGATGAGTTACAACGTACGTTTGTTCAATATTTATGAGTCAGCCGAGAAGAACACCCACAGCAAGATGCTTCAGCTTCTGAGGAAGGAGGATCCGGGGATTATCTGCCTGCAGGAGTATTATGTCAAGGGTGACCCGGCGGTCGGTGAGAGGAAGCTGAAGGAGGGCGTCGGAGGTAAGAGAGACACGCATTTCAAACTGATTAAGAGCGGCACGGCGAGCCGATACGGTATTGCCACCATTTCACGCTATCCGATCATTTACAGGGGCGATGTCATACATCCGGGGTCATCATCACTGACCATCTTCAGCGATATCGTTGTTGACACTGACACTTTCAGGGTTTACAATAACCACCTGCAGTCGTTTCGCCTGAGGCGCATGGAAGGTAATCTGCTCAGCGAGATTGCCGGTGAGGAAAAGGGGCGCTCCATGGATAACATCTCGGGTATTTACCGCAGCCTGATGCAGGGTTTTGCAAGCCGGGCGCTGCAGGTAGACCGTGTCAGGAGGCACATGGAGTCATCGCCCTACCCGGTGATTGTTGCAGGGGATTTCAATGACACGCCGGTTTCATACACATACCGCGTTATGCGCCGCGGACTGAATGATGCATTTGTGGAGGCAGGTTACGGGGCCGGGTTCACCTACCGCGGCAAGTACCCTCCGAACAGGATAGACTATGTCCTCTACGGCGAAGGAATAGAATGCACTGATTTTGATATCGTCAAGGTCAGGTATTCAGATCACTACCCGGTCATTGCCTATTTCAGGCGTGCTGACCGGACGGCGGTGTCAAAAGACCAGCAATCGCGCCGGAAGTGATAAGAGCCAATCACCCGTGCTGACCGAACGGAAGCTTCGACAGGTCAGCAAATCTGCCAGGAAAAAATGATTGCAACCTTTTTGCCGCTGAACAGTTCCCTGTTTGCCAGTACGGCGGCCAAGGGTACCGCTGATGAAGGTTCGACAACTATCTTCATGCGGGTCCACATCAGGGTCATTGCTGCGATTATTTGTTCCTCAGTCACTGTGAGGATGTCGTCCACATTATTCTTTATGACCGTGAAGGTTCTTTCGCAGAGCGAAGTGAGGAGTCCGTCTGCGATGGTGTGCGGGGGAAGTGCCGGCTGGATGGCGCCTGTGCGGAGCGATCTGGCCGCATCGTCGGCCAGCAGCGGCTCGGCCCCGTAGATTTTTGCCGGCGGGGCCATGTGGCGTATTGTTATGGCCGAGCCGCTGAGGAGGCCGCCGCCGCCCACCGGGGCTAGGACCGCGTCAGGGTCCGGTATATCCTCAAGGAGTTCCATTGCCGCGGTCCCCTGACCGGCGATGATGTAAAAGTTGTCATAGGGATGAATCATCGTCGCGCCGGTCCGCCCAATCACCTCCGCGGCGGCGGCCTCACGCGCCGCCAGCGTGGGCTCACAGAAGGTGATCTCCGCACCGTAGCCTGCCACCGCCCTCTTCTTCACCTCAGGCGCCGAGGAAGGCATCACAATAAGTGCCTTCACCCCGCGTGACACTGCCGCATGAGCCAGGGCGGCGGCATGATTGCCCGATGAGTGCGTCACCACGCCGGCGGCGCGCTGGCCTTCCGTGAGATTCAGGACAGCATTGGTGGCGCCCCTGAACTTGAAAGCCCCTACTTTCTGGAAGTTCTCACACTTGAAGAAAAGCCTCGCCCCGCTGATGGCATCAAGCTGCTTCGATGTCAGCACCGGAGTCCGGTGCACGTGAGGCGAGATCAGCCTGCTGGCCGCCTCAATATCTTTAAACGCTGGAATAAATAACATCCTGATCCGGAATTAACATTGTATCAATTACTATTGCTCTGTCTGAGTGCCTTTCAGATACCCAAAACATCCATCCTTGCCTGTAACAGTCTGAGGTATTTATCCTTCATCCCCTGTGAAAGAAAACTGATTGCTATCAGTTCCTTCCAGCGAGGTACCGCAGAAACAAAGGTTTCGAGTACCTTATCAATGCTTCTTACCGGCAGCTCACATCTTTCAATTCCAAAGTAATCTACAAGAATATGTCGCGTAAGCTTCTTTTTGCGTCCCCTGAGTGGCAAAGCGATCTCCACATCCGGCTCATTGTACTCTATTGTGGTATTTACAAGATCGTAACATGGTGAAAACCTGGTTATTCCACCATCAGTGATTACAGAAAAGTTTTTGAGATGCATATCATCATTCCCTGTAAGATAGCCGAATAGGACAAGTTTGAAAAGCACAGTTTTTTCAACAGCCGGGAAAGTGCAGAATTTATTGACCAGACCAACAACCTTTTCGAGACTGTAGTCATATTTCGTATCCCTTGTCAGTCCGGCCAGTTGTGCGAAATCTTCCACAGCTATCTTTTCTCTTTGCCCTTTTCTGTCAAACCTCCTGATGAAATAAGTCAATGAATTGTCCTTTGACCAGATTAAACCATGGACTGGTATATTGAGACCAGTCAGATCAGCAAGCCTCATCGTCAGATCTTCATTCTGAGGCATCTCCGGAAAATAGTCGTGCTGAGGTTTGAGTATGTATCTCCCACCTGTATCCACTACCTCCATCCTGCCCTCCCTGACGTTAAGCCTTGCACTTAACTTAGGCTGTACCCCCTGAACAGACATAGCGTGGGCACGGTTAAAGGCCTCTTCCCTCTGTTCTGCAGCAGTATAATTAAGCTCTCCGAGGAATTTCAACCCGGGGGATAAGAGCTTCAACCCTCTGCTGCTGTACCTGCTGGCCCCGCATGGCTCATATGTTATGGGACACCGGTTCATTTTTCGATCTCTTCTACCGTTACAGCACCCACCATATCATTTCCTACTGCCATGAGTTGTGAGAAATAGTCAGCCCTGTCAATTTTTCTGATTTTTAACAACCCTTCCAGCTGGATCCCTTCCGGCAATAATCCCTCAAAAAATGAAGGGAAACTGTCAAAAGTGAAGACCCTGTCTGAAACCGGAACTGTACGGGATACTTCCGGTCCATTGTAACCTTCCACATATTCAAACGTGTACTCCTTACCCTTAATGATCTCAGTAAGGACACCTGCTTCGACTCCCTTTACATGTACTTTAGCTTTTCTCATTTACATGCTTTGTAAGATTATCCATCAGCGGACTTTTTAATACTAATGTAATATTCAAAACTTTGAGAATTTTTGTGAGGGTATCGAGCTGAACAGATACCTTTCCCTTCTCTATATCATAAATTACAGTCTTACCAACACCGGCAAGTTCTGCAAGCTCAATACGACTTAGCCTGGCAGCCCTTCGGTGCAGCCTGATGATTTCTGCAATTTGCTCTGTCATTACCTTTTTGCCTCTATGGCGGTAAATTTAGTGCTTTCCTATTAAATTAGCAAGCAATTCATTAATTATTGCTGTTTGAGCAGCAAAAAAAAGGGCCCCGGAAGGCCCTCTATTTTTTTATGGCATATCCATTCTGACCAAAATGTCAGCCCAGTATGCTCCAGGTCACGGTCAGACCGGCCATAACCACGGAAACCATTGACATGAGCTTGATGAGGATGTTGAGTGAGGGACCGGATGTATCCTTGAACGGATCTCCAACGGTATCACCAACAACACCGGCTTTGTGAGCTTCGCTCCTCTTGCCGCCGTAGTTGCCCTTCTCAATGAATTTTTTGGCATTGTCCCATGCACCGCCCGAGTTATTAAGCATGCTGGCCAGGGTGAAGCCGGCGGTCATGCCTCCCATGAGCAGGCCAACAACACCCGGGACACCCAGGGTAAGGCCAATCACAAGGGGAACGGCAATTGCAAGCAGTGACGGAAGCATCATCTCGCGTTGTGCACCCTTGGTTGATATTGCAACACACCTTGCATAGTCAGGTTTGCCTGTGCCTTCCATGATACCCGGTATCTCGCGGAACTGGCGCCTAACCTCGTCAACCATGCTGCCTGCAGCGCGGCCCACAGCCTTCATTGACATTGCGCTGAAGAGGAATGCCATCATGGCACCGATGAAAATACCGGCGATGAGAAGCGGATTGAACAGTGACAGGTCATACGCACCCACAAAGTCCTTAATATGAGCGGAACTTACGTTCACCGCGGTCATCCCTTCAGGTATTACAGCAGGCACAGTGCTCTTATAGAACAGCACATCACCTATCTGCTTGTAACCCTCGGCGGTTCCATCGGCAAGACGACCAAGCCAGAGCTTCACTTCTTCCATGTATGCTGCCACAAGAGCCATGGCTGTAAGAGCCGCCGAACCGATTGCAAATCCTTTTCCGGTTGCTGCGGTGGTATTGCCCAGCATATCCAGGGCGTCAGTGCGCTCACGAACCTCCTTGGGTAGATGAGCCATCTCGGCGTTACCGCCTGCATTGTCAGCAATAGGACCGAAGGCGTCAGTTGCCAGGGTGATTCCCAGTGTTGAGAGCATACCCACGGCAGCAAATCCGATGCCATATACACCCCACGAGAAGTCCCGGAATCCGCCTGCAAAGCCATATGCCGCAATGATTGCAATGGCAATTGTAATGACAGGGATCCAGGTAGACTGCATTCCAACGGCAATACCTTCAATGATGGTGGTTGCCGGACCCTGCTGTGTCTGTTTTGCAATGCCCCTGGTGGGTTTATACTCATCAGATGTGAAGTATTCCGTTGACTGTCCGATGATAACACCGGCAATAAGACCTGCAACGACGGCACCAAACACACCCCAGGTGATCCATCCTGTGGCAGCCATGACGGCAATTGCCACCAGTATAAGGGCCGAGCTGCCCCCGGTACCGAGAAGAAGTGCATTGAGCAGGTTCTTCTGTGTAGCCTGCTCTCTGGTGCGTACCATGTAAACACCGGCTATTGAGAGCAGAATTCCTATTGCAGCAACGATCATTGGCGATATGACAGCCTTGATCTGGTCACCACCGGCAACAATCGGCAGTGCTGCTCCGAGAGCTGCTGTAGCCAGTATCGAGCCTGCATATGATTCGTAAAGGTCAGCGCCCATACCTGCCACGTCACCTACGTTGTCACCAACGTTGTCAGCAATGGTTGCAGGGTTACGCGGGTCATCCTCGGGGATGCCTGCCTCAACCTTACCGACCAGGTCAGCGCCCACGTCAGCAGCCTTGGTGAAGATACCTCCGCCCACGCGGGCAAAGAGAGCCTGCGTTGAGGCGCCCATTCCGAATGTAAGCATCGTTGCAGTGATCTCGATCATCTTCTGATGATCAGTGGTACCAGGATGAACAAAAGTCAGACCGGCCCATTTCCATCCTTCTATCATATTCTCAGGGCTGAATACCCAATGGTTAAGGACCAGGAACCAGATTACAATATCAAGTAATCCGAAGCCGACTACAATCAGACCCATTACGGCACCGCTGCGGAAGGCAATCTTAAGCCCTCTGTTGAGTGATTCGGAAGCTCCCTGTGCTGTCCTTGAGGAAGCGTTGGTTGCGGTTCTCATTCCCAGATACCCGCAGAGACCCGAGAAGAATCCGCCTGTCAGGAATGCCAGTGGCACAAAGGGGTTCTGAACCCCAAGGTAAGCCAGGATAAAAAGGAGTATTACAAGCACAATAAAGACCTTGAGCACAACGCTGTACTGGCGTTTGATATAGGCCATCGCACCTTCTTTGACATAACCGGCAATTTCCTGCATCCGGTCGCTGCCGGCAGGTGCCTTCATCATGCTCCTGTAGAAAATCCATGCAAAGAGCAATGCCAGCACCGCTGCAACAGGTGCTATCCAGAACAAACTACTGATCATAAGCTTAGGTTTTTATAAGATTTGAGGTACAAAACTAATCAGTTTTTTTACATAACCTAACCGCACCCGGCAGTTATCATTTTTTGTTTTTCACATATTTATCAAGCCATCTGAGGTATTCCCAGTGCATATGGAGGAGTGACTCCCGGGCCGAGTATCCGTGTGCCTCATGAGGCAGCAGGACCAGTCTCGTCACAGCGCCGGCTCCCTTGAGTGCCGCATAGTACCTCTCGCTCTGTATCGGGAAGGTACCCTGGTTGTCATCAGCCATGCCGTGGATCAGCAGCAGCGGATCTTTCACCTTTGTTGCATGGGTGAAGGGTGACATCTGAAGATATAATTCAGGATCCTCCCAGAAACTGCGGCGCTCGCTCTGGAACCCGAACGGTGTCAGTGAACGGTTATAGGCACCGCTGCGGGCAATGCCTGCCGCAAAGAGTCTCGAGTGCGACAGCAGGTGTGCCGTCATGAAAGCACCATACGAGTGGCCGCTGACTGCAACCCGCTCCGGATCAGTGACACCCATCTCAACAGCCTTGTTGATTGCTGCCTCGGCATTGGCAACAAGTTGTTCCACAAATGTGTCATTGGGTTCCTTTCCCTCCGCACCCACAATGGGGAAGCTGGCATCGTTCAACACGGCGTACCCCTGGGTCACATAAACAAGCACCGATGAGGCGCTGATGCGTGTGAAGGTATAGGGGGAGCCACTCACCTGGCCTGCCATCGAGGGATCATTGAACTCACGCGGATAAGCCCACAGTATAGTCGGAAGCGGACCGTCCTTGGCCCTGTCATACCCGGCCGGGAGGTAGAGGGTGAATGAAAGATCAATACCATCCTTTCGCTTGTAGGTGACCAGCTCCTTATGTACACCTGCCATCTGCGGATAGGGATTCTCAAATTTCGTTACCTGCTTCAGGGTTCCTTTCTTCAGGTCACGTATGAAATAATTCGGTACTTCAGAGACGGATTGCCTCACAGTCAGAAGAAGGCCTCGGGCAGGATCAATAAACTCATTTACCGTCTCATAAAAAGGAGCCTCAGAACGCCACAGCCTGGTTGTTTTTCCGGTCCTGAGATCATATTTGTCTACAAAAGGCCTGTCGCCCTCCGGTGACGCACCCTGACCCGAGAGGTACAAGCCCCTGCCCTTATCGGTAGTCAGCAATACTGACCTTCCCCATGCATTGGGTACTGTCATCGGGAACCCGGGGTTATTGTACCTGTCGTCAGAGTTGAGCTCCCAGAGCTTCTTAAGAGTGGCCTGCGGGCTGGCGGGACTGAATGTTGATGTAACCCTGACACGTGACTTTGACAATCCTTCCATCAGGATAGCCAGGTTATCATTGCCCCAGGTAATTCCCTGGAACCGTTTTTCCGTGGCAATGAAAGGTGCCGGTTCGCCTGTAAATGGTGCCTCGAGCATGAAAACCTGGTCATGGTACTTCATCTCCTTTGCGTGGTAATCACCTCCGTCAAGGGCTTCCACCCACATCAGTGATGCCGGCCTGTCACCGCGCCAGCTGTATCCCCTTGGACCAGGTATGACAACATCATATCCCCTGGGCAGGCTTTCCCGGAGCGGAGTCTCGAGCATAAGCCTTACCATCTTTCCTTCAAGGTCCCATATCTCTGACCGTGACGGGAAATAGTAATACGGAACCAGGTACGAAAATGGCTTTCCGGTTATGGAAACGAGGAACCACTTTCCGTCAGGTGAGGGTGAGACATCAGTGATCATTCCCTTGCTGCCGATGGAAACTGCTGACATGCCATCCCATCTGACCAGCTCTGAAGTGGCATAATATTCAAATATTTTTTCATCATCAACAGTCTGCAGGAGGTCCTGGAATGTGGGTGAATCTCCCCTGACTCCTGCGCTTTCCTGAACCGAAGGACCCGTTGGCACGGTGGAGGCTTCGGGGGCTTTTCCCCTGTTGCGCAGGGTGCGCAGATATATCAGCGAACCGTCAGGCAGCCATGTAATGTTCCTGCGCAATATGCCGTTCAGTCCTTCATCGATTTTTCGTGCATTCATTGTTGCAGCATCGGCAACCCACAGTTCAATCGTATTGTCAGTGGTGTTGGTGAAGGCAAACCATTTGTTGTCGCGTGACCATGTAACTCCTCCCACACTGGCGTCGGAGGGAAGTCCCTTCAGATCTCCGGCCTGCGTTCCGTCAGTCTTCATCGAAGAGATCCGGCTTATTCCCTGCCCGCGGCTCGGACCGTTGGTCGAAGGATCGAACCTGACCCCTGCCAGGCGCAGTTCAGGCTGCGAGAGGTCGGCAATAGATGGTAATCCCGGACGAAATAACAACAGCATCGTCTGGTTGTCAGGGCTGAGATTCACAGACGGCGTCTGCGGGGCATCCAGGAGTGAGACAATAGCTTCGGGAGGAAGCTGATAGCCGGTTTTATCCTGTGCGCTGATCAGCATTGCTGAAGCGGCAAGGATGACAATGACAAGCATTTTACGCATCATAATGGTTCTTTTTGGTCTGTCTCAAATTTAACCTTCTGAATTCAGGTAGAGAAACCAAATAAGAGCTATTATTGTTTTTTAACTTTATAAAAAACTGTCTATGACCGTTCATAATAAAGGAATGAAGAGTGAATTCGGAACCGACCTGGCCGGTGCCCTGAAGGTTCTCAGGGCCGGCGGGATAATACTTTACCCCACTGACACTGTCTGGGGGCTGGGCTGTGATGCCACGAACGTGAAAGCCGTAAGCCGGATCTATGAAATTAAGCAGAGGGCTGAGAACAAGAGCCTTATAATACTTGTGAACTCCGTTGCGATGCTTGAGAGGTATGTTGAAAATCCGCCTGAGGTGGCCATAGAGATGGCAGAGCTCTCGGAGAAGCCGCTGACGGTGGTCTATGACAGGGGAAGGAGCCTGGCTGAGGGGGTTGCCTCTTCTGACGGGTCAGTGGGTGTGCGTGTATGCACGGAACCGTTCTGCGATGCGATCATTGATGCGCTCAGGAAGCCGCTGGTATCAACATCGGCAAACATAAGCGGCAGCAACAGCCCTGCAATATTTGACGAGATAAGTGAAGAGGTTAAGGCTGCGGTTGATTACGTATGCCTCTGGAGACAGGATGACCGAAGCAGGGCCACACCCTCTTCGGTCATCAAAGTATCCGGAAACGGAATTGTAAAGATTCTTCGCGGATGATTACTTCATCCGCACCTTGCCTGACCCGGAAACAGAGGCATCAATCTTCGGATCACCCGAGTAATTGATATTGCCGCTGCCCGAGATAGAGGCTCTCAGCATTTCAGTCACATGGCAGTCGCAACTGCCGCTGCCGGAAATCCTGGCATCCAGGACATCAATCCTGGTGCCATCCCCCATATAGTCACCGGAACCTGAAATTGAGATTTCAAGTTTCTTAATGGTGCCGTTCCCGGCGATGTTAAGACTGCCTGACCCGGATATGGCGCACTCGACTTCCCCGAGTGCCACATCACGGAGGATTGCCTTGCCGCTACCGCTGATGGCCACATCGAGCTCATTCCCCCTGAGAGGATCGTTTACCGTTAACCTCCCTGAACCCGAAACGCTTATACCATCGAGGGCAGGCATGGTGATTCTTACAATAACCTTTTTGTTCCCGGAATCAAACCATTTATCCCGTCTGATTTTCAGCTCATCACCGTCAACTTCGGTAATGATCTCTTTGATGTAATCCCTGTCACCTTCCAGCTCTACACTGTAATCCTTGCCGAGGTTGATCAGCACTTCGCCTGAAACGGCGAAGGCGACTTCGTCGAAGCCTGACACCTGTCTCTTTTCGGTATAGGCTGTCTGAGCAAATGAAGCCTGGGCGGCGAATATCGTTAAGAATGAGAAAATCAGGACTTTTTTCATAGCTGCTCCGTTTTATTTAGTTATAACAGAAAGACGGTGCAGAATGTTCTTTGCTGCACAGTGAATAAAAAAAAGGGGCAGGAATGTCAGTCGTTAAGGCTTATGAGACCTTCCGGGAGGGTCATTGTGATTGCCCTTTGCCTGCGGTCAACGGAAACAATCAGGTCAGGGTAGAGGGGGATGTATACATCCCGGCCTTTGATGATGGTCACAGCAATAACCTGGCCGGGGTTCTGCATTAAATCATCTATTATTCCTGACAATCCGGTTGTTGTATCGGTCAGTGTGAATCCCTTCAGCGCCATGAGGTCATCACCTGATTCGCCGGCGCCTTCGTAGAGCACTTCGCACCCACGGAGGTGTACCACGGACTCTGCGGTGAGGTAATCATCAAACGATAAAATCAGAGTATCGGGGGCAGGTGAAAATGCCTCCCGTGTAAAAAAGGGAACCGGTATCCCGTCGGTCACGACGAATACCGGTTCTCCCTGTTCCGGTTCCCCTGTGATTCCTGTCTTGCTTTTCACCACCACGGCTCCGTCGAAGCCGTAGGTTTTTGTTATTCTGCCAATGGATCTCATTATCAGGAGGCAGGGGACAGATGACCCTATTCGGTCTTTTCTGCAGTATCTTCCTGAGCTTCAGCTGCGGGAGCTTCAGTCTCTGCCTGTGCTGGAGCCTCTTCGGCTGCAGCTTCGGCAACGATCTCTTCAGGAGCCTCGGCTGCTGCAGCGGCTTTTGCTGCTGCTTCTGCCTCAGCGGCGAGGGCTGCTGCCTTTTTGGCGAGTTCTTCTGCCCTTGCTTCCTTGATTGCTTTTTCAGCTTCAAGTTTCTTCTTGCGCAGTTCTTCGCCCTTCTTCTCCAGACCTGACTTCTTCAGTTCGATCTTTTCTTCCTTGCCCTTCAGCCATTCATTAAACCGGCGGTCGGCTTCTGCTTCGTCAAAAGCGCCTTTTCTGACACCTTCCATCAGGTGCTTCTTCATCATCACTCCCTTGTACTTCAGGATTGCCCTGCATGTGTCCGTAGGTTGCGCGCCGTTCTGCAGCCATCCCAGTGCCTTCTCGAAGTTGATGTCGATTGTTGCCGGGTCAGTGAGCGGATTATAAATTCCGATCTTCTCAATGAATCTGCCATCACGTGGCGACCTGCTATCTGCTACCACCACGTGGTAGTAGGCCTGCTTCTTGCGGCCCTTCCTAGCTAATCTGATTTTTACTGACATTTAAAGAATTAATTTGTTGTTACTCTTTTTAAACGAGGGTGCAAATATACAAGTAAATTTTTTACCTGCCGACAGTTCTGCTCATTAAAATTAACCCTCACTGTCTGACAATGGTTTTTGAATGCAGTTTTCCCCGGGATGTTGTGACAGTGACAATATAGATTCCTGCGGGCCAGCCGATGCCGGAAAATGTTATTATGTCAGAATCCGGAACCATTCCGGCCACTTCAGCGCCGCTGATATTTCTTATCGAAATCCTGTCTGATTCAGGAGGAAGTTCAATCATAAAGCGGTCAGTGAAGGGCACGGGCCAGACCATGAAAGCATCCTCCTGCCCGCCGTCGCCGGCAGCAAGTGAAGCTGTAAGCCGAAGGAGCCTTGCAGCCCTGATCTTGTGTCCGTATGTGTCACTCACTATGAAAGTTATGGTGTCTGTCGGACCGTCGCTGACCTGGAAGGAACGCGACATTCTCAGCGAGTCCCCGTCGAGATAATAATCAGGTACCCATTCCGTCCCGGCCAGGGTTGAGTCGCATTCGAGGATAATGTCATAGGTGTTATCAGTGGCTTCATCAACCACGGTGAATTTGCCTACTGCCGTTCCGGGCGGATTGCTTATCAGCACCACGGTGTCAGAGAGGGCCACGTCGGTGGGGTAATAGTATGGCCGGATTCCGATTATGGCGGTATGTCCCTTGGTGAAGTCAGAGCCTCCGGGTTTGAGATTGTCAATGGTGAAGTACCCGTTATTCACTCCGCTCCAGCCCCAGTTCAGGTGGTAATAGTTGCTGTTGTGAACTCCGTCAATGTTGAATGCATGACCCACAGAACCCGTAGCCGGAAAACCCGAATAGATCACCGGACAGCCTGCGGCAAGACTGCTGTCGATCATTCTTTTCCATCTGTCTGTGCTGAAGAATTCCCTTTTGATGAAGGTCATCCGCTGAGAGTAAAAATAGTATTGTTTAAGAGCAGTGGAGGCTGCCGCTGAAGTGAGGGTGCCAGATCCATCAGGGCTGAAGTCCATGTTGACAGCAACCGCGCAGTGATACAGGAGCAGGGAGTTGTTGTCATCAGGAAGTGTACTGCTCATCTCATCCCATTTGTAAGTGGCAGTACTGAAATCCTGTGATATTGTTCCATACTTTGAATGGTAATACTGCGAGACGCCTGTCCCGGTCACGGGGAAACCGAAGACGCTCATCGCCTGTGCCATGCTTACGGCAACACATCCGACATAGACACGACCTCCCGGGCCCTCACTGTCTGCCGGGCAGAACCTGTTCCAGGTGCTGTTCTGATTCCAGGTCACTTTGATGAGCGGAGATACAGTCACGCTCACACCCTTCTGCTGCCCTGACTCCTTGTAGTAGTATGCAGGGTTCCAGCGGGGATCCGGCGCATCGCTCTTTAACATCGGCACATGTTTCAGCTGATCTGCATAACCTGACAGGAAAAGAAACCGGTTGTCAGTACTGTCAGCTTCCGGGATAACAAAACTGCCGGTCATTGAATAAGCCAGGACAGGCATGGAGGAAAAGTCACGTGACATCAGCAACCAGCCTTCAGGGAGAAGTGAAACCACACACATCAGCGGGTCATCTCCCGGATTGAGGTTTTGTATTTCCGAAACCTTCATGTGGGTATTTCCAAGATACCCCCCCACAAACGCAGAGGCGACCCTGGAAACATGACCATTGTCCACCGGCTGTGCAATCATCCCAATTGCTAGACAATTTAGAATGACAATATTAATCAGCTTCCTACCCATTACCAGGCAATAAGGTGTCAAATATATTCAAATTATGGCTGGCAGAAAAAAATGGAGGCAATCCATTTTCGGGAAAGCCTCCATTTTGATAGTGTAAAATTAACTTAGTTCTTCGTCCAGGTCGTGTTAAACGCATCCCAGCACCATGCATATTCGGTAAGTATCAGGGCGAACCTGTCAATTTTGATAGTTCCGTCAGCTTCAATTGTTCCTACTATCTTTTGTTTACCTGCGTTAGCAATAATTGCGGTTGTCAGTGCATCACCGGCCAGTGCCAGCACCTCATCAGTAGCATAGTATATCGCAACGTTCCCGTTGTCAGTACCATAAGCAAGTCCAAGGTTCTGTACTGATTCCAGTTCAATGGTCATATCTGTCGTATTAAATGTTGCAATGACAGGGCCTGACCCAGCGCCGCTTATGCCCGTAATCGAAAGCTGGGTCGGATCAGAAGCAACAGCCGTTGTTGTGACATTCCAGGTTTCATCCCAGGAACCCGGACTGCCATAACTTACAGCTTCCACGGTATAAGTGCCTATCCAGTTTTTAAGAGGATGCTCGTCGTCAACTATGGTTACCAGCGTTGATTGCTGAACGGCCATCGGGTAGTTCTTGCTGTTACTTGCAATTGACACCATGAACTGCTTATTGCCGGTATACACATCGTTATCGACCGGTGTGACGGTCACAGCTGTTACTCCGACAGGAACATTCACATTCTTGGTAGACAGGGTGTAGTCCTGACCTTCCACTGCAGGGCTTGCAATGTCGACAACAGATACTGTAAGGGTAACGTCGGTAGCCTGTGTTTCGGAAACACCACCAAGATAAACTGTGAATGAACCGGGGCTGTTTTCATTGACTGAAACAGCAGCCGTACTCATTCCGACAATGATGTTTGATTCATCGAACATCACCGGATACTTATCGTCGCATGAGGTCATCATGAAAATGGCAGCTGCGAGTATGAACAAGTTGGATATTTTCTTTTTCATCGTATTCGAGTTTTGGATTAATAGCCCGGATTCTGTTCGCAGTTGACATTGGCGTCAACCTCTGACTGCGGGATTGGCATAGCCCACATATAGTTAACTAAAGCTGAGCCACCGGGTGCAAAGGCTACATCCTTGTTTACAAGACCGGTAAAATCGGTTCTTGAAAGAGAGCGCTGGGTGCGAGCAAGGTCAAAGAGTTCGTTGCCTTCGAAGCAGAGTTCTCTTCTCCTTTCAGCGTAGATGTCATTGAGTGACACGGAAGTGGCAGCTGCGAGACCCCGGTTTGTGCGGATGGCATTATAATCGTTGAGGGCTGTTTCACCAGAGACTGATGCGCCTTCAAGAAGAGCCTCGGCACGAATGAGATACATCTCGGCTAGTCTCAGAACAGGAGTATTGTATTCCCTGATAGCGCCAAGGCGACCGGGGTACTTAAGGCTCCAGAATTCACCGGGATAATCTTCAGGTTCGAGGAACAGGTCAGCGCGGACATCATCTTCTGTATAGAGGTTGATCAGGTCCATTGATGCTGCACAGTCTCCGTAACCTTCCGGGTTCATCATATAGCTCATAGCTTCCCAGTAACCATGATAAGTGTTGGGTTCTGAACCGTCAACCTGGAAGATGATCTCCTTACCCGGGCCGCCACTGCCCCAGTACCCATCATTATCATATGTGGTATAATCTTCGGGGCTGAAGAGTTCAAGGCCGGTGCTCCCGATAACGGCGGAAGCATATGTGGCAGCATCCTGCCAGTTCTCCATATAGAGGCTGACTTTTGCAAGGAGTGCCTGTGCGGCCACCTTGGTTGCGTAAGCGCCATCATCGCCTCTCGGGTTGGCAACAGGAAGAAGTGCGATGGCATCTTCAAGGTCTGTAACTACCCTGTCATAGGTTTCGCCTACAGTGTTGCGGGCAGGATAGCCATTCTCGGTGACAAGCACCACAGGTACGCCCAGGTTGTCTGTTCCTGCTGAATAAGGCAGGCAGTACATGCGAGCCAGGTCGAAATATGACAGTCCCCTCAGGAACAGGCATTCTCCCTTCAGCAGGTCGAGCTGAGCCTGTTCGACTCCCACCTGTTCAAAGCCACCATCGATAACCTCCAGGACGTTGTTTACCTTGGCGATGGTTGAGTACGCCACTGACCAGAGTCCTGATGTTGCACCCGGTCTGTTGTTCCATAGATATTCGTCTACATAGCGGCCTGAAACAACAGAGCCTCTTTTTGCATTTCCACCTTTCATATCGGCGGTGATTACCAGTCCGGCACCATACCAGCCAGTAGCGCACAAATTTGTATAAGCGCCACCTGTGGCTGAGTTCAGCCCGTCATAGGAAGATAGTGTCAGTTCATTTGATTGCGATAACCGGGGCTCCTTCAAAAGGAAATCCTCACATGCAGTTGTGAAAAGGACTGCAATGGCTACCAGGAATAATATTAATCGTCTTGTTTTCATAGCATCATCGTTTTATTGATTAAAATGATACCTCAATCCCACCTATGATCTTCTTTGTCTGGGGATAGATACCGGCGCCACTGCCTTCAACCCCTCTTTCAGGATCCCAGAAATCGACCTTATGGAAAGTGTAAAGGTTTACAGCAGATGCATAAACCCTGAGGTTTTGCATTTTCAGCTTCGAGGTGACTGCCCTGGGCAGAGAATAGGAAAGGGTAAGATTCTTAACCCTCAGGTAGGATCCGTCATATAACCAGCGTGTGCTGAGAGAACTGCTTGATGCTGATACGTTATTTGCCACCGGTTTGGGGTTGCGTGCAATCTGACCCGGTGTTGTCCAGTAGTCAAGCTGAGTATTGGCATAGTTGTTTGGCCAGCTGAAACCATCGGAATTGGCATACCTGTTTTCGGTCAGCATGATGAGGTTGCCATATTTGTATTCAAAGTTGGCATCCAGGGTCAGGCCCTTGTAGGATACTGATGTATTGAATCCTCCTGTCAGCTTGGGTTCAGGAGAGCCGGCAATGATTCTTCTGGCTTCTGAATACATGTTGGTCAGCTCACCGTCTTCATTGTACCACATGGCGTCACCATTGGCAGGGTTAACGCCTGCATAGTCATACAGATAGAAACTGTACAGACGTTCTCCCACCTTATGTAACAGGCGTGTGTTTGCTGTCGGCACAAACTGCTCATCTTTCCCGAGATCAAGTATTTCACTTTTGTTATGGGAAATATTGAAGCCGGCGCTCCAGTCGAAATCGTTACCGGCGATAATTGAGCCGTCAATCAGAAACTCAAATCCTGCGTTCTTGATTGAGCCGATATTTGACTTGATTGATGAGAAGCCTGATGTGTATGACAACGGGTAGTCAAGTAGCATGTCAGTTGTCTTCCTTGAGTAGACATCGAACGAACCGGTAATTCTGTCGAATAATGCAAAATCGAAACCGGCATTGTATTCACTGTTGTTTTCCCATCCCAGTTCAGGATTGGCCGGCTGATCAGGAATCATCACCGATGAGCCGTTGTATTCAGCAGGTGTGTAAAGACCATACTGGTCATAGTTCCCGATATTGAAGTTACCGCTGATGCCGTAGCTGCCACGGAGCTTCAGCATATTGATAAAATCAACGTTTTCCATGAAACTTTCATTATGGATGTTCCAGGAAGCGCCCACTGACCAGAAGGTACCCCATTTGTTCTTCTCGCCGAACCGAGATGAACCGTCTGTCCTGAGGCTTGCCTGCAGATAATACTTGCTGTTGAAATTGTAGTTTGCAACGCCAAAGAACGAGAGGATTGAATAGGCTGATTCATAATAGTCAGCGTCGTCATCCTCAGCGGTAGCAGTATTGGGGAATGGTATGTTGCGATCAACCCCGGGAGAATAGATGTAATATTCGTTGTAGTCAAATCTTGAAGCCTCCTGACCTGCAACCAGTGAAAGAGAGTGCTGACTGAATTCCTTATTGAAATTAAGCGTATTGGAAGTTGTCAGCAAAAGGTACTTGGTTCTGGAGACCTGCAGAATTCCGGTTTCATAACCGTAATTGGCCTCCGGGGTCCAGAGTCTCATGCCTTCACCGTCGGTCAGCTCTATGCCATTTGTGGTTTTTGCCGTGAGCCCCTTGATAATGTTATATTCAAGGTATGCATTGCCGTTTAGCTTGTACTGTTTCTCCCACTGCGGATCATATTCAGCCGTAGCCCTTGGGTTGGCATAGCTATTCTCAGGGATGTTAAGATTGTACGAGCCATCTTCATTATAAAGAGGGGTAAAAGGCTTGATGCTCATCATTGCAAACAGGGGGTTTACATAATACAGGCTCTGCATTGCGATGTCATTTGACTTGGAGTATGCTCCGTTTATGCGTGTCCCCAGCTTCAGTTTATTGCTGATCTTATGGTCAATGTTGGAACGCACTGCATACTTCTTGTAATCAGATCCGTAAACTATACCCTGGTGATCATCATAAACGAGGGAGAAGAAGTTGGATGTTTTTTCTGATCCTCCCTCTGCGCTTATCTCTGCAGAGTAAATGTTGCCGGTCCTGGTAAGCTCCTTTTTCCAGTCCGTTATCGGGCCATTAAGCAATGACAAGGGGAAATAAAAGGCTGGCTTGGTAGGATCATCCGGATTACCGCCGGCATTTGTAACAGCAAGTCTCTGATATGTAAGGTATTCCTCTGCAGTCATGGGACGATAACCATTATCATTTGCCAGCTGTTCCATCCCGTAAGAGGCGCGGAAGTTAATCTTCGTCGCACCGGATTTACCTGATTTGGTGGTGATAAGTATGACCCCGTTTGCTGCCCTTGAACCGTAGATGCTTGAAGCAGCGGCGTCCTTAAGGATCGTCATCGACTCAACGTCATTCGGGTTAAGTGATGCAAGTGCGTTACCGGTGTTGGTGAAGTAACTCTGGTTACCTGACATCACCGGGATACCGTCTATTACATAGAGGGGATCAGTGCCTGCATTGATCGAGCTGATACCACGGATACGAATCTCTGAGGAAGCGCCAGGCTGACCTGATGTGGAGGTTACCTGAACACCGGCAACCTTTCCGGTAAGCATTTTCTCAATACTTGTTTCCGGAATGTTCTTGATTTCCGAACTTTTAACCTCACCGACCGAGCCCGTGCTGGCCTCGCGTTTCTGTACGCCATATGCCACCACTATCACCTCTTCGAGGTTCAGAAGATCAGGCAACATGACAATGTCATAAATATTACCGGCACCAACCGTGATCTCCTGTGTCTTCTGGCCCGTAAACCGGTAAACAAGGATCTGTCCCTCTGATGCCTGAATGGAGTATTTACCGTCATTGTCGGTTACTACTCCCAACGTGGTTCCCTTAACCTGAACGGTCACACCTGGTATCCCGAGGTTGTCCTCGGAAGCAGTAACCGTTCCGGTAACTGTCTTCTGCTGTCCAGCAGAAGTCAATAGAAATCCACAAAGCAAGAAAAATACTGAAAGCAATCTTTTCATAACTTCTAGATTAGTTAATAAATAATTAAATGATGACTTGTAGTTTCCTAATAAGTGCGTGAAGGTAATAGAAAAAAAAATTCCATATCACAAAATTGTCAAAAACCATTCTCATTTTCCTTAAATTTGTCAGCAGGCGAGGAAAAATCAGGTAACAATCAGTTTTTATGTCTTTATTTGTTCATTTACACGTACATACACAATATTCCATTCTTGACGGGGCATCAGCCGTAAAAACTCTGGTCCGCAGGGCTAAGGAACTGGGAATGACGGCTCTTGCCATCACTGACCACGGAAATATGTTCGGCGTGAAAGAGTTCCATGACGCCGCTACCGCTGCATCAATAAAGCCCATTATAGGATGCGAGATCTATGTGGCCCGGACAAGCCTTGAAGACAAGACATCGGTAGAGGACCGCTCCGGTGACCACCTTATATTACTGGCAAAAAACAAAACCGGCTACCGTAACCTTGTCAGGCTGGTCTCCGAAGCGTGGATAAGAGGCTTCTATTACAAGCCCCGCATTGACAAGGAGCTTCTCCGCAAACACCGTGAGGGACTTATAGCTTCATCCGCCTGCATAGCAGGTGAAGCGGCCCAGGAGATACTGACCGGGAACATACGCGCAGCGGAGGAATCCATCCTTTCCTACAGGGAGATTTTCGGCGATGATTACTTTCTGGAGATACAGCGCCATGAAACAACTGATCCGACATCAGACGTCACCGTCTTCCCCCAGCAGCAAAGGGTGATAGCCGCTTACCGTGAGCTGGCTGCAAAACACAACATCAAAATCATCGCCTCGAATGACGTCCACTTTATCATGAAGGACGATGCCGAAGCCCATGACCGCCTCATCTGCCTGAATACCGGCAAGGACATCGACGACCAGAAGAGACTTCGTTACACCAAACAGGAATACCTGAAGAGCGCAGAAGAGATGCTCGAAATCTTTGCCGATATCCCCGAAGCGGTCAGCAACACGGTGGAACTCGCGGACAGAGTTGAAAACTATAAGCTCAACAGCGAGCCCATAATGCCGGAATTCACAATCCCCGGGGAATTTGCCGACAAGGACGAGTATCTCCGGCACCTGACAATGAAAGGGGCAGCTGAGCGGTGGAACACCATCACACCCGATATACAGGCACGCATTGACTTTGAACTGTCGGTAATTAAAAACATGGGCTTCCCCGGCTACTTCCTGATAGTGCAGGATTTCCTGAGGGCTGCCCGCGAGATGGGTGTATGGGTCGGTCCCGGGAGAGGTTCTGCAGCCGGAAGCGTGGTTGCATATTCACTCCGGATAACCGACATAGACCCCGTAAAATATAATCTCCTCTTCGAGAGATTCCTCAATCCTGACCGTATCTCCATGCCTGACATAGATATCGACTTCGACGAAGACGGCCGTGAGAAGGTTCTCAGGTACGTGGTTGAGAAGTACGGTCATGACCGGGTGGCACATATCATTACCTTCGGCACCATGGCCGCCAAGATGGCCATCAGGGACGTTGCCCGGGTGCAGAAGCTGCCCCTGCCGGAAGCCATCAGGCTGACGAAACTGGTGCCTGACAGACCAGGCACAACACTGGCATCGGCATACGAGGAAGTGCCTGAACTGCTGAAGGAGAAGGAATCAAAGGAGCCGCTGGTGGCCCAGACACTGAAGTATGCCGAAGTGCTCGAGGGAAGCATCAGGCAGACCGGTGTGCACGCCTGCGGAATCATCATAGGAAAGGACAGCCTGTCAGAACACATACCCATCTGCACCGCAAAGGATACAGACCTTTATGTTACCCAGTACGAAGGCAACCACGTTGAGTCGGTGGGACTTCTGAAAATGGACTTTCTGGGTCTGAAAACCCTTTCGATCATGAAGGATGCCGTTGACAATATAGAAAAGTCAAAAGGCATCACCATTGACCTTCAGACCCTGGAACTCGACGACCGGATCACCTATGAACTCTTCAGCAACGGCGAGACAACAGGCGTATTCCAGTTTGAATCCGTGGGCATGAAGAGGTATCTCCGTGAGCTGAAACCAAACCAATTCGGTGACCTCATCGCCATGAACGCTCTCTACCGCCCGGGCCCTATGGACTACATACCACAGTTCATCAGGCGCAAACACGGGAAGGAAAAGATCTCATACGAGGTGCCGGCCATGGAGAAGTACCTGAAGGAGACCTACGGCATCACTGTCTACCAGGAGCAGGTGATGCTTCTCTCACAGGAACTCGGAGGTTTTTCCAAAGGCCAGGCCGACTCTCTGCGCAAGGCGATGGGCAAGAAGAAGCGCGACATCATGGACAGGCTCAAGGAGCAGTTCATTGAGGGCTGCCGCATGAATGGCTATGACCAGAACACCATTAATAAAATATGGTCAGACTGGGAATCATTCGCCGAATATGCCTTTAACAAGTCACATTCAACCTGTTATGCTCTGATAGCCTACCAGACGGGATACCTCAAGGCACACTACCCGGCAGAGTTCATGGCGGCAGTTCTGAGCCGAAACATCAGTGACATAAAGAAGATCACCGTCATGATGGAGGAGACCAGGCGCATGGGAACAGAAGTTCTTGGCCCCGACGTCAATGAGAGCTACCTGCAGTTTACCGTCAACCGTAACGGCAACATCAGGTTCGGGCTTGGCGCCATCAAGGGAGTGGGGGAGAATGCAGTGCTTCACCTGATCGAGGAACGGGAAAAGAACGGTCCATACAAAGACATATATGATCTTGCAGAAAGGGTGAACCTGAATACCGTCAACAAGAAAATGCTTGAAGCCATGGTGGTATCAGGCGCCCTCGACGGGCTGCCGGGAATGACCAGGGCCCAGTACTTCGCCGCTGACGGCAAAGGCTCCAGCTTCCTCGAAAGCCTCATCCGCTTCGGCAATAACGTCAAGAACATCAGGAACAGCACCCAGCAGTCTCTCTTCGGCGACACCGGCGGATTTGACCTGGTGCGCCCCGAACCGGCACCATGCCCCGACTGGTCCAAGCTTGAAAGACTGAACAAGGAGAAGGAGGTTATCGGTATCTACCTCTCATCACACCCTCTTGACGACTTCAGACTGGAGATCAGCACATTCTGCAATGCAACCCTGGCAGACCTCCAGAACCTGAGTGAGTTCGCCAACCGTGAAGTCTGCGTTGCAGGAATCGTCAGCGACACCCGCAGCGGTGTGACCAGAAACGGGAAACCCTTCGGGGGATTCACCCTCCAGGATTATACGGACTCATTCTCCTTCCTGCTGTTCGACAAGGATTATGTCGCCTTCAGCAACTATTTCAGGAACGACTACCAGCTCCTTGTAAAGGGAAGGGTGCAGGGAAGACATTTCAATCCCGAGGAACTTGAATTCAAAATAAAGGAGATCCACCTTCTGACAGCCGTCAGGGAAGACCTGATAACTTCAATTACAATAAAACTTAAACCGGAACTGGTTAATCCCGAATTCATTAAAAACCTGAAGTCAGTTATTTCGGAAAACCCGGGGAACAAATCCCTTAAATTCCTGTTGATTGACCATGACGAAAGGATTACAATCCCGCTCTTCTCGCGAAGCATAAAGGCAGGTATCACCGATGAACTTATCGGATGGCTTGAAGATAATCCCGAACTCGGGTTTAAAGTAAATTAGGTATCTTTGGAACTGGAAATAGCAATTAAAGAAACATATAACATTATGGCACAACAAGTTAACGACAGCAATTTTGATGAAGTTGTATTGAAGTCAGACAAACCGGTTATTGTTGATTTCTGGGCTGAATGGTGCGGACCCTGCAGAATGATAGCTCCGTACATTGAACAGATAGCAGAGGCTTACAGGGAGAAGGCGCTGGTCGTTAAGTGTGACGTTGACAGTTCACCGGATGTTGCCCGCCGCTTCATGATAAGAAATATCCCGACGGTGCTTTATTTCAAGAACGGCGAGGTGGTTGACAAGCAGGTGGGCGCCGCTGCACGCTCCGCCTTCGAGGCCAAACTCACTCCCCTGCTCTGATAACAGTATGAAGGTATGTGTATTTGCAGCCTCCAGCAGCCGTATTGACGCTGCCTACATGAAGGCTGCCGAAGAACTGGGCGTGGCATTTGCCGGGCACCGGGTACATGCCGTGTTCGGCGGAGGCGGCATAGGACTGATGGGGATCTTTGCCGATTCGCTGATGGCTCATGGCGGTTCGGTCACCGGTGTCATCCCGGGTTTCATGATGGATGAGGGATGGGGTCACAGCGGTGTAAGTGATATGATCGTCACCCCTGACATGTCAGAGAGGAAGAAGACCATCTTTGCCATGTCCGATGCTGCCGTGGCACTTCCGGGTGGCGTGGGCACACTGGAAGAACTCACCGAGGTGATCACACTGAAGCAGCTCGGTCAGTTCAATAAACCTATTGTAATCATTAATGTCAACGGCTTCTATGACCACCTCATCGAGTTCTTTGACCACATGGTCAGGGGTCACTTCATGAGGCTGGAACACAGGGATATCTGGCAGATAGTCACCACTGCCGAAGAGGTTGTGCCGGCCATTGTCAATTACACAGGGTGGCATGCAGACCCGAAGGTGATTGCCAGGATCTGAACCGGAGTCATTGAACGTATCTGCAGGGCTGACCCGATCTAAGGCACCCGGGTTCCTATAAACAGGATATCATCCACCTGTGCCAGTCCGCCCATCCACTCCCTGATGGCTTTTTCGAGACGGCGCTTCTGTTCCTCAACGGGAAGCATATGGATTTCAGCCAGCAGCGACCTGATATTTATGGTCTTGAACTTTTTCTCATGCTCCCCGCCGAACTGATCGGCAAAGCCGTCAGTGAAGATATAAAGCATATCGCCGGGCTTCACGTCCACCCTGTTGTTGGTAAAGCTCTTCCTGGCCTGGCCGTCAATCATTCCTATCGGGAAGCGGTCACCCCTGTAAATGGTAACCTTGCCGTCACGGACATGATACAGGGGCTGGTACGCCCCGGCATACTCAACGGTATGTTCGAGGATGTCATATGAGATAACCGAGATATCCATCCCGTCTCTGACGGCCTTTTCGCTGCGCTGCAGCAGGGCATGGACCACCTCGATGTTGAGGTGGTCAAGGATGTCAGAAGGTTTTGTTATGCCACTCTCCCTGACAATCTTGTTGAGGGAGTTGTGGCCTATTATTGACATAAAGGCGCCGGGAACGCCGTGGCCGGTGCAGTCGACAGCAGCAATATACTGTTTGAAGCCGCTGTCATGCATCCAGTAGAAATCACCGCTGACAATGTCTCTCGGCATGAACAGCACGAAGGTATCATTGAAGAAATTTTCCGGGGGCAGCATGGCTGCCTGGATTCTCTCTGCATACCTGATGCTGGCGGTGGTGTCCCTGTTCTTCTCCTCCAGCTCCAGGCTTTTGCTGACCACTTCGGCAGTGCGCTCCTCAACCTTCTGCTCCAGGTGCTCCTTCTCCCGCCGGAGGGTTCTCTCGCGGAGGCTTATAAACAGATAAATTCCCGCCACCAGGGCGGTGATGCAGAGTATGATGAACCATGATGTCATGTATACCGGCCCCCTGATGGAGAATGACAGTTTTGCCGGCACCTCGTTCCAGTAACCGTAATTGTTTGAGGCTCTAACCAGGAAGGTATACTTCCCGGGGCTGAGTGACGAGTAGGCTGCCCTGTTCTGGTCAGTGGTGATCCAATCCTTGTCTGCGCCCTCAAGCATAAATTGGTATCTCACGGCGCCCGGATTAACAAGGCAGATGCTCAGGAAGTCAAAAATTATCCTGTTCTGGGTGTGCAGGAGCCTTATGCCGTCATGCATGGGGAAGACCTCATAGTTGACCAGGGTTCTCCATATGTGTGTTGCCGGTTCTGTCACCACCGGAGGCAACATGGACGGAGAGAGCCTCATGGCCCCGTTGGAAGTGCCGAACCAGAGATCACCCATGTCATCGGCGAATGAAGCATTGGGCCTTGTCTCAATTCCGGTGAATCCGCTCTTTTCGGTGAATGATGAGATCCGGCCGGTATTGCTGTCATATCTGTTCAGCCCGAGGTTGGTGCCTATGAACAGGTTACCGGACCTGTCAGGCTGAAGCAGGTTGATTGAATTCATCAGCAGCCCTTCAGCCTCGGTGAGTTTCTTTTTCACCGTGTCATTGCTCAGGCTGTATAGTCCGTCAATTGTCCCCACCCAGATCATTCCGTCAGGGGTCTCGGTGATGGCTGTCGGATGCACATCGGACCTGAAGGTCAGGGGGGTGAACGTATTGTTTCCGGGGTTGAACCTGGTAAGGCCGTTGCGTTCCTCGGTGCCAATCCAGAGTAAGCCCCGGCTGTCGCAGAAGAGGGCTGTGATATTATTTCCCGTCAGGCCGTTGATCTGTGTGTATGTCGTACTCTGCTTGAGTTGCGGATTCCACATGATGAGGGCCCGGTCAGTGCCGATCCAGAGGTTGTCCCTCAGGTCAGTGGTCATGGCAGCGATTCTCAGCGA
>LAHT01001011.1_pt1 | contig 35470 bp, 34 predicted proteins | sample 329671 | NCBI WGS metagenome assembly LAHT01 (sample SAMN03275702, study PRJNA271635) | activated sludge metagenome | isolation source: Sample C-4 Sludge from methanogenic chamber (fourth chamber) of Anaerobic... | reverse complement strand
CCGGGATATGAGATACGGGTGGATGTTACGTTCCGGCTCTTCGATGATGGTGACCGGCCGCTCCTCAAAGTAGAGGGCGATAAGGAGGGCGCAGATATTGATGGTCCCGTCCGAGATCATGGACGCCGGGAGATACTTCTCCCTGCTGTAGACCTCCCGCAATTTCAAAAAGAGGGACATGTCCATGAACTTCTCGACCGCCACGTCGTCGACGAAGGGGAGCACGTCCCGAAGAAGCCTTGTGAAGGTCTCCTTCTTTCCCGGGTCCTCGAGAATCCTCTTGATCACGATGGCAAGGTTGCTCCCGTCCTTCTCGAGATCGGTCTTGCCCATGATGGGCACCGCCTTCTTGAGAAGGCGGGGATCAAAGTCAAACACCTTCATCCCTCTGAATATCCATTCGAGCGAGGGTATGCCGGGAACAAAGAGGGGGAGCGTCATCAGCAGTGTTCCCTCCGGAATATCCACCCTCTGAAAGTAGTAGGGAAAGAGCTCTTCTTCCCGGAGCTCGAGGCCCTTTGGCGGGCAGATGCAATACTGGATAGGGCCACCGGCACGGACAAGCGCGATAGTTCCGGTTCCTGCACTCCTTTGCTCCCCCTCTTCCTGGCGGAAGAACTCTCCTTCGACCTCCAGGGCATCGGATGCGATCTCGAACGTCTCTCCCGCGTCGGGAAACGCAAGAGAGAATGCATAGCATATTTCCCTGGGCCTGAAGGAGACCGGGAACCCCCCGCTCATCGCCACGATATCTGTCTTCTGCTCCTCTAGCAAGTACCTGATATTGATGGAGAATGGTTCTCCGGCACCAATGCGGGTATTTCGCAGGTATTCGACTCCTCCCTGGAGAGAGATTGCGTTGGAGAGCCCGTACTTGGCGATGTCGCGGATGAACTTGATGACCTGTATGAAGTTTGATTTCCCCGATGCATTGGAACCGATGATGACATTGAAGTTGTCCGGCTGGATTTCAAGGTGCCGGAAACTCTTGAAGTTGGAGACTGCAAGCTCCTGGATGGGCATGAGATAGGGTTAGACTCCTCCACCATATGGTATTTATCCAAGGGAGATGACCGGGGATTGCGGGCACTCCTACATCCGCGCTGGCCACGGGAGGCCAAGGTGGCAAGCGCCATGAGAAGCCAGGGAAGGAGCCCAGCACCAGTGAAGCCCCTCATGAAGGGTGCAACCACGACGACTATGAGACCGGGGCACATGGCAAGGAGCATGAGTCTGGCGACGGCCTGTGCGGTGAAGTATGAATCCTTTTCCCTCCCTTCACTGATCAGCTTGACCGCTGCGCCCCCCATGCCGCCGTCAGCCCCGAGGGCCGCCAGGCTGTAATGGGCGAGGAAGAGGAAGTAGGCACTCAGCACCTCGGCATCCGCGGTATGGGCGATATAGACCGTTGCCAGGTACCCAATGGCAGTAATCCCCACATTGGCCCCAACGGAGAGGATAGCCTGACGGCGGACGGATTCGATCCCAAGCATCTGGCGTACGATGTGTCGGGAGTCCATCAATCCTCTTATTGAACGCTGATGGACCACTTTTAGATGACCTCTCCTGGCCGGGAGAGAAGGATGAGAATCCCCTGTCTTCACCGAAAGAGTGTTGTGGCCGGGTGGACAAATCCTTTCCATGCAGGTGTGATCTGTCTGTGCAGCCGATAATCGAGGCGCGGGGGCTCAGGAAAGACTTTGGGGCATTGAAAGCCGTGGACGGGATCAGCTTCTCGGTGATGCCCGGCGAGGTCTTCGGATTTCTCGGGCCAAACGGCGCCGGCAAGACCACCACCATGCGGATGATCGAATGCGTATCTCCGGCAACGGCCGGAATGCTCACGGTCTTTGGCATCGATGTGAACAGGGACGCAAGGGAGATCAAGCGGAGGCTTGGAGTCGTCCCCCAGGAGACGAACCTCGACCCTGATTTCACCTGTTTCGAGAACCTTGTCGTATACGCCCGCTACTTCGGGATCTCCCGGGCAGAGGCAAGAGAGAGGGCAGAAGAACTCCTCTCCTTCGTCCAGCTCCTGGAAAAGAGGGACGTGCCCATCGAGAAGCTCTCTGGAGGGATGAAGCGGAGGCTCATCCTCGCAAGGGCGCTCGTGAACAGCCCGGGGCTCCTGGTCCTTGACGAGCCGACCATCGGCCTCGACCCCCAGGCCCGGCACCTGATGTGGGAGAAGTTAAAGGCTCTCCAGGCTGCAGGAAACACCATCGTGCTCACCACTCACTACCTTGAGGAGGCCGAGCGGCTCTGCAACCGCCTGGTCATCATGGACCATGGAAAGATCCTCATTGAGGGAACCCCCGCCGAACTCGTGCACCAATACGCAGGTGAGGAGGTCGTGGAGGTGGACCACACCCCCGAGGTCGTGGCCTGCCTGCAGGAGATGGGCGCCCGGTACGAGGTGTTCGGGGACATGATCGAGGTCTTTACGGACCAACCGAGGGAGGTCGCAAAGAGGCTCCTTTCGGACTGCAACCCGGGAAGAGTGTTCGTGCGCCGCGGATCGCTCGAAGACGTCTTCCTTTCCCTTACGGGGAGGGTTCTTCGGGACTGATGCTTGATGATCCCCCGACCTACATGGAACGCCTGGAAAGTATGGCGGAGGAACTGGGATGTCTTCTTCAAGACCTACCGGGTGAACTTCCTCCCCCCCTTCATCGAGCCGGTGCTCTATCTCCTTGCGATCGGGTACGGCCTCGGAATGTTCGTCGGAGAGATCGAGGGGATCCCATACGTCCTCTATATCGCGCCCGCACTCCTCGCCATCTCGATGATGAACTCCTCGTTCTTTGAATGTACCTACTCATCGTTTGTGCGGATGTACTACCAGAAGATGTTCGATGCAATGGTCTCGACTCCCCTCTCTATCGAAGATGTCATTGCAGGCGAGCTCCTCTGGGGTGCCACACGGAGCTTCATTTACGCAACAGCGATGCTGGTGGTCCTCGTCGCATTCGGGGTGGTATCACTGCCCACTTCACTCCTGGTCATCCCCTTCTCGTTCCTCGCCGGCCTCCTCTTTGCAGGCATCGCCATGTGTTTTACCGCAATCACTCCCGGCATCGATACCCTGAATTACCCGGCGTTTCTCTTCATTACCCCCATGTTCCTCTTCTCGGGGACTTTCTTCCCCCTCTCGGTCCTCCCCGGGCCGCTCCAGGTGTTCGCCCTCGCTGTCCTCCCCCTTGCCCAGGTGGTCACTGTCACCCGCTCGCTCACCCTCGCATCGCTCTCCCCCCTCTTTCTGTACAGCCTTGCGTGGATAGGCGCGGTTACCGCCGTGTTCTTCTTCCTCTCAATCTACCTGATGAAGAGAAGGCTCGTGGTCTGAAAGGGCCATTTTTATCCTATCGATGCACACAGTAGGAGACAGGAACTCGAATGAGCATATATACCGTCTGCCAGAAGAGCGTGGTAAGCGTCACGCCTGACACTTCGATCCGGTTCGTGGCCGATCTGATGAGGGGCAAGAACCTCGGGTGCGTGGTCGTTGCAGCAGAGCAGAAGCCCGTCGGCATCGTCACTGACAGGGACCTGGCCTTAAGAAGAGACCGCATCTGCGGCGAGGAGGCGGACGAGGCACACGTCTCCACCATCATGACCCGCGAGGTCTGCACTATCAGGAAGGACACAGGCATTTTCGACGCCATCCAGGAGATGAAGTCGTCGGGTGTCCGCCGGCTGCCTGTCGTGGATGCGGGGGGCCGCCTGGTCGGCCTGATCACCCTCGATGACATCATCCGCCTGCTCGCGCGGGAACTGGGAGAGGTCGCGAGGATAATCGGGAAAGAGAGCCCGAAGATCTGACCTTTTTATCCCCGCTCCTGTTTTCTTCGACTCCCCCCCCTCCAGCGTGCCGTATCCGCAAACTTTGATGACGTCCAATCTCCTCATTATTTACGATATCCACCACAGGGGCCGCATTTAGTCCGTTGCGTTCCCGGTGATTGTACCATGCAAGGCCACGTGCAGGGGGTAAATCCCCGGACCAGAACCCTTATCCTCGTGGTGGTGACCATCGCCACCTTCCTCAACCCGTTCACGGGCTCGAGCATCAACCTCGCGCTCCCCCTGATCGGCGAGGAATTCGGGACCGATGCGGTAATCCTCTCCTGGATCCCGACCTCCTACCTCCTCTCCACCGCGATCTTCCTCCTCCCTGCCGGCCGCTTTGGCGACATGATGGGAAGGGGCCGCGTCTTTACATGGGGAACGCTCCTTTACACCTCTGCCTCGCTCCTGACGGTCTTCACACCACACATCCCTTTCCTCCTTGGATGCCGTTTCCTGCAGGGCCTCGGGAGCGCAATGGTCTTTTCGAACGCCGTGGCCATCATCGCCGAAGTGTACCCGCCCGGCGAGCGGGGGAGGGCACTCGGCCTCAACGTGATGGCCGTGTATGGCGGCCTCACCCTCGGCCCGTTCCTCGGTGGCCTCCTCACCCAGTACCTGGGGTGGAGGAGCATCTTTGGCGTCACCATCTTCCTCGGCGCGGTGGTGCTCGCGTCCGTCCGCAGGCTTCCCGCCTCCCTCTCCGGGACTGTCCGAGAGCCCTTCGATATACGCGGAGCCGTCCTCTCGGCCGCGATCATGGTTCTCTTCTTCGTGGGGATTTCGACACTCCCGGCAACATCCGGCATCGCGGCGGTCGTTCTCTCACTCGGCCTCCTCCTTGTCTTCGTGCGGGTGGAAGACGCGGCACCCTCCCCCCTTTTCCCCCTCCACCTGTTCCGAGAGAACAGGTCGTTTGCCTATTCGAATGCATCGGCCCTTATCAACTACTGCGCAACGTTTGCGGTCACCTTCCTGATGAGCCTGTATCTCCAGGTGGTGCAGGGCCTCAACCCGGCATTCGCAGGCCTCGTCCTCCTTGTGCAGCCAATGGTCCAGATGATCTTCTCCCCGTTCACAGGAAGGCTCTCCGACAGGGTCCCTCCAGGGGACCTGGCATCCATCGGCCTCATCATCTCCGCGGCAAGTCTCCTCGGGTTCTCGTTTCTCTCGGAAGAAACACCGCTCTTTGTGGTAATACTCCTCCTTGCCGTCCTCGGGACCGGTCTTGCTTTCTTCTCCGCACCGAACACCAACGCCATCATGGGCGCGGTCTCCCGGCACCACTACGGTGTCGCATCCGCGATGCTTGCGACCATGCGCTCCATCGGGATGATGCTCTCGATGGGGATGGTGATGGTCGCGTTCGCCCTCCTCCTCGGAGACGTCGCGCTCACGCCGGCAGTGTCCGGGCCCTTCCTCACCTGCATGCAGGCTGTCTTCCTCGTTCTCTTCCTCCTCTCAGTCGCAGGAGCACTTGTTTCCCGGCAGAAGGAGACGGGCCTGCAGTTCCCTGCGGGCTGAACCGGCAGAAGGAGACGGGAAAGGTGCATGCTGCTGGGAGTCGTGAGCGCGGCGCCCCCCTGGATTCAGCTACATGCCGCTGATCCCAATGGTGTGTTGTACATAGCGTGCCGGGGACACGATGCCCGCTCACATTTATCCCTTTCCCCTGATGAGTGGGCCTACGGGCGCTCTATGGCGGTTGCACATAAGGGACCACGTCGTCACCGCAGCGAATACCTTGACGAATGGAAACGCTCGTCGTCGCCATCGGCCGACCCCATCACTCCATGGGAGACGCCGGAACGAGGTGCCGGCCCGCCTTGATGCGCATAGCTCTTATCCCTGCAGGATGAGAGAATGTGCAACACAATCCAGGAGACCACTCCAGTGACCCCCCTCGATCCCTCAGACGCCAGGTGCAACGCGGTCAAATATGGCATCCTTGCGCCGAGCCCGCACAACACCCAGCCCTGGAGAGTCGCGTTCCAGGGCGATGAGAGGATCATCCTCTCAATCGACCACAGCCGGCTGATCCCGGGGTGCGACCCTCTTGGAAGGCAGGCTTTCATCTCCGTGGGGGCATTTCTCGAGAACCTGGACCTTGCCGCGAAAAATTCCGGTCTCCGTGCAGATATCGACCTCTTCCCGGCAGGGTGGCCGGACAGCCGTTTGGTGCAGGACACACCCGTCGCCCGCGTGGACCTCGTAGAGGATCCGCACATCGAGCCCGACCCGCTCTTCCTGCAGATCCCCCTCCGGCATACCAGCCGGCGCCGCTTCGAGAAACGGAAGGTCCCCCTTGATGCCGCAGGGGAGATCACCGCTGCCTACGACTTTTCCCTTGTGCCTCTCGGCTTCTCCCATGACGACGACCTCATCCACGCCATTGCGGACCTTGCCGCAGACGCGATGGAGATTGAACTTGCAGACCCGGAACGGTTCCGCGAGACCCTCCAGTATTTCAGGTTCACGGACGCGGAAGCGCACACCGCGCAAGACGGGTTCGGGCACGCCCAGTCCGGCTATGGACCGGTAATGCGGTTTTTCATAGGGAGGTTCATCCTCCCCAGGAGCAAAGCTGCCTCCTCCCCGGAGTCGTTCTCGCGCATGGCGAAGCGGAGCACCAGGGAACAGGCGGCAAGTGCGGGCGGGATCGGGTGGCTCTCGACAAAGGGGGACCACAGGGTCGACCAGGTGCGTACCGGGAGAGCCTTCCAGAGGGTTCACCTCAAGGCATGCGCTCTCGGCCTCGCGCTTCACCCGATGAGCCAGCTTCTTGCCGATTACCCGGGAATGGCAGGCCTCCGGTCGGTTCTCAGAGACCTGCTGGGCGTCCCTGATACCCAGGCGGTCCAGATGCTCTTTCGCATGGGATATGCACGTCCTGTCCTGCCTACGCCCCGGAGGAGGCCGGGGGATTTCTTCTTCCCCTGACGCGGGCACTCGTTCCCGGCAGGGGTGGTTACACCGCTCCGAGCGCAGCCTGGAGCAGGACTGCCACGGCGAGGACAAAAAGGCCGCAGAGGATGAGGGGGAACGTGTAGTTCCGGACCACCTCACCGACGCTTCCCCCGGTGGTCCGCTGCAGCAGCCAGAAATAGGGGTCAGAGAGGTAGGAGATGACGCAGGTTCCGGCCGCAACCGAGAGGATGAGGGGAACCGGGTGCATCGATGCCGCAACGGCGGTCCCGGCCAGGACCTGCGACGCGATTATGGCGCTTACCACCCGCGAGCCCTGGGCAGCCTGGATGATCGCGGTGAACGAGAACGGAATCAGGACAAGCGGCAGGGCAACCGAGATCCCGGGAAAGACTTCTTCCGAAAATCCACTGGCAACGATTACGCTCCCGAAGGCCCCTGCCCCGCAGATATCAAACAAGATGATCCCTGCATGTTTCATTCCCCGATTGAGCCCTTCGTTTCTCGCCTCCGGCGTGCCTAATACCATGGCAGTCAGAAGCCCCGCGATCATGATGCACTGGATCATGCTCTCGTGGGAGAGAGGAATGGCGAGCCAGAAGACCGGGATAGACGCAAGGATTGCCAGGAACGGGGCCCATGCCCTCCAGTGGATCCCTCCGCCGGCTGTTGTGTTCCCCGCATCCTCTCCCCCGTTCCCGCCCTTCCGCGACCTGGCCCGGAACGCAAAGACTGCTGCGCCGAGGGCAAGCAGCGAGAGCGGGACTGCGACAAGGTCAAAAATAAGCGGGGAGGTTCCTCCCGCGAGCCCGCTGAACAGGGGGATGACCACTGGCGTCGGGTAGATGAGGGTGTAGGAGAGGACGCTTCCCACCGCAGCAAGGTACAGATACTTCCTCTTCTCACCCACACGGCTCAGCCGCTCGAGCACTGGGGTAAGCATGACAAACGCGGTGATGCAGCAAGCGGTTGGAATGGCAAAGAGGTACCCGGCCAGGCCCGAGAGGGCATGAGTGTTGCTGGTCCTCTTTTCCAGGTCTGCCACCAGGCCTTCAATCTGTCCCTGCGCCTGGAGTGTCTTTGCAATGACTGCCCCGCAGAGTATAATGACGGCAAAGAGGGCAAATACTTTCCCGAGACCGCCGATGGCTGCGATTATCACCTGATCCGGCTCCATTCCAGCCAGTAACCCGTAGAATAGGGCTCCCGCCAGGAGGGTGAAGAAGGGAGGGGCCCGGACCCATATACTCATCACGGTGATGAAAATAAGGGCAAAGAGAAAAATGATCAGTTCATACTGCATGGTTACTTCCGCATTCTCGCCCGTACTTCCCGGGCCCTACCTCCGTATCTCAAAGCCGTTACCAGAATTGCACCTATCCTGCCACTCCACGTCGATATCATCCACGTGGATGAAGCGGTCCCCCTCAGCCCGGACCAGGGAAAGGAACTCATCAAGGACCCCATAATCCCCAGCCGCAGAAATGGTGACGGTGCCATCGGCGTTGTTCCTCACCCAGCCCGTCACACCAAGGCGCTCTGCCTGGTCCCTCACGAAGTAGCGGTACCCGACCCCCTGGACCCGCCCTGATACCCGTGCCAGGATCTCCTTCATGCGTTCGTCCCCTCCTATGATACCAGTGTCTTTGGCCTCCCATATCCTTGGGCAGATACCGGCAGGCAACTGGCTTCCCTCCTTATTCGAGAATGTGCGCCCACAAATACTCCTCCCTCTTTTTCAGCGCCTTGCACCGGTTGAAGTAGGTCTCGCCCCAGATCCATGGCTGGTAGTTCCTGCACATCTCGGGCTTCACGGCGTGAATCCCGCATAGGTACCTGTTTTTTGCGACCCTCTTCAGGAACGGGCAGACCGGGAGGTAGCCGCCCGTGGCAGGGTCCCGCAGCTCCACCGCGTGTATACCCGAGAGGTCTCCGGGGGCAATCTCCGTGCACCGCACCCACCTCCCGTCTTCGAGGCATGCCATGAAGAACGAAAGGATATCCTCGCGGCCATCCTCCATCCACGAGAAAAGGTTCTCGAGGGTGGGCTGGATCCTGTCCCCGAATATCTTGCAGCAAAGCCCGCACTGGAGGCACTCGTCGCTCCCCCCTTCGGCAGTCATGCGGTTGTCCCCAGACTGTTCAGGATTCACAAATCCCATTGGTGGTATTGTTCTCCCGAACCCTTATCTCTCTTTCATTCCTCTCCACCGCGGTCGAGCCATCCGTGCACTGCCATTCCGGCAGATCGTGCCCCTGGATTTATCCCGTATTCGGTCCGAATGGTATGGCAATGGCATTCGACTGCAGGCAGTGCGGCAGATGCTGCATGCACCTTGGGGACTATATCGAGATCGAACGGGAAGTCGGTCCCTTCGAGTTCACCTGCTGCTCGGTCTCGTCCGGCACCACGTTTACTGCCAGGGTCGATGCCGACAAGCAGGACCTCTTTTCAGACCGCACCTGGATCAGAGAACACCCTGCTGCATGCCCCTTTCTCCGCCCTTCGGGTACCCGCATCGTCTGCACTATCCACCACACGAGCCCCGCGCAATGCAAGGCATACCGCTGCGTGATTGCCCGCATTTATTCCCCTGACGGAGTCGAGATGGGATACATCACCGGGACGCGTGCCCTCCACAGCAGCGATCCTGCGCTCAGGGCGGCCTGGGACGAAGTGGAACGGGCGATCGCTGCATGCCCGGAGGACGCCGAGAGCCGGATCGCCCCACTGCTGGCCCGGAGAGGATACCGGTGCGAGTGAAGGGGGCCAGGCCTGTTCTGCCCGGAACGCCCCCCCCTTCTCCTGAGAATACATTAATATGGCGCCCGGTCACTCCTTTTTCATGGATGTCCTGAAGATTCCAAAGATGGAGAAGCAGGAGTATGACCGGATCATTCACGAAGGCCACGTGAGCCGAATCGCCTTCCGCGGGGAGAATTTTCCCTATATCGCTCCGTTCATGTACGTATTCGATGGAAAATACCTCTATTTCCTCTCCACGAAGTACGGGCGGAAGATCGGATACTTCAGGAGCAATCCCGCAGTCTCCGTCGAGATCGAGCAATATTCGCCAGATCTCTCCACGTTCCGGTTCGTGAGCCTCCAGGGCCGCCTCGAGGAGGTGAGGGACCCTGTGATTTCCCGTGATGTCCGCGCCAGGTTCGTGGACATGATGAAGCGCCGGGGTCTTTCATCGGCCGCAATGTCCGCGCTCGGCCACTCTCCCGAGGACCCGCCCGAGAAGATACTTGAGGAGGAGCGAAACCTCGTCTGGAAACTCGTGGGCGTAAAAGACATCGTCGCGCTCAAAAACGCGTGAGAGATCCACCTTTTTTATCTCACTTCTTCGTCACCGACGACTCCCTCCACCAACAGGCATTTTCTTTGGTCTTTCGAATACCGTGCGCATGTTTTAATCCAGGTACCGGGATACTCTACGACCATGGAAGACGCCGAGGTCTTTTTTGGGAAGGACGCCTACGCACGGCACACGGGGATCGAACTGCTCGAAATCGGACCAGGGACGGCCCGGGTCAGGATGGAGATCCGGGAAATGCATGAAAACAGCCATGGCACGGTGCATGGCGGCGCTATCTATACCCTCGCAGACGCCGCATTTGCGCTTGCCTCGAACTCCCACGGGATTCCGGCCGCAGCCATCAATGCAAGCATCTCCTACATGAAATCTGCAAGGGGCGGGTCGCTCTATGCCGAGGCAAGGGAGTTTGCGCTCAACCCCAAGCTTGCGACCTACACCGTCGAGGTGACCAACGGAGATGGCGAGAAGATTGCAATCTTCCAGGGCATGGTGTATCGGAAATCACCCCGCAGGTAGCGGGTGGAAAGAATCCGGGGGAGCGCGCGGTCGCCCTGAAATGCAGCACTCACGGGCAGCGCCAGCAGAACCCCCGGGGAGCGGCCTGGAAAAACCGATCGCAGACGATTCGGCAGAGCCTGTGTGACTCGGCCAGGTAACGGGCAGTGTCCTGCAATATCCGGGACTGTTCCCCGGGATGGAATTCAGAGAGCCACAGCCGGATCATCTGCTCCGTCGGCTCCAGGTGAAACTGCAGCCCGAGCGCACTCCCGACTGCGAGGGCCTGGTGGGGAACCTCTTTGCCCCGGCAGACCAGGTCCGCCCCGGCAGGGAGCGAGAACGTCTCACCATGCAGCTGGAACGCCATAAACGAGCGAGGAACCCCGGGGAGCACAGCGATATCAATGACCTCCAGTGGAACCCAGCCAATCTCTTTCCTGCACGGTGAGATCTCTCCCCCGCAGGCAGCCGCGATCATCTGGGCGCCGAGGCAGATCCCGAGGACCGGTCGCCCCTTTGCAATCCAGGATCGGATGAGCCTTTTTTCCTGGTCGATGAAGGGATATCGGGCACCATCGTTCACGCTCATCGATCCACCCAGGACGAGGAGATGGGTCGACGTGACAGGCGGAACTTCGTGTGTTTCGAACAGGGGCACAACGGTGCTGGATATTCCTCTGGTGCGGGCGACCTCTTCAAAAATACCCGCAGGTTCCGCTTTTTCGTGCTGCAGGATGAAAAGACTTGTCGCAGTCATTCTCTACAGAAGAGGGGGCTCGGGGAGATGGTGAACCTTGTGCTCTCCGTGGAGAATTGGAGAGAAGAAAGACGATTTGCGCCTTTTTCTCGGATACGTCCCGGTATGGACGCCGCCGGCATTGGAGGCTGCCGGGAGACGCCGCCATGTTGGAGCGCGCCTAACAGGGCGATGAAACCTGCATTCGTGATCGATCGCATGGGGTTCAGTCGTAAAGAAAGACCTCTTCGACAGAGACGCCAAAGAACCTCGCGATCTTGAAAGCCAGCTCGAGGGATGGGTCATACTTCCCCTTCTCGATGGCAAGGATGGTCTGGCGGGTCACGTTGAGCTTCTGCGCGAGCGCCTCCTGGGTCAGATCGTGCATGGCACGGAAAACTTTGATCTTATTCTTCATCTGTCTCCCATTCCCCGTATTTTCGAGCGTAATACACGCGGAATCCAATGTAGAGGAACGCGATGCAGCAGAGCAGGATCATCTGGAGGATGCCGAAGTACCCGAGGTGCGGCTCGTCCCTTGGAAAGTCGTGCGGCAATTCCCTCGGGCGCGGGAGACCGAGTGGGGTGCTGAACCCAATGACCGCACTCCCGAGGCTGACTGCAAAGAAGAGGACCCAGAAGACCTCGAGCGTCCTTGACCCTGCCTTCTGGGTGATGAGTACCGCCCGTTCATCCTCCCTTTGGTCTGTGATAGTCATCCTGGCCACGTACAAAAGCCCGACACCCATGATGAACCCTGCCGTGATGATGAGGGGATTTCGCATCACGACCGAGAGCCAAAAGAGCCCTACCTCTACAAGGCCTACAATCCCTGCCAGGAGAAAAAACGTGTTCTGTTTCATGCCGCTCAAGTGTAACAGGTATTTGACATCCCTGTCACATAAGGGTAACCTTGATGTTCTCACCCTGGTTTTTTTCATTCAACGATGTTCCGGGGCCATTCCCGGAATCCGTGCAGTGTTTCTTTCATTATTCCTGCCATCACCCACAAGACGGGTTTTTCTCACCACACGGGTCCGGTCGACAACTTGACCGCCCCTTTCCGTGTACTGGGACGCCCGTCCGGGAGAGGAGGGAAGGAATAAAGTGCCTGTCCCTACCTTACTCTAACAGGAATGCCGTTCACGGGTGGGATCTCTCTATTTACTTCCGGGAAGGATGATTCGCTCACCTTTACCGTGTTGCGGCTTTTATTCCCCGTTCTCCTCGCTTTCACCTATTTCTTCAGCAGCCTTCTTGTCCTCCCTCCTGAGAAGTCCCTGATCCTCGGAGGGCTGATGATAGTCTACTATATCCCCCCCGCAGGAAAGGAGTCCATCATCCCGCTTGGAATCGGGCTTGGCATACCCTGGTGGCTGATGGCGGCCTCACTCGCATTCCTCGATGTCATCACGAGCCTCTTTGTCATCCTCAACTTCCGGATTGCACTTCGCATTCCCGTACTTGGGCCCTGGATCTCCCGGTTTCTCGCATCAGGGGACGCCTTCATGGAAAAACACCCCTGGCTCTCCCGATGGTCGGTACTGGGCGTCGCGGGCTTCGTGCTTCTCCCCCTCCAGGGAACGGGGGGTGTCGGAGCGACGCTTGTCGGGATGATGGCAGGGCTCTCTCCTGGGAAGATCCTCCTTGCCATTGGAATAGGTGCATCGGCCGAGTGCCTGATCTTCGCCCTCGGCTCCGAGCTGATCTGGCGGTTGATCATGGAGAACCTGGTCCTCGGGCTCGGGGTCGCCCTGGCAGTCATCATCGCCGGAATCATCCTCTACCTGGCGTTCCGCCGCCGCTTCAGGGAGTTGCATGGTTGAACTCCCCTGCTGCGAGTGAAAAATAATTCATCTCTTTCCGAGCAGCCAGGCACCGAGCGGGCAGCTCACAACGCGGCAGAGCAGCATGATCAGCAGGAGGACGATCACAATGATGGCGGCCATCCCTTCTGCCTGGAGGACAGTACCGATCCACCTGCTTCCGGGGAGGAGGCGGAGATCGGCGAGATCGATCCCCGCAAGCAGGCGGGCGACGGTGGTCACGACCAGGACCGAGGGGATGACAAACCGGCAGAGAGGATGCACGACCCTGGACAGCGCTGTCCCGATTTCCCTTGAGAGCACGTCCCGTGGGACAAACCAGGTGAAGGCGACTGCCAGGAGAATCCCGGCAATCGGGAGCCCCAGTGTCCCCACTGTCTCGTCCATGAAGTCAAGTACCTTTATACCGTTGAAGGTCAGGTGAAAAGAGCTGTAGCTCAGCGCCGAGGGAAGGCCCACGGCTGCCATGAGGATTCCGAGGAGGAGCGTGGCCTTCTTCCTCGACCATCCGGCTGCCTCCTGCAGGGATGAGACACTCACCTCGAGCATCGATACCGACGAAGTGAGCGCGGCAAAAAAAAGGACGAGGAAGAATGACACGGCAAAGAACACTCCTCCGGGCATCGCGGCGAATGCCATAGGGAGGGTGGTGAAAGCGAGTTCGGCTCCCGCTGCAGGTGTCAGACCGAACGAAAAGACCAGCGGGAAGATGACGATTCCTGCGAGGATGGCGACCGCAATGTCGGACAAGGTGATGATGAGGGCGGAGCGGGGGATGTGCATCCCCCGCTCCATGTAGGCACCGTAGGTAAGGAGGATTCCGGTCCCCACCGAGAGCGAGAAGAACGCCTGCCCAAACGCGGCGCTCCACAGGAGGGGATCTGAGAGGACGGAGAAGTCCGGGGTGAACAGGAATAATATGCCCTCCGCGAACCCGGGAAGGGTGGCATTATAGAGCGCGAGGATCACGAGGATGCTGAGTGATATGGGAATGAGGACTACGGAAAGACGCTCGATCCCCTTCTGGATCCCCTTCGAGATAACCGCTGCCGTGATGACCGCTGTGAAGAGGAAGAAGAGGACAGGGAGGACGCCGCCAGTGAACGAGGCGAACGGCACAGTCTCTCCGGAAAGGGAGAAGAGTGCGTATGCCGCCGTCCACCCGGCGATGACAAGGTAATAGCTGAGCACGAGGAAGATAATTGCGCAGAGGAGCCATCCAAGCACGCGGAACTCCGCCCTCACGGAACAAAACGCGCTCACGACCGTGCCCTGGAAATGCCGCCCCATGGCAAGTTCGAGTATCATCAGGGGCATCGCGAACGCGAATACCGCAATGAGATACGGGACGAGGTATGCACCGCCCCCGTTCTGTCCCACCACCGCTGAGAACCGCCAGATATTCCCGATACCGACCGCGGATCCAATGGCTGCCAGGACAAAGCCCGCACCCGAGGACCAGTGCTCCCGCTCTGGCGTCATTCAGTGCATGTCCCCCTGAAAAGAGGGATTTGAAGGCGCGGGGCTGCAGCTCTTACGTACCCACCCCGGGGATGGAACGGGACTGTTGCCCTCGCTCTCATACTGCAACCCCTCCGCGAGATGCTGCATCTGGCGTGCTCCGAAGGCCAATGAACTTGAATGTCTCCATCACTACGACAACGCTTGCCGCGATGACAAGGCAGAGCAGCCACTGGTCAAGCGTCACAGGCGAGAGGCTGAGCAGGTCCTGCATGAATGGGAGGTTCATGGAGAGGATGTGCAGGCCCTGCATCAGGATAACCCCAATCACGAGGAAGGCGTTGTTCCGGAGCGGCACCCTGAAGAGGGAGCGCCACTCGGACCGGCAGTTAAAGACATGGAAGTTCTCGAAGAGCACCATCAACAGCAGGAGGAGGTTTCGCGCTATCGACTCCTCGACACCGCTTCCGATCATCCACCCGAAGAAGAGGAATGCAACGACGCCTATCGTCATCCCCGAGAGCGCCGTCTCCTTTACCATCAGGCCGTTGAATATCCCTTCTTTCGGGTCCCGGGGCTTCCTCCGCATCGTCCCCTTTTCCCCTGCCTCAAATGCAAGAGCGACACCCTGGATACCGTTCGTGACGAGGTTCAGCCAGAGCAGCTGGACTGCAAGGAGCGGGAGAGGCAGCCCTGCAATAAGGGCAAGGATGAAAAGCACCACCTCGGAGAGCCCGGTCGAGATGAGGAGATACGTCACCTTGCGGATGTTGTCGTAGGCAAACCGCCCCTCCTCGACTCCGGCAACGATTGACGAGAAATTGTCATCGGTCACGATCATCGACGATGTGTCCTTTGCCACATCGGTACCAGACCCCATGGCGACACCGATGTTGGCCCGCCTGAGTGCAGGGGCGTCGTTCACCCCGTCGCCGGTCACTGCAACGAAATGCCCCCTCCTGACGAGGGTGTCGACGATCTCCATCTTCTGCACAGGGGTTACGCGTGCAAATACCCTGACCCTGTCGATCGCTTCGGCGAATGCCGGGAGATTTGGATCTCCCATCGCGCCAAGCTGCTGCCCGGTCATCACCTCAGAAAACGACTGGGCGATCCCGAGCTCGCGCGCAATGGCAAACGCGGTCCTCGGGTGGTCTCCGGTGATCATGACCACATCGATCCCTGCATGGTGGGCAAGCCTGACAGAGTCCTTCACGTCCGGCCGCAGGGGATCGATGAATCCCGCGAGGCCGAGAAGGGTGAGTCTGGGCCTGACATCGGAGAGCTCCGCATTCTGCCCGGGCGGCTCGGATAACTCGCCTTCTGCCACCGCAAGCACCCGGTAGCCATCCTCCATCATCCTGATGAGGTGCTCCTCAACTCCAGCCGAATCCAGGGGAACTACGCCTGCGGGAGTGGCCATTGAGGTGCAGTATGGCAGGACCGCTTCCAGTGCCCCTTTCACCGCAATCTTCACCTTTCCTCCCTGGGTGCCGTCGTCATCCCTGTAGTAGACTGCCGCATACATCCGTTCAGATTCGAAGGGGACGGTTGCCACCGTTCGGATCGCATTCCTGACGGCGTCAGGCTCAAGGCCTGTCTTGTACCCGAGAGTAAGGAACGCCACGTCCATCGCATCCCCGTGGTGGACCCATGTGCCGTCCTCGCGGTAGAGCGCCCCCTCGTTGCAGATGACCGCGGCCCTTGCGAGCCGGAGCACTATATCCGAGAGCGGTCCCTGCAGGGGGACTCCCTCCGCGGTGATGCGGCCGTCACCGGGGTCGTACCCGACACCATCCGCCTCGGCATACGCCCCTGGAGGAATAAAAAGAACCCGGGCAGTCTGCTGGTTTACAGTCAGTGTCCCGGTCTTGTCAGTGGCAATTGTCGTGCAGCTTCCGAGGCTCTCGACGGCAGCAAGCTTTCTGACGATGACGTGTCTTTGCGCCATCCTCGAGGCTGCGATTGAGAGGGCGACAGTGATAGCAACCGGCAACCCCTCGGGGATGGCCGACACCACGAGGGCAACCGCGAGGAAGAAGACCTCTATGGGCGGAGTTCCGCGGGACAGGGCTACGATCGCCATGACGATGCTTGCGGCGATGATGAGAATCCCCACCTTCTGGGAGAAGGCTTCCATGCGGATGATCAGGGGAGGTTTTGCAGACTCTGTCCCCGAAACTGCCTCGGCGATCATGCCTACCTCGGTCCTGGTGGCCGTGCCGGTGACTATCCCGCATCCCCTTCCGGTGACCACGGTGCTGCCGGCATACGCCATGTTGGACCGGTCGCTCACAGGGATGTTCTCATCGCGCACACCAACTGCCTTTTCGACTGCCACTGATTCTCCTGTAAGGAGCGATTCGTCAATGGCGAGGTTCGCCGCGTGGAGGAGTCGGAGATCTGCCGGGACCCGCATCCCTGATTCGAGCTGCACGACGTCCCCAATCACCAGGTCCTCTGCCGGAAGCATCTGCCAGGTCCCTCCCCTCATGACCCGGGACATCACCTGGAGCAGGCTCTGGAGTTTCATTGCACTCTGCTCGGCCTTCCACTCCTGTGCAGTGCCAATGGCAGCATTGATGATCACCACCAGGAATATGAACCCTGCATCCTTGACATCCCCTATCAGGATCGAGATGATCCCTGCCGCAAGGAGGATATAGATGAGCGGGCTCTTGAACTGGTGGAGCACGATCTCAGCGATTCCCGGCGCTTCCCGGGCAGGCAGAGAATTCTTCCCATACTGCACAAGCCGCCGGGCAGCTTCCTCCCGCGAGAGCCCGCGCCCGTCCGAGATGAGAGTCTCGTATACCTGCTCGATAGGGAGGGCGTGCCAGGGGGGAACGGGGTGGTTGATGTGCTCTCGTTCCTTTTTCATGGAATGTCACCCAATTTTCGCGTGTTCGGTTGCCATCCTGGAATGGTTCGTCCCCCGGATGTGTCCTCCTGCCATGTGCCGGCAGAAAATCAAGGCTTCTTCTTCTCGATGATCATCTCGCAGAAGGAATCGCCCCGGCACCGTGCACGCGAGATCCTGATGGTATATTCGGGGTTCAGGGCACGTATTGCGCTCATCACGTACGCGGTGCACACCTGGTTCACGTGTGACGGGTCCCTCTTCTTCTCCCGTTCGGGACGAAACATCGCACACTCTGAGAGCCGTATCACCGACTCCTCGTGGAACCCCTCGATGTACGGGGTTTCGAATGTGGGACCAAAGAGGATCACCGAGATTGCCCCGAGCGTCTGCACGAGCCCCCCTGCATCCTCCCTCGGCATCTGGTAGCGGCCTGCAATCCCCCGTATCTCCTCTCCCAGTTCATCCATCAGATATGCGGGATTATCCCTGCACTGCTGCGGATCCGCGGCCATCACCAGGTGGGTGAGCGCCTGGGTGGCGATTGCCCACCTGGTGGGCATAGGGATGTCCTTCACACGAACCATCGTCTCTTTCTCTCCTGCTCAATAGTATAAACGGAATCTCTCTTCGCATCAGGGATATCGTCCGGTGAATATAAAGCACTTTTCCGATGGAATGTCCACGGGAACAGCCATTCGCGAGGAGGATGATCCCCCATATAGTTTTACTGGGAAAATGGCTGCGCCATTTTTATGAATGCGTATGCGTGTGTCTCGAAGAAAATCATGTAGTTTTTTTGGGTGGGGAAATGAACACAGTATCTCATCGAGAATGAAGAGTGCGGTGATCCTTCACGGGACACTGGAGCCAAGTGCATGCTTTTTGTGGGATCCTTCCTTTATACGTATATATCAACGAGGATGCATTCATGGGACGACCCTCTCCCCTGATGACATCACTATAGTGAGATCGGTTCATGGAACTTGCGATATTATATGATATCCTGGTCATATTCGGCCTTTCCCTCCTGGTAGGCCTCCTCTTCAGCCGGATCCGCATTCCTCCGATGATCGGGTACATCGTCGCGGGCGCCATAGCCGGCCCCTCGGTCCTCTCCCTGATCCACAGCCCGGCCCAGGTCGACGTACTCGCCGAGATCGGCATCATCCTCCTCCTCTTTTCAATCGGCCTTGAGTTCTCGTTCCGCCAGCTCTGGGAGATCAAGGGCCTTGTCCTGAAGGGAGGGGCAATACAGGTCGCACTTGCTTCGGCTGCCACTATCGCGGTCGTGTTTCTCGCCGGGCGGCCCTGGAATGAGGCGGTCCTCCTCGGGTTTGTTGTCTCCCTCTCGAGCACCGCAGTCGTGCTCAAGGTGCTTCACGACCGTGGTGAACTTGACAGCCCGCACGGCAAGCTCACGCTCGGCATCCTGATCTTCCAGGACCTTGTCGCCATCCCGATGATGATGGCTGTGCCCTTCCTCGCGGATACAGGAAACGGGCTCTCTGAACCAATTTACCTCATGCTGCTGAAGGACCTCCTCCTTGTGATCATTCTGGTCGCCGCCGCCAAGTGGGTCATGCCCTGGCTCCTCTTCCAGATTGCACGGACCAGGAGCAGCGAGCTCTTCCTGCTTTTCGTGGTATCGGTCTGTTTCGGCGTCGCGTGGCTCGCCTCCTTTGCCGGGCTCTCGCTCGCGATGGGCGCCCTGCTCGCAGGGCTCCTCATCTCTGAGTCTGAGTTCAGTCACCAGGCCATAGGACGGATCGTGCCGTTCCGGGACATCTTCACCGCCTTCTTCTTTGTCTCGATCGGGATGCTGCTCGACGTAGGGTTCTTCTTCGACCACGTCGTCCTCGTGCTCGTCTTCCTCGCGATTGTCCTCCTCCTCAAGTTTCTGACCGCAGCCGCGGCACCGGTCGTCCTCGGGTACCAGATGAGGACAATTATCCTTGCAGGGATCGCCCTTGCCCAGGTCGGGGAGTTCTCCTTTATCATCACCAAGAGCGCACTCGACTTCGGCATCCTCTCCCACGAGGTATACCAGGTCTTTTTGATCGTCGCGCTCGGCACCATGGCCCTCACCCCCTTCCTCATCGCGAGCGGCCCCTCCCTTGCAGGCTATGTCTGCTCGCACTCCCTTTTCATGAGGCTCTTTCCCGCTCGCTGCCAGTGGATCGCGCGGGAGGAACGGGTGGCCCGGTCCGGGCATCTCGTAATTATCGGCTACGGCGTGAACGGCAAGAACCTCGCACGGGCGGCGAAGATGGGCGGGATTGAATATGCTATCGTCGATATGAACCCCGACTCAGTCCGGCATGCAACACTGGAGGGGGAACCAATCATCTACGGCGATGCGACGACCGAGGGGGTGCTCGACCATGCCGGGATAGACACGGCCCGCATTGCGGTGGTGGCTATCAACGATCCGGTCGCAACACGACGCATAGTCGGGCTGTGCCGACAGAAGAACCCCGGCATATTCCTGATCACCCGTACCCGCTACCTTGTCGAGGTCCCAGTCCTCCGGGAGATAGGCGCCGACGAGGTCATTCCTGAAGAGTTTGAGACTTCGATCGAGATCTTCATGCGGGTGCTGAGGGCGTACGGGGTTACAGGGGACTCTGTCGAACACCTGGTCCGGGATATCCGTGCGGACAACTACCAGGCCCTTCGCAGCACCTCCGCCCCGCCTGTTGTGGCAGCACTTGATATCCCTGGCATGGAGGTGAGGGAGGTAACGGTTGAGGACGGGTCCCCAATCGCAGGAAAGACCCTCGGAGAGTTGCTCCTGAAGAAACGGTACGGTGTCACGGTGCTCGCGATAAGGCGAAACGGGGCCCTCATCCCGCACCCCGATGGCACCTGTGCCATGAGGGCGGGCGATGTCGCAGTCCTGACCGGGACCATTGAGAAGATAGAGGAGTCCCTCGCTCTCTTTTTTTAGCCCCTAAGTAAAAGCCACGCGGGACCCTGCCGGCACCCCCACGCTCACATCCGGGGACTATATTCCAGCCGCCCCCGTGATCACAGAAGAGTTTTCTGAACGTAACTCCCAATGGATCGGCATGGAAGGCATCATCGCCACGCCGGAGTTCCAGGTGAGCCTCCTCCTCTTCGCCGCACTCGGGGGATACCTGCTGGCATCCCGGATCAACCAGTCCGCGGTGGTGGGCATCATCCTTGTCGGGCTCCTGATAGGGCCGAGCGTGCTCGGGCTGGTGAGCTATAACGAATTTGTCCGGGGCCTGGCCCACCTCGGTGCGGTGGTCCTGCTTTTTGTCATCGGTTTCGAGTTCAAGCTCCGGGACATCCTCAAGCCTTCGTATGCCATGATAGCACTCGTAGGGGTGATAATCCCCTGGGTCGGGGGCTATGCCACAGCCATCTGGGCCGGGATGGACTTCGCGAGCGGGCTTTTCATCGGAACCGCGCTCACCGCGACAAGCATCGCCATTACTGCAAATGTTCTCCAGGAGCTCGACAAGCTCCAGACCGGCCCGGCCAGGGCAATCATCGGGGCCGCGGTGATCGACGATGTGCTCAGCCTGGTCGCGCTCGCCATCACCGGCGACGTGGTGGCGGGGGCCTTCTCCCCGGCGGTCATCTTCTTCATTCTCCTGAAAGTCGCGATATTCCTCGTGGTCGCGGGAGCCGTCGGTATCTTCATTGTCAGCAGGTTCCTGGTAAGGCTTGACCAGACGTCATTCGTGGCAAAGTACCCGGAGTTCATCTTCATCTTCGCGATGATGTTTGCCTTCCTCTATGCGATGATCGCAGAGCTTGTGGGGCTCTCGGCAATCGTGGGGGCATTTATCGCGGGTATCTCGTTCGAGCGGCTCTCACTCCGCAAGAGCCTGGACGTAAAAGAGGGGGCGGAGTTCCTGAAGATCATCTTTGCCGCCATATTCTTCGTCTCGCTCGGGGTGGTCGCGGACATCAAGGCCATCACCCCCGAGATAGTCCCGTTCCTCGTGGTCCTGACAGTAGTTGCCATCGTCACAAAGGTCGTGGGCTGCGCCCTGCCCGCCCGGGCTGCGGGGATGTGCACCAAGGACTCCCTCATCATCGGTTTTGGCATGGCTCCCCGCGGGGAGGTGGCCATGATCGTGGCACTTATCGGGCTCGAACAGGAATACATCGGGCAGGAGGTGTTCGTGATCATCATCCTGATGAGCCTTATCACCACGCTGATCACTCCCATTGTCTACCGGAACTGGTTCTACAAGGAGGAATACTGTAAGCCGGAGATAGAGATATAAACGCTCCAATTTTTTTGCCTCCTCGCTGTTTTGTGTGGGGAGACTGAATCGAGGTTGTTATCTGCAGATCAATTCAGTCACTGACTCACCGCGGGGGCGCCCCGTCGGGGGCGGCGGCGTGCATTGCATATGGGAGTGTGGGGGCGGACAGCCCCCACAAAATGTGTCCTGTTCAACAACCCTATCCACACCAGATAGCGAAGAGCCATTTTTTCAGGCAGGAACCGCCGAGGCAGGGTGGTCACTCGCCTGTGCCATCCATCTCAACAATCGCGGCAAATGACGCCAGTTGATCCGGCTTTCCGATTACCACAAGGCGATCTCCGGCATCCACCCTGAACTCCCCGTCAGGGTTGGGAATGGTATCCTCGTTCCTCCCGATTGCAATCACCGAAACCCCGAATTCCGTCCGGACTTTCAGTTCGCGAAGAGTATGGCCCGCCACGGGCGACCTTTCCGCAACCTGGAAAGTCTGCACCTCTACCTGCGGGATGCGAAGCGCGATCTCCGAGAATATTCCCCTGTCAGAAGGCGGCTGCCTGAAGACCCTGTACATGTCTTCCCGTATCCGGGAGGTTGCCCGGTCTATCGTCACCCGGGGAGCGAGGTACTTTTTCATCACCCTTGAGATGAGCTCGATCGAGGTCTCGAACTCGTCCACGATCACCTCATCGGCGCCGATCTCCCGAAGCTGGTCGATATCGCGAAGGAACCTGGTCCTGATCAGGATGTGAATTCCGGGATTCATCTCCCGGGCCATCGCGGTGATGGTCCGGCTGGAGAAGGGGTCATTCGTGACGATCGCAAGGACCCTCGCATGTTCTATTCCGGCATGGTCCAGAATTGAGGGGTTTGCCGCATCGCCGAAGAAGATGGGTAGGCCTTTCTTTCGTTCTTCCGCCACCGTATCGGGGTTCATGTCGATGACGATGTAGGGTATCCCCTCCATCTCTGCCACCCGGGCAAGGTTCCTCCCGTTCGGCCCGAAACCAACGATCACCAGGTGATCGCGATGGGTGGCGGGCAACGTGCCCGGAGGAGGTTCGGAACCTGCCTTGATTCTCTGGGGAAGGGGGAGATCACATATCCATCCGGAGATACGGGGGCCGGCGGAGATGAGGAACGGTGAGAGGGCCATAGTCCAGACAGCCACGGTCAGGAAGACCTGGGTGGAGAAATCCGAGAGGAACGCAAACTCCATTCCTGCAAGGATGAGGACGAACGAGAACTCCCCAATATTTGCGAGTGCGATCCCTGCGAGCACCGAGGTGCGGAGAGACTGGCCCAGCGAGAGTGACGAGAGCCCGGCGATCACTGCCTTGAGGATAATTGCCCCTGCGATCAATCCAAGTACAATGAGCGGGTGGGTGATCAGTATGTGCGCATTCAGGAGCATCCCGATTGAGATGAAGAAGAAACTGGTGAAGATATCACGGAAGGGAAGGATGGTGGCGAACGCCTGGTGAAAATATGGAGTCTCGGCAAGGAGAAGCCCCGCAAGGAACGCACCGAGTGCAAGTGACAACCCGATGCTCGATGTGATCCAGGTGATTGCAAGGCAGACGAAGAGGATGGTAAGGAGAAAGAGTTCCTGGCTCCTGGTCCTGGTGATGGTATCCATCAGGCGGGGAAGAAGGTAGAAGAGGAGCACGAGCATCAGGACAAGTGATGCGACAAGCGCCACCTCAACGGTGATTGCAAATTCCCCAGGCTGGATATCATGCCCCGAGAGAGCGGGAAGGAGCAGGATCATCGGGACGCTCATCAGGTCCTGGAAGAGAGAGATGCCAAGCGTCGTCCGGCTGTGCGGGCTGTCGAGCTCGCCCCGGTCCTGGAAGACCCGTAGAGTGATGGTGGTGCTGGTGTGGCATATGAGGAAACCGAGGAATATCGCGGAGGGCAGGGGGAATCCCAGCATATATGCCAGTCCCGCAGTGACAAGAATGGTGAACCCCACCTGGAGGGCTCCCCCCAGCAGGACGATCTTCTTCATGTGGTAGAGGGTCCGGAACGAGAACTGCATCCCGATGGAGAAGAGAAGAAAGATTACGCCAATCTCGGCCAGGAACTGGATAATCTCCTGGTCCTGGATAAGGCCGAGACCATACGGGCCAGCGAGCATCCCCGCGAGGATGAACCCGACGATTCCAGGCACCCGGAACTTGTTACCGAGGAAGAGAACCAGGATGGAGAGGCCAAGGACGATAAGAATGTCGAACAGGAAGACATCGACCTCTATCATGGAATCACCACCAGCTCTCCCTAGCTAATTAGACGATGGAGTTCATCAGCCTGCCTGTGTCAGAACCGCTGCTGCATCACGGGCCGGCGCTGCCATCTCCTCCCTTGAATACACTCGCCTGAAGATGGCCAGGAAATCCCCTCATAAAAAAAACAGCAATGGATCTCTTGCTGGTGTAGGAAAAGTAAACCTGCCTGTTTAGCCAGGACGGGTAATCGCCGGGGGATCCCAAACAGGTCGAACGACAGAGAGATCCTCTTCTGAAGGGGTTATCATCCCTTCTTTCCAGCGAGAATGCGGATAGTGTGCCTGTATTCCTCCAGTTCCTTCTCTGAGATCACCCCTTTCTCATGCAGATGGCCGACTTTTTCCAGCATCTCGATTTCCCGCTCAAGAGGTATCCCCAAACCCGATTCACCCTGTTTATGGCGTTCCTCGATGAAACCGCTCGCGAGAATCGCGGAAGGGAGTGCGAGGAGGAGCACTCCCCCCAGGGTGAAGAGAGACGCGATGCTCTGTCCAAGGGGGGTGACCGGGTAGATATCACCGTACCCTACAGTGGTCACGGTCATCATCGACCACCAGATGGCAGCAGGGATGCTCGAGAATTTTTCAGGCTGGGCCTGGTGTTCCACGAGATACATTATGGTCGAAGAGAAAAGGATGACAAAGACCAGGAAGAAAACCATCAATGTGAAGATCTCGCGTTTCCTCATGACAACCCGCTTGAGAAGGGCAAGAGATTGGGATTTCCGTGCATAGCGCCCGAGTTTAAAGATTGACAGGAGGCGGAACGCCCTCAAGAGGGCAAAGTCCCTTGGGAAGAAGAGGGGGAAGACCAGCGGCACGATGGATACGAGATCGATGATCATGTAAAAACTGGATGCGTACTGGATACGATATGTCGTCCTCGCCGCAAGGGTGGGTGCGGACGTGCATGCCCATAGGCGCACGACATATTCGATAGTGAAGACCAGCAGGCATGCGGTCATAATCCCATTGAGGGGGAGCCAGTACTCCTCCTCCAGCCAGGGGACGGTGTAAATTACCACTGTAACCGTATTGAGGAGGACGACTGCTGCAAGAAATGCCTGGATGCCAAAGGCCAGCCTGTCATCTCCAGGCGGCTCATCAAAGAGCCTGTGGATGCGGGCACGAACATGCGTATACCTCTTTTCGATCTCTGGGTATGCATGACCATCCCCCCCTTCTGTCGCCCCGGATACGGATGAGCCAATTCCTCCGCCCGTCACATGCGTGAGGTGTGCGGCTCTCTTACTTAACGTTTCACCTCTTATTGCATCTTCTAAGGGACGCTTTCACTGGCTATCCATCTCCCGCGTGCATTCCGGTGCTGCACCTGGTTCTGGCCAAAAATCCTCATCATCTTCAACACACTACAGAAAAGAGAATTGCGGGAGATTTTCCATGCAGATCCTGTCGCACTCTAATGATAAAGAACCTCTACATGTTATGTTCAAGACTATTGCCCACATTTACGACTCTGACGATCCTTCACCCGGGGCCTCCAGGGAACTTACAGAACGGGCTGAGGAGGTCATATGCAGCGCAGTCCTTGACACCCGAAAACCCCTGCAGGCAGCGGGGGATTATCTCCTGGATATCCGCATCCCCGCACCCGATTACACGTTTCAGAGGGAGACTGACATCTCTTCAGCAATACGGGCATTTTTTCTTAAGCGCGCCGACGAGATTCACCGGGAGAGGAGGCTTTCCGGGAGAGTGGGGCTGAGGGAGTTCCAGCTCACCATTGCGGTGTGTGTCCCGGCGCTGCTTGGGATTGTGGCATGTGATCCCTTTCCCCATGAACCCCTCGCGATCATCCTCCAGAATGTCCTGCTGATATTCTGCTGGGTGGTGATCTGGCAGCCATTCCAGTCCCTGGTCTTCGACCGCTGGACGCTCGCCGAGAAAGAAAAGGTATACAGGCAGATAGCAGGGATGGAGATGAGGGTCCTTCCCGCCTGATCTCCTCCTTTTAAAAGGCAGTGACCGGCTCTCCCTCTGTGGAGTACCCGCTTTCTTTCTCCTTCACAGGGAGCATCAGGAGTATCCCCAGGATCTCGATGCACATGAGAAAGAGGAACGCGACGTGGAATGCACCTGCAAGTTCTACAGGCGGAAGGGTGTGCGCAGAGGAATGCGCAAGAGCCGGGCCCATAGCAGCGGTAGCGACCAGCATCACGAGGGCCACACCAAGCGAGGATCCGAGGTTGGTCATCATCTTTATCAGGCCTGATGTGCTGCCACGGTCCTTTGGAGGGGACTCCCCCATCACCGCACTGTTGAGCGGAGCGTATGCAAATCCTGACCCTGCACCGAGAAGAAAGAGGTAGATCTCGGCATGGCCGATGCTGGATTGTGGTCCCAGTGTTGCCAGGAGAAAGAGTGCGAGTGTCCCGATCACGAATCCCAGAATTATGGGCTTCTTCGTGCCGATGACATCTGAGATCCTGCCGGCGAGGGGGGAGGTGAGGATCATCCCGATGGGAAGGGCAAGCAGGATCGTCCCGGCGTTATCCGTGGGCAGGTGCTTGACCATCTCGAGATAGAATGGCATCAGGATCATGACACCGGCCATTGCCAGCTGAATACACATGACATTGAAGTTCTGCAGGGTGAACTGCCTGTTCCGGAAGAGCGCCAGGTTGAGGAGGGGCTCGGCGGCCCTCTTCTCGCGTATAACGAAGAGGATCCAGAATACCAGCGATCCCGAAAGTGACAGGGCCCCCAGGAGTCCTCGTTCACCCTGAAGAGTCGTAAGGCCGTAAATGAGGGTGCCGAGTGCAAGGAAGACCAGCATCACACCAGGTATATCGAGTTTTGCGGACGGTGCGACCGGGTTCTTCCTGGGGAGGTAGTGCATCCCCAGGAGGATTGCCAGAATACCGACCGGCAGGTTCACGTAGAAAATAAACCTCCACGAGAAGGCACTGGTAAGAAAGCCGCCCAGCACGGGTCCGAGTGCCGCCCCGAGCATCGTGAACATGGCCACGATCCCGAGCGCCTGGCCCCGCAGCGAGGGCGAGAGGTATGACGTGACCATGACCGCCCCGAGTGCCGCGATGATTGCGCCTCCCACTGCCTGGAGCATCCGGGAGGCGATGAGCACACTGATACCAGACGCAAGTCCGCAGAGTCCTGACCCAACGGTGAACACCAGGAAACCTGCAAGGAAGACACCCCGGTAACCCCTGATATCACCGAGGCGTGATGATGCGAGAAGAAGGCTCACAAGGACGATTAGATACGCATTGAGAACCCATGACGAGGTCACCGTTGAGACATCAAACGCCTTCGAGATCGTGGGCAGCGCAATGTTCACGATGGTGGCATCAAGCCCTGCCATGAAAGACCCAAGGGAGATTACAAGGACAATCATCAGGTCTTTCGGGGACATCTTCGGACGGGTCACGGTTTCACTCATGTTCTCATCAACTCATCACAACAATTGATAATATAGTCTGTGAATCGAGTGTATGATGGATCCCGGCCCAGGGATTACCAGATCGGGGAAAAAGCGGGTATGGCTGCCGGAAAGATCACAGGAGTTTTGTCTCTTCCGTCGGCCGCGGCACCTTCACTATCAGGACCCGAAAGACCCCGCGGCTCTCGTTGATCCACCGGTGGGGGATCCTCGCCGGGCTCTCCACGAGCGTGTCCTTCCCGACGGTCTCTCTCTCCTGGCCGATCTCGACGATGCCCGTCCCCTCCAGTACGTAGAAGAAGACATCCACCGGGGTTGCGTGCTTTTTTAGGGATTCGCCCGGCTGGAGGGTGATCACCACCGCCACTGCGTGCGGGGAGTCGTAGACCTTCCGGGCGTCCACGTGGTGAGGGTTGGGCTGTGAGGCAGTTTCGCTGACCTTCGTGCATTTCATGACGGTGTTCCTCACACCACCTGGTGCGTCACAGGATTTATCGGTTCCGCAGACCGGCACATCTGTCCAAAGAAGAGGCTCTGGACCGCGGTGATGAACGGGAGAGTGACCACGACTGCCATCCTCTCGTTGTTCATCCTGTAGATGATCATCAGCTCCTGATCGTCGGAGAGGACGATGCCGTCGAGCCTGAAGACGGATCCCTCCTTCCTGATCTCGCTTGCGAAGATCTTCGAGAAGATCTCCTCCCTGAAGAGCGGGCAGAACTCGCCGACAAGATAGACCTCCGATCTGGGCAACTTGACGTTCACGGCCGTATCCCTCGCGACGAGAACCTTCAGGGTAATCGCCGGAGGACAGTCATGGAGCACATCGGCATATTCAACGGGGAGTTCGGGGTCAAGCACGAGGAGATAGAGCGATTCGCGGGCGTCCCTTATCGCAGATGCGAGGTTCCGCCTGATGCTCCAGTCCCCCTGCACGTACCAGATGGGGGAGAACTTCTGGTGTGCCGAGAGGGAGAGCACCTCGAGCGCCTCGCTGCTCTCCGTGGCCGCCCTTTGCAGGGCTTCGATAAGGTGTGCGATGACCACCGGGGGCTCTACCGGCCGGTAAGAGAGGGGCGTTCCCTGGCGGACTTCTACAAAGCCGCGGTCCACGAGGGACTGGAGGATATCATAGACTCGTGGCCTCGGGACCCTGCTCACCTCGTGTATCTGGCGGGCGTTCCCTTCCCCTATCCCGACGAGGCCTGCGTACACACGTGCCTCGTACTCTTTGAGACCCAGCCGTACGAGGTTTCCGATCAGTTGCTCCATGATGTTACTCTGGGAGTGACAGCATGTTAATACCATGGCCGGTGCTATCGTCTGGTAGAGAGGTGAACCCATGCCCGGGCCGGGTCCGAATACCACACAGTTGATTGGAATCGCGTATGCTCTCATATTCATCCTCGTCGGGACATTCCTCTGGCGGACGGGGAAGTTTTCGAAGACCGTGAAGTACCTTCTCCTCCTGGTGACACTCCTCATTGGTTTTGCATTCTTTTCTCCCATGATACCCCATAACTTCCAGGAACTGGTGCTCCGCTCAGACACTTTTGTCGGGTTTGCCCTCATGGGTGCCGCGATCGGAATGGGTGTCTTCTTCCTCCTGGCTTTCCTCTTCGGGAGGCACTTCTGCGGGTATCTCTGCCCGATAGGGGCAGTCCAGGAGATTGCGTATGCGGCCCCCACCCCGAAGATCAGGCTCCCCTGGAAGCGTGCGCTCTCTGCAATAAGGGTGATTGTATTCATCCTCATCCTTGCTGCGGGTCTCGGGTTCTCGATCTCTATCCTCGCGTTCTTCGGCATCCAGGAGTTCTTCAGGCTTGCGTTCTCGGCAGGATTTGTCGTCTTCCTGATTATAATCGCAATCTCCCTCTTTGTCTACCGGCCATTTTGTCGCCTTATCTGCCCGGTCGGAGCTATCTTCCAGCTTTTCGCCAGCCAGGCACGGTGGAAAATACGGCGGACGGATGCCTGTATCGAGTGTAAAAAGTGTGAGAAAGTTTGCCCTACAAACGAGGCGGGGCGTGATGATGCAAAGGGCGAATGTTACCTCTGCGGGAGATGCATCGATAAATGTCCGGTCGAGGGGGCACTCCGGTACGGCGGGAAAGACACCCCAGGAAACAAGTGACAGGAAGCGATCGCCATGACACGTGAAAGTAAACAGGATTTGCTTGGATGCGTCTTCGAGATGAAGGACCTCGTTGAGTACCAGACAGGAGCCGTTTCGAGCAGGATGATCATCAACAACAAGGCTGGGAGCATCACCATCTTTTCGTTCGACAAGGACGAGGGGCTCTCGGAGCATACCGCACCCTACGACGCGGTGGTGACCATCCTCGACGGCGAGTGCGAGGTGTGGGTCGCAGGGGTGACCCACGCGATGAAAGCGGGGCAGACCATCATTTTTCCCGCTCACGCCCCCCACGCGCTCTCGGCTACCACCCGGTTCAAGATGGCGCTCATCATGATCCGCGGGAAAGATGTGGCTCCATGAGCAGCGACAAAGAGGGGAATTACTGCTCGGTGTGCGGCGGAATCCCCCCTGACGAGATCAGGATCCGGAAAATACTCGTGGACGGGAAGGAGACTGGCATCGACAAGCTGGACTTCATCCTCGATGACGTGGCCAGGCTCGGCCTCTCGGGAGATGCCGAGATCATCGCCGAGCTCCTGAAGCGTGTGCAGGTGTTCAACTACATCCCGACGAAAAAGGCCGACCTCTACGCCCAGGCGCTCCTGAAGGAGTACCGGGCCCACCTTCAGGCTGGATCCGGCGCCACCCATTGACAATTCTCCGGGGATCCGAACCGGGCAATCCCCGTGATTTCTTTTTCTGCATGTCCAGGCGGATGTTCCAGGCTACAAGTAGCGGGAATATCCGTCCGGGGACAGTGAGGCCGGGCGTGCCGATCTCCCTTTTCCCTATCCTCACCTGAAATGTTGTTACTCTGCCAGTGACTATATGTTTATTCCTTCCCGGCCGCAATTCTCATGCATGGAAGAAGATGTACCAGGTGCAATCAAACAGCGAGATGGAACTACCTATGCAATAGTCCCCCGCACACCTTCCGGCGTGGTGACGCCAGATGAACTCGAGCGGATCGCGAATGTTGCCAGGAAATTCAAGATCCCAGTGATCAAGATGACCTCGGGCCAGAGAATGGTGCTCGTCGGGATGAAAAAAGAGGAGATCCCTTCTGTCTGGAAGGACCTTGGGATGACGGTCGGGCAGGCGACTGCCCCCTGTGTCCACTATGTCCAGGCATGCCCGGGCACCGAGACCTGTAAATACGGGGTGCAGGACTCGCTCGGACTCGGCCTCGAGATAGAGAGGATGTACCAGGAAATGAACCTCCCGGCAAAAGTGAAGATAGGCGTCTCCGGGTGCCCCCGCTGCTGCGGCGAGAGTTATGTCCGGGACATCGGGATATACGGGAGCAGGAAGGGCTGGACGGTCGTTTTCGGGGGGAACAGCGCCGGCAGGCCGAGGATAGGGAACGTCGTGGCAAAGGACCTCTCGAGGGAGGAGGCGATCGACCTCACGCGGAGGCTGCTGACCTACTACCGGGACCATGGAAAACAAAAGGAGCGGACTGCCCGGTTCGTCGAACGGGTGGGGCTGGATGCGATCAGATCCGACGTGCTTCGGTTTGCCCCGTATATAAAACTGGATGATCTCTCCGCGGGATAATGTATGGACACATCCCGGTACGGTCCGGACCGAAAACTGGCGTGAGGGGCCCCGCTTAATGGGATCTCTCCTGGTGCGTCCTGGCAATGAGTGCACAACCGGCTCCCGGGTCGTCCCTCCTAAAGAAAGATGAAAGGAATGCAGGGCAGGCTTTCAAAGTACACGGACCCCCTTGGTCCCGGTTTCCTGCCGCTCCGCGCCTTCACTGCACGAAGCAGAACGGGTCCGATGCAGAGATATCTCCTGTCTCCGCGTATGCCCGCACCCGGCACCCTCCCCCGCAAAGGGTGAAATAACTGCACTCCCTGCATCGTCCTGAGATAAGGGCCTTTTTTCCGCGGAATTTGTGGAGGACCGGGTGGGTCTCTTCCGCCCACATCACGGAGAACGGCCGTTCCCGGATGTTTCCAACCAAAAATGCGGGCGACCGTGCGAACTGGCAGGGGTACACGTTTCCAGAAGGGTCGATATTGGCGACCCTGTCGCCTGCGCTGCACCCGCCATTCAGTGAAGCGAGCAGGGCCTGGGCATCGGCAAGGTCAGGCGATCCGTCTCGCTCCATTGACTGGATGAGATGAATACAGTCCTGAGGAGCATCGACGGTAAGGAATTCCATCATGGAGGGATCGATCTCCTGTGCTCTCCGGTAGAGAAGTCCGAGGGCATCCTCCACAACGTTACTTCCCACCTGGAGCCGGTGATACGAATCGGTCCCCCTTCCGCATGGCACCATCCAGTAAAGGCAGAAACGGGACGCCCCGATGGCAAGGGAGAGATCGATCAGGTCAGCGAGCTCGTGGGAGTTCTCTTTCGTGAGCGTGATTCTCACCCCGCACCGGACACCAGCCTCCCTGCAGCGTGCAAAAGCCGCGATAGTCCGATCGAATGCGCCGGGGGAGTTCCTGAACCGGTCATGGGTCGCGGACCGTGCACCATCAAGCGAGATCCCCGCGTATTTTATCCCGGAATTCCTGATCTTCTCCGCTACTTCCTTTGTGATAAGAGTCCCGTTGGTGCTGAGCGCAGTTTTTATTCCCTTCTCACCCGCGTGCTCCGCGAGGTCCCAGATATCCGCCCTCATCAGGGGCTCCCCTCCCGAAAAGAGAATCAGGGGCACTCCCATCCCTGCAAGGTCGTCGATGAGATCGAATCCTTCATTCGTGTCCAGTTCATCATCAGCCCGCAAGCCAGGACCCGATCGGCTATAGCAGTGCTCACACCCGAGATTGCAGCGGTTCGTGATGTTCCAGAACACGACCGGCCTTCGCATACCCGCAAATGCGAGGTACCTGCTCGGCACTTCGCCTGAAGGCCTGTCCCTGTGCTTCATCACGGCACTCACCGTGCCCCTCCCGTGGATGCACTGGGTGATCCTGTTCATGGCATGATGCCTCCGTTCTCCCGGATCCGGACATTCGGGACCCTTTTAAATTCCTCGGTGCTGAACAGCACGAGGTAGTCAGCCACCCCGATACGGGACGAAAGAGCCAAAACCTCTTCAAGAACTTCCTCGCGGCTGTATCCGTGGTGCACGGTGTAGAAAATGTACTCCCACCTGCCGGGGACCGGGAGTCGTTCGTAGCAATGGGTCACGCAAGGATACGATGCCAGAAGGGAACCCACATCACCATTGCCGGATTCCCCGCGTTTCCACGCCACGAGGGCGTTTGCCGTGATGCCTACCTTTCTCTGGTTGATGCGGGCCCGGAACTTCCGTATCACTCCCTCTTCCCTGAGCCATTTGAGCCTCTCCAAAACTTCGCTCTCGGTCATCTGCAACTGTCTTCCGATCTCGACGTAGGGATGGCTGACGAAAGGGAGGCCTTCTTCCAGGAGGGAAAGCAGCCTGATGTCAACAGGATCCACTGTTTCCTCCCGTCGCTTTGGTCCCGTGAAAAGAGAACCGGACATCCACCTTCAGTTTGTTCACCGTAGGGAGATCCAGAATATCATCTTCTCCTATTCCCGTGCGTTCAAGGATATCCCTGACAAGGACCCTGATATGCTCCTCGTCTCTCCCGGAGAGGGTAAACCAGACCTGGTAGTAATGCTCTCTCCGGAAATTGTGGGAGACCTCGGGGTACCCGCTGATGATGGCGGCAACCTCCTGCAGCCTGCCGGAGGGGACATGCATGGCAACGAGAGTTGCGGCACCACGTCCGCATTCACTGGATTCTATGATGGGGGAGACCGCCTTGAGGATGCCGGCATTCTTGATGCGGTTCAGCCTGGCGAGAAGTTCCTGCTCGGAAATGCCGATCTTCCCGGAGATCTCCTTCCATGGGCGGGAAACCAGCGGGATTTCCTCCTGGAGGGCCTGCAGGATTGCGATGTCCAATTTATCGGGTATGAACCTCCCACTCATTCCGCGAACTCCCCCGGATCATATGGGCACCACGGGTCTTCGCCACACAGTTCTCCATGGAGCGCCGCGGGGAGGGCAAGGCCGTCGCACCATCCCGTGGAGAGGGTCCCGCCTCCCTGGTACGCCCTGGCCCTGCACCCCCCGCATATCGACCTGTAATGACACCTCCCGCATTTGCCCGTGAGCCGGCTGATGTCACGGAGTGTCGAAAAAACCTCTGAATGATGCCATATTTCAGCAAAAGATTGCTCTCTCACGTTTCCTGCACTGATCGGGAGATACGGGCAGGGGGTCACGTCACCGTTTGCGTAAATCCGGCAATAGGTGATGCCCGCGATGCAGCCTCTCCCCCATGAGGGGTTCTCTATTCCGAGTTCATCTGCGATGCGGCGGAACTGCGGGGCGCATGTCGGGCGGATATGCAACGGGGCATCCCTGTATCTCTCCAGCACACCCCTGATCAGGCCTTCGTACACGCGAGGGTTCATGATATCGCTTCCCCTTGCCCGGCCGGTGGGGACAGGGAAGAATACCTGAAAATCCTTCACACCGAGCGACACCCCGAGATCGATTACTCCCGCGACCTCGCTCACATCCGGGCGCATGACCGACATGTTGATCTGGACACCTATCCCCTCGTCCTGAAGGTTGCGGATCGCGCTGACTGCCTTCTCCCATACGCCGGGCATCCCGCGGAACGAATCATGTACGGCGGGATTTGCAGAGTCAAGGCTTATGGCAACGGCACGTATCCCGGCTTCCCGAAGTCGTGCCGCGGTCTTCCCGTCGATGAGATACCCGCTCGACCCCATCACCATCCGCAGTCCCTGCTCTGTCCCATACCGGGCGATCTCGTAGATATCCTCGCGGAGGAGGGGTTCTCCCCCACTCAGCACAATAATCGGCCTTCCTGTCTCGCAGACCTGGTCGATGACGCCGAATGCCTCTTTGGTGGAGAGTACTCCATCTGCCTCGCGGCCGCCGGCGTCCACGTAGCAGTGGGCGCACGCGAGGGGGCACCTGAGCGTGATGTTCCAGGAGATGAGCCGTGGCTCCCCGCGAAATATTCCCTTCACCACCTCAGCCCTTCTTCGATGCAACTGTCCTTCTTCCTTATCCACTATTTGGGGTTCTCCATCATCAAAGGCGTGGAAGATTACGACCACTCGAGATCGAAACGATCCAGGTTCATCACCCTGGTCCAGACCGCCACGAAGTCCCGGATACACTTCTCTTCCGCGTCCGCACTTGCGTAGACCTCGGCCAGGGCACGGAGCTGGGCATTCGAGCCAAAGATCAGGTCAACACGCGTGCCGGTCCACCGGAGTTCCCCGGTCTTGCGATCGCGGCCTTCGAACACATCGGCGTCTTCTGATACCGGCTTCCATTCCGTGCCCATGTCGAGCAGGTTCACGAAGAAGTCGTTGGTGAGCGCCTCCGGGCGCCTGGTGAAGACGCCGTGAGGGGTCTTTTTGAAGTTGGCGTTCAGCACGCGCATTCCGCCGAAGAGCACCGTCATCTCCGGTGCGGTTAAAGTCAGCAACTGTGCCCTGTCGACCAGCAGTTCCTCGGCTGATACCGCATAGCGTGCTTTCTGATAGTTGCGGAAGCCGTCCGCCTTCGGCTCGAGCACGGCGAAGGAATCAACATCGGTCTGGTCCTGCGAGGCATCCATCCTTCCCGGAGCAAAGGCGACCGTCACATTGTGGCCGGCGTTCTTTGCCGCCTGCTCGACGCCTGCACAACCCGCAAGGACGATCAGGTCCGCGAGCGAGACCTTTTTCCCTCCAGGTGCTTTGCTGTTGAACTCGCGCTGGATTCCCTCCAGGGTTCTGAGTACCTTCGAGAGCCGGACAGGTTCGTTGACTTCCCAATCTTTTTGCGGCGCAAGACGAATCCGTGCGCCGTTCGCACCTCCGCGTTTGTCGGAGCCGCGGAAGGTAGATGCCGACGCCCAGGCGGTCGAGACCAGCTCCGA
>LAHT01000306.1_pt1 | contig 36066 bp, 28 predicted proteins | sample 329671 | NCBI WGS metagenome assembly LAHT01 (sample SAMN03275702, study PRJNA271635) | activated sludge metagenome | isolation source: Sample C-4 Sludge from methanogenic chamber (fourth chamber) of Anaerobic... | reverse complement strand
TATTCATTTTCCCCCGGTTTAATGTTAACACAGTATTGCCATATTTATCAACGGATCTGAAGGCGAAAAATTTTGTGCTCCTCAGTTTAGACCATCTTAATATGTTACATTGAATTTGAAGCAAGTTTCAATTGTTTCTATAGTAGTTTGGACTACTGTAACTGCTATTATGAGTCAAATTAGGTTTGAAAATAGGAGTTTTCTTGTAGTTTATTGATTGTTCTCCTGCTGAAAACTTTTCAAATGCCAGGTCTATCACCTTATTGAAGTGGTGATGAATTATATCTTGAAAGCATTGAGCCCGTTGTGGTCATTGCAACCGGTCTTTGTACCAGTGTTTCCATTTTGTTTTGTAAAGGGTTTGTAATTTGGAAAGCAAGGTAATAACCTGGCTGTGAGACTTCCTTGTATTGGAAGAAAGGAATAAGTCAATCGTTAATCTCAAGACAGCCAATGTCTTTATAAGTTGGATCGGACAAAAATGTATTAATCAGATCAGAGTTTTTCCGAAGCACATTCTCAAGATTCCGGGTAGACGTGTTGCCTAACCTGAGCCATATCACCTTGGGTGACGCCCCTTTAAGAAGACCAAGATCATAAAAATCGCTGTCGAATGTCACGATTGCGTATTCGTTCTCTTGTGCAAATTTCCAGATTTGGGCGTCCCTGGAATTTTCAAGCCCAAGTTCTCTGACTTGACCTGAACCCGGAAAGATATCCTGGATTCTGTTTGCGATACGAAATGAAATATTCTGATCAAGTAGTAATTTCATCAAAGTGTCTGAAGTTTACGTTCCCTGTCAGCTGCATACATTAAGCAAGCCCTGATATCTGCCCTGGTAAGCTCAGGAAAATCGGACAGAATTTCATCGAAATTCATTCCGGAGCCAAGCCATCCCAGTATATCAAAAACCGTTATCCTTGTATTCCGTATACAAGGTTTCCCGAATCTCTTATCAGGTCTGATTTTGATTATTTTACTATATGTCTTCATAATACAAAGATACTACTTCTACAATTCGATTTTGACAATATGATGATTTCAAAAAGTGTGAGTGTGATACCTGAGACTTGTCATCTACAACACTTTGCAGTGTTTTGGGTTCGAGTACTTGTTGTGGTGCCACCAGGAATCGAACCGGGGACACACGGATTTTCAGTCCGTTGCTCTACCATCTGAGCTATGGTACCATTTCGGACTGCAAATATACTGCTTTTTCTTATTCATGCAACACTCCCGGATCACTTTATCAGAAGGTTCCCGGCAGTACCCCCTGGGGAACAGCCATACCACAGTTCCGAATCCTTAATTCCTTCTTATCTTTGTCCATTCTTCCGATAAAAATGGATCTTACTCTCCACACCCTTCCAAACGGCATCAGGCTGGTACACCTCCCGACAGCAAGCGCGGTGGCTCACTGCGGCATTATCATCAACGCCGGTTCACGCGATGAGCTCCCTGAGGAACACGGCGTCGCCCACTTCATCGAACACATGCTCTTCAAGGGCACTACTCACCGTAAATCATACCACATTCTGAGCCGCCTCGAGGACGTGGGAGGCGAACTCAACGCCTATACCACCAAGGAGGAAACAGCCATCCACGCCTCATTCCTCAGGGAACACTACCCGAGGGCTGTTGAACTGATTTCGGACCTGCTCTTCTCTTCCACATTTCCCCCGGCAGAAATCGAAAAGGAAAAAGAGGTGGTCATTGAGGAGATCAGCTCTTACCTCGACAGCCCCGCCGAATATATCTTCGACGAATTCGAGGAGATGGTCTTCCCGGAACAGCCCATCGGAAGAAGCATTCTTGGCATGCCGGCAACGGTACGATCCATCTCGGGCGAATCGCTGCGGCAGTTCATAGCACGCAACTATTCACCCTCACAGATGGTTTTCTGCTCGGTGGGGGCCATCAGCCAGAAACAGATAATATCCCTTTTTGAAAAACATTTCGGCCTGGTGCCGGCTGGAAATGACACAAGAAGAAAAAGGTCAGAATACTTATATAATCCCGTCAGCACCGAAAAGAAGACCGACACCTGGCAAAACCACTGCATCATAGGCAACATTGCATATGACCTTCATGACAAACGCAGGATGGGGCTGTTCATGCTGAACAATATCCTCGGCGGGCAGGGAATGAATTCGCGCCTGAACCTCTCGCTTCGCGAAAAGCGCGGATATGCCTACAATGTCGAATCGGTCTATAACCCGTACACCGACACCGGCCTGGTGACAATCTATTTCGGAACCGACAGCCGCAACCTTGGCAAAAGCATAGCCCTTATCCACAGCGAACTCGACAGGCTGAGACGCCAGCCACTGGGGATACTTCAGCTTTCACGGGCAAAGAGCCAGATAAAAGGTTACCTGGCAAGAGCTTACGAGAACCATGAGAGTCTCATGCTAAGCCTCGGCAAAAGCCTGCTGATCTTTGACCGGATTGACTCAATGGATGAGACTTTCAGAAAGATCGACGCAGTCACCGGCAGCGAGCTGATGGAAACTGCATCCGAAATATTTGACAAATCCTCACTTTCAACCTTAATATACAGGCAGAATGGAGAAAGAACTTGACAAATATATCAGGGAGCACAGCACCCCTGAAGACAGGGTGCTGGAAGAGCTTTACCGCCAAACCCACCTGTACGTGATCAATCCCAACATGGTCTCGGGACATATCCAGGGCAAGTTCCTGGAGATGCTTTCATATATGATACACCCTGCCCGTGTACTGGAAATAGGTACCTATACAGGCTACTCTGCCATCTGCCTGGCACGCGGACTGAAGAGCGGCGGCCAGTTGCACACCATTGAGATGAATGACGAGCTTAATGAGATGAGCACCCACTACTTCGCTCTCGCCGGCGTTGCAGACAGGGTGACACTGCACACCGGCAGGGCACAGGATGTGATCCCTAAACTCGATTACACCTTCGATCTGGTCTTCATCGACGGTGACAAAAGAGAATATCGTGAATACTATGACATCGTCTTCGACCGGGTGCGCAAAGGGGGATTCATAATTGCAGACAACGTTCTATGGGGAGGCAAGATAGAAGGCGAAGAGGCGCTGAAGGACCCTCAGACGAAGGGTGTTGTCCTGTTCAATGAAAAGGTCCGCAATGACCACCGGGTGGAAAAAATAGTACTCCCCCTCCGTGACGGACTAATGATTATCCGAAAGAAGTAATGGTGGTACGGTTTTTGAACAACAGTATATTAAATATCAGGAAATGAAAAAGGCAATACTTATTGTGTTTGTGCTGTTTGCCGGCCTCTCGCTGACGGCACAGGATCTTCAGAAACTGGCTACAAAAGGTGCCGTAAGGCTGTTTGCCGATAAGGAAGACCTCACCTCGGTGATACAAATAATACCTGACGGTACTGTGGTTGAGGCGATCAGTGCAGATACCCTGTTTACCCTTATCCGCCTCGACGAAGTGGAGGGTTATGTAAAGTCTGACAGACTTACTGCTGCATTGCCTGTGGTTACAACCACTCAGCCTGCATTGCAGCCTGTACAGGAAGCTGCACCCGTACAACCGGTCGCTGATGTCCAGGCGAGGCAGATACCCACAGAGCGGTTCCAGGCACTTATTGACAAGTACGGGACAGACCTGGCAAAGAAACTTTACCAGCACAAGGTGTGGAAGGGCATTACCTCGGATATGGCACGCGACAGCTGGGGGAAACCGGTACAGATCAACCGCATGTATGTCAACACCAGTGTCGACGAAGAGTGGATCTATTCCAAATCCTATCTCTATTTCAGGGACGGGGTTCTTATTGAATGGGGTCCTGTAAAATAGCTGCTTACTGATTCATTATATACCGGCACCCTGAACGGGTCTGCCGGAATTAAAACCGAGACGCACAATAAAAAAAGGCGCCCCTTCTTCTGAGGCACCCATTTTATCTGAGCGGGAAACGAGACTCGAACTCGCGGCCCCGACCTTGGCAAGGTCGTGCTCTACCAACTGAGCTATTCCCGCAATTGTGACTGCAAAAATAATACTTTTTTCAAAAATACAAACAACGAAATTTTAAGCGACAGGATCACATTCCGGCTACTGATCAAATGGATAAAACCTTATCTCAATAATTTCCGTATGTTGTACAATTTGTTCAACGCCTCCATCGGTGTAAGGTTGTCAAGATCAAGCCCCATCAATTCATCACGGATCTGTTTGAGCACCGGGTCATCCAGCTGGTAGAAGCTGAGCTGATACCCCTCCCGGTGCGTGGCAATCTCCTCAACCGGCTTGCCCAGATTCGTGCCGCCACGCCCCTCCTCAAGCATCTTCAGTATCTCATCCGCCCTGCCTACAACACTCTTCGGCATGCCGGCCATCCGTGCTACGTGTATCCCGAAACTGTGCTCACTCCCTCCCCTCTTCAGCTTGCGGAGGAAAATCACCCTGTTGTCGAGCTCCCGTATTGAGACATTGAAATTCCTGACCCTGGAAAAGGTGCTCTCCATCTCGTTAAGCTCATGGTAATGAGTGGCAAAGAGCGTCTTGGCCCTGTGCCTGCATTCGTGGATATATTCCACCATGGCCCAGGCAATGGAGATGCCGTCATAGGTGCTCGTTCCCCTCCCTATCTCATCAAGCAGCACGAGACTCCTATCCGACAGATTATTGAGGATGCTGGCAGCCTCATTCATCTCAACCATAAAGGTAGACTCACCGAGAGACAGGTTATCCGATGCACCCACCCGTGTAAATATCTTGTCAATTATTCCAATCCTCGCCTCCTTTGCCGGCACGAAACAGCCTGTCTGTGCCATGATCACTATCAGGGCTGTCTGCCTGAGCAACGCCGACTTACCCGACATATTCGGACCGGTCAGTATGATCACCTGCTGCTCATCATTGTCAAGCCATACGTCATTGGGCACATACGGATCATCCGGCGGCAGCTGGCGCTCAATCACCGGGTGACGCCCGTCCTTGATATCAAGTACATGGCTGTCGTCCAGCACCGGCCTTATGTAGCCATACTCATCAGAAACCACCGCAAATGACCGCAGGCAGTCAAGGCGCCCCACAGTTGCAGCATCAGCCTGCATCAGGTTTATGTAGGGCCCTATTGAAACCACCAGGTCATTGAACAGCGAGGTCTCCAGCGCCAGTATCTTCTCCCCCGCCCCAAGGATTTTCTCCTCATACTCTTTTAGCTCCTCCGTGATATATCTTTCGGCGCTCACCAGGGTTTGCTTGCGTATCCAGTCCGGTGGCACCTTGTCCTTATGTGCATTGCGCACCTCGATATAATAACCGAATACATTGTTATAACTGATCTTCAGGGAGTTGATTCCGGTCCGAATACCCTCTCTCTGCTGCAGGTCGTTCAGGTAATCCTTCCCTCCGTAGTAGATTTTCCGGAGGTCATCCAGCTCCTGTGAAATGCCTTCGGCAATCACGTGTCCCTTGCTGACTGCAACCGGCGGATCGGGAGTCAGTGTCCGGCCGATGGTGTCTGCCAGTTCGGGGCAGGGATCGAATCCCGAGGCCATTGAGACCAGCGGCTGGAAATCCGAGGCTGCACACAGCGTCTTCAGTTGGCCGATAGCCGCCAGCGCACGCCGTATCTGCGCCACCTCACGGGGAGTGACCCTCCCCACCGCCACCTTGCTCAGCAGCCTCTCGAGATCACCCACCTCGCGTATCAGCCCCTCCATCTCCTCTTTCACATCGGGATGGCCAATCAGGAACTCCACGATATCAAGCCTGGTATTCAGTACCGAAATGTCCTTCAGCGGCAGTGAGAGCCACCGCTTCATCATTCTTCCGCCCATGGGCGAAAGCGTCCGGTCAAGGATCTCTATCAGTGTCTTTGCGCCCTCGTAGGGCGAATGGAACAGTTCGAGATTGCGGACAGTGAACCTGTCAAGCCATACGTATTTCTCCTCCTCGATACGCGCGAGGCGGTTGATGTGGCCAAGGTTCTCGTGCCTGGTCATATCAAGGTACCAGAGGATTGCGCCTGCGGCGATGATGCCGCTGGTCATCCCCTGCACACCGAAGCCCTTCAGCGAGGTGGTCCCGAACTGCTTCAGCAGCCTGTCGTTGGCCGTATCGGGGGTAAATATCCAGTCGTCAAGCCTGTATGTGTAAAACCGGCTGCCGAACCGCTCGCGGAAGAGCTCGGTTTTCCGCTTTTCGAAAAGCACCTCCCTGGGCTGGAAGTTGTTAAGGATCTGCTCCACGTGAGGTGTATCGCCCTCCGACACAAAAAACTCCCCGGTGGAGACATCCAGCAGCGCAACGCCAACCGCCTGCTTCTCGATATGAACGGCAGCCAGGAAGTTATTCTCCTTGTGATTAAGCACGTTGTCACTGAATGAGACTCCCGGGGTGATGAGTTCGGTGATGCCCCGTTTGACAATCTTTTTAGTAAGCTTCGGGTCTTCGAGCTGTTCGCAGATTGCCACCCGCTGCCCTGCCCTGACAAGCCTCGGAAGGTATGTGTCAAGCGCGTGAAACGGGAATCCGGCAAGTTCCACCGAGCTGGCTGAGCCGTTGGCCCTCTTAGTCAGGGTTATGCCCAGTATTTCAGATGCACGGATCGCATCTTCGCCAAAGGTCTCGTAGAAGTCGCCGACCCTGAAAAGGAGTATTGCGTCAGGGTGTTTGGCTTTGACGGCATAATACTGCTTCATCAGCGGTGTTTCGACATATTTCTGCATCTGAGACATTTACGGTTTTGTACCCTCGCGCAACGGCGTGAAACAAAATTAAAAATCTCCCGCAACTTAAGCATAACTTTTATCATAAATAGTCCGGAAGAGTTTAACTACATTTGTCATGGAGGCTCATGAAAGTGAGCCTGCAAGGATCCGGAAACCAACATCAGAAAATATAACGCATATGAAAAAAGTACTAATTCTCGGTGCCGGCCTGGTGTCAAAACCAATGGTCGAGTACCTGCTTGGGGAAGGTTTCGAGGTAATCATTGCCACAAGAACTGTAGAGAAAGCTGACAAGCTGCTCGGCGGGCATAAGAACGGCAGGGCAGTTGCATGGGTAATGGAAGACATGGAGACCCTCTCCGGCATGGTAAGGGACAGTGACCTGACAGTCAGCCTTCTGCCTTACAGGTTCCATGTGGATGTTGCGAAGTTCTGCCTCAGATACAGGAAGCCTCTCGTTACCACATCATATGTTTCACCCGCCATGCAGGCCCTGCATGATGATGCCGTGAAGGCTGGTGTCATCTTCCTTAACGAAGCCGGGCTTGACCCAGGGATAGACCACATGTCTGCAATGCGTATAATTGACCATGTAAGACAGAAAGGCGGCAAGATAGATGAGTTTTATTCGCTCTGCGGTGCTCTCCCGGCTCCGGAAGATGCAAATAACCCGCTTGGTTACAAATTCTCATGGAGCCCTAAAGGTGTGGTGCTTGCAAGCCGTAACGGAGCAACATACCTGAAGCACGGGAAAATTGTCAATATAGAGCCTGTTGACCTTTTCAAGGCACGTTTCACCCATCCGTTCCCGGGAATCGGCGAACTGGAAGTTTACCCCAACCGTGACTCGGTAAGCTATGTGGATATTTACGGCCTGAAAGGGATTCAGACCATGTACCGCGGCACATTCCGCTTCAAGGGATGGTGCGAGACTCTTGACCTGATGAAGGCAATAGGGCTGGTTGATGACGGCGACAAGGATTACACAGGCGTTACCTTCAGGCAGTTCGTTGCTGAAAAGGCCGGCGTACCGGGCAAGGATATCAGGAAGGAGCTGAAGGAGAAGCCGGGACTCAACCCGAGCGACAAGGCGCTTGAAGCATTCGAGTGGCTGGGGCTCTTTGACAATGCCGTTATGGGTTATGCGGTAACCTCACCTTATGAGATCACCTCTGACCTTATGATAAAGAAGATGTGGCTGAACGACAATGAGCGTGACATGATTGTCATGCAGCACCTCTTCCTGGCGACATACCATGACGGCAAGAGTGAGGTGATCAGCTCGAGGATGCTCGACTTCGGCACCCCGGCAACCAACACCTCCATTGCACGTACCGTGGCCCTTCCGGCAGCAATGGCAGTCAAGATGATACTAACTGGGAAAATCAACCTGCACGGCGTTTACAGGCCAATCCTTCCTGAACTGTACAACCCCATACTCGACGAGCTTGAGGCCAACGGCATAAAGATGGTAGAGGAGTACGGCCTGCCGGTTGATCAGATGATAAAATAGGTCCCGGGCAGTCCGGGTTGATTTCACGGCAGTCCGGGTTGATTTCCCGGGCAGGCTGCGCAGGGAAAAATTGCAGAACCAGGATTCGGGTCAGCCCTCAGAATTTCAGATAAAAATCCTTTGTGAGGGAGACATACTCGTCAGAGTAGATATGTCTCCCTCCTTTTTCTATGACCAGCTCCTCCTCGGTGCAGGGTATGGCCTCGCGGCCGAAGGTCATCAGCGCCCTTGCCGGTGGCGTGGCAGGAGTTGACCTTACAAGGAGCCTCCGGGTACAGTGGAGGCCCTGAGCAGCAGCAAATTCCAAGAACATTTGTGCTTCATTCACCGGCAGAACAAGATGCAGGCTGCCGGCAGGCGCAAGCAGACGGACAACTGAACCGGCAAGATCTACGTGGCTCAGGCTGACGGTATGCCTGGCCCGGGCGCGTCCCTGGTCCGGATTAAGGAGAGAGTCAACAAAATATGGCGGATTGGTTATAATCGCATCAAAGACCATCCCTGCCTCTGGCCGGAAATCCTGCACCGAAGTGTGAATCAGAGTCATCCTTTCATGCCAGGGGCTTGCAGCAAAATTAATACCTGCCTGAATGAATGAGTTGCGGTCAGGCTCAATTGCAACAATCCGGGCGCCTGATCTCTGTGCAGCCATCAGCGCCAGGAGGCCGGTACCGGTGCCTATATCCAGAATAGTGCCGGCATTCTCCAATCGCGCCCAGGCGCCAAGCAGCACGCTGTCAGTTGTTACACCGAAGGCCGCCATCTCCTGGCGCACCGTGAACTGTTTGAATCTGAAATAGCCGGATGACACTGTAATGGAGGTTACTTTTTCCTGAAAATAGAGGCAACAGTTTTGCCGATGAGATCAACCCTCTCAATTGCCTCAAGTAACGACGGACTTGTAATATCCAGTTGCTCCTCATTCCAGGCAATCGACTGTGACGGATATACCAGCAGGAAATTTGTCTCCCGGAAATGTCTGTCGAGGTGCACCGGAATCATCTCCATTGCCGGCTGATATGAAACGAAATTTCTCCTGCTCATAACAATGATCAGGTTGTCATCACTCTTTACCGACTCCCTCAGTTCAGGGATCCTGTTCCAGTCATCAAGCAGGTTAAGCTCTGCATTCAACGGATGGTTTCCAATGATCTGCTCCAGCAGGTGGCTCGTCTTCTCTCCTGAGTAAAATAGAACCTTTGCGCCTGTATTCTGCGCAATGTTCCAGATCTTTGAAAGCCAGAATGAAAATCCGGGCTCATCCTCTGCCCGGGGCGGGATGACTACAATATGTCGTCTTATGGTTGATATAGGCTGCACCGGTCTGTAGATATAGGTGGTGCAGTTGCACCTCGAAAGCAATCCGAGGGTCAGCTTGCCGAAAAAGGAGTCTGACATGTTCTTCCTGACATGTAATCCCAGCATCAGGTCAGTGATCCCGTTCTCCTTGACAACGTTGGAGATACCCAGAACCAGGTTGGCGTCATACCTCAGAACTGTCCTTACCTTCACATCGGTAGCAGAGGCAGCAATAACTGACTGCTCGAGAAGCTTCCGTCCTGATTTCTCAGCTTCCGGATCAGCCGAATCCGAGGTAAGAATATTCAGGGCAAACAGCCCGTCGGTATTCCTTTTAGATTTTATTATTGTGCTGAGGCTGATGAGTTCGTCGATGTTATCCGGGTTGCTTACCGGTAATAGTATCCGCTCCCTGTTTTTTTCGGGACTTTCATCAGGAGTAATGTCAGCAAGGGCAATTTTCTGTGCACCTCGCTGGGTAACAAATGATGACACTGTACAGGTTACAAGTATCATAACTATTGTCCCGTTCAGCACACTGTCATTAAGAAGACGAACCGGTTCGCCACCCGGACCGTAACTGAGGATTATATTGTACCCTATCAATACCGCGGCCAGTGTGGCTGCCGCCTGGGAATTGGTAAGACCGAAAATAATCTTCCTTTCATCCTTGGTGTACCCGAGGCTTTTCTGCGTCAGCCAGGCTGCAATGAACTTGCCCGCCATGGCAATTACAGTCATTACAAGGGCCACCCAGACAGTGTCGCGGTCTACAAATGCCCGAAAATCAATAAGCATCCCCACCCCTATCAGGAAGAACGGGATGAATATGGCATTACCAACAAAGTCAATCCGGTTCATAAGCGGTGATGTCCTTGGTATAAGCCTGTTCAGGGCAAGGCCTGCGAGGAATGCACCGATGATGGCTTCGATGCCTGCAAATTTGGAAATCACCCCTCCAAGAAAAACCAGCACCAGTACAAAAATGTATTGTGAGATGTTATCGCTGTAACGTTTGAGGAACCACCTGGCAACAATCGGAAAAAGGAAGATGATTACCGCAGAGAATGCCAGATATGAGACTAACAGCTTTATCCAGAAGATTGAATCCAGTTCACCCTGTGTCAGGGCAATTATAACGGCAAGAACCGTCAAAGCCAATATGTTGGTTATCAAGGTACTGCCAACGGCTATATTCACTGCCCTGTTCCTGAATATGCCAAATTTGCTGACAATCGGGTAGGTAATCAATGTGTGCGAGGCAAACATGCTCGCCAGCAACACCGATGTGACTATAGAAAAATCCAGCAGGTACATCCCGGCTGCAGTCCCGAGCACCATCGGGATCACAAACCCGTAAAGACCCAGCAATGTGCTTCGCCCTGCGTTCTTCCTGAAATCGTTCATGTCAATCTCCAGCCCTGACAGGAACATGATGTAGATAAGCCCTGCGGTTCCCGAGAGAATTATGCTGCTGTCACGGGTCATGAGGTTGAATCCGTGGGGTCCTATCAACACTCCTGCAAGGATCATCCCGAGGAGGTGGGGTATCCTGATCCGGTCAGACAGAATCGGAACAAGAAGGATTATAAGAAGGATAATCAAAAATTTCAGCACAGGATCTGTGAAGGGCAATTGCAGGTCTATGGCGGAATATATCATACGATTTCTGACTTCGGTGTAAAGGTATATAACGAAGTGAAATGAGCCCGGCCCTGATTCAAAAATAATGATGACTCCTTCAGTGTCTTATCTGTCAGCCCGTTACAGTCCTGCCTGTATTGATTAAAAACACATCCATATTCCCAAGATCCTTCCTCAGGCGATATAGGTTTTCGAGGTTCACCGTACCGATTACATAGCTGTACCTGTGATTTGTGTAAACCTCGCTTACCTCACTGAACCTGAAGAGATCCCGGTCTCTTTCATCATGATACCTCAGGTATATTTCGATCTTGTGGTCAAGGGTGAATTTCCGTACGGCGCCCTGCATGTTCTTCTTGTACTCATAACTGTAACCGTATGAATTGGCAGAAATATCCGAGAGCACTGCGCTTCCTGTGGGGTGACCGCCAGCACCCTTCCCGGCGAAAAACTGTTTCTCGGCAAAGGCAGCCTCGGTTATCACGCCGTTGTTTTCATGGTCCACATTGTACAGGTATTTGTCCGGTGAGACGAACCGGGGCAGTACGAAACCTGTGATTGTGTCTTCCCCGGTTTTTCCCACATACGGGACCAGCTTGATCTTGTAGCCCTTCTCCTTTGCATACTGTATGTCATACCCGGAGATATTCCCTATGCCGTAATGAAAAACTTCATCCGGATCAAGGAACAGTCCGTAGGCGTGCGCAGTTATGATGCAGAGTTTATACTTCGCATCCCATCCGTCAACATCCAGTCCCGGATCCTTCTCGGCAAAACCCTTGTCCTGAGCCTCCTGCAGCGCCTTCGCGAAGTCCTTCCCCTCATTGTGCATCAGTGTCAGGATATAGTTGGTTGTACCGTTGAGGATGCCGCGAAGCGAATGAAGCAGTTCATTGTCATAGTATTCCTCAAGGTTCCTGATAATTGGAATGCTGGCACCGGCAGATGCCTCATACAGCAATGCAACCTTGTTTTCCTGCTGCAATCGCACAAGTTCTTCAAGGTGGGTGGCAACCATTACCTTGTTTGCGGTTACAACACTCTTCCCGTTCTCCATGGCCTGTTTTACAATGGCGAATGCCTCCCCGGGATCATTTATCAGCTCAACAACCAGGTTGATTGAACTGTCATTCAGGATATCATTTTTGTCAAATGTAAAGAAGGACATGGGGAGCCGTCTCTCCTTCGATCTGTCTTTCACGCAAATGCGGACTATCTCCGCCTTTATCCCCCTGCTGTTCTCCAGCACGTCGTGCAGTCCCCGGCCGACGCATCCATATCCGAACAGCCCTATCCTAAGCTCTTTTCTTGTCATAATTATCTTTTGAACATTTTTTCCAGAATTCCCTGATGATGCCGGTGAGCAGCTCCCTTTCAATAAGAAAACCGTCATGGCCGTAAAGGGAGTCAATCTCTTTGTAGTAAGCACCTTCGACATTGTCTGCAAGGAATTTCTGATCATGCACCGGAAAAAGGAAGTCTGACGAGATCCCGACAGACAGCACCTGTGCTTTAATGGTCTTCAGGGCCTCATGAATACATCCTCTTCCGCGTCCGGCATTATGCGTGTCTGACAGCTTCGTCAGGCAATAATATGAATACGGGTTAAACCGGCTGACAAGCTTGTCGCCCTGGTATGCCTGGTATGACGAAGCCCTGAAGGAATCAGTCCGTTCATCATCATCCTGCTGTGTAAGGTTATATGCATATGAAGACCTGTAGCTCAGCAGTGCCACTGCCCTGGCAGCCTTCATCCCCTTCCGGCCTCCCTGCGGATCACCGGCTGCGAACGATTCATCAGCTTCCATCGCCAGTCTCTGTGATTCATTGAACGCGATTGCCCATGGCGTCTGCCTGACGCTGGAAGCGATAAACACAAGATGCCTTATAAGATCAGGGTACATGATACCATATTCCAGTGCCTGGTATCCTCCTATCGACGATCCGATAACCGTATGTATGCCTTTGATTCCCAGATGCCTTCTGAGGATCTCATGCACATTGACAACGTCCCTTATCGTTATCTGAGGAAAGGCTTTCAGCCATGGCACACCGGTTTCAGGATTCAGGTCTGCAGGACCGGTGGTCCCATAACAGGAACCAAGAATGTTTGCGCAAACCACATAATACTCCGAAATGTTAAACAAAAGTCCTTCACCCGCCATTCCCGGCCACCACGATTCCACATCAGAGTTCGCGGTAAGGGCATGACAGACCCAGATAACATTATTTCCCTCCCCATTCAGCGCACCATAGGTATTGTAGGCTATCTCCAGGCGTGTAAGCACCTCTCCTGATTCTGTCAGAAAAGGCTCCTCGAATTTCAGTTTCTTCATATTATCTTCCTGAATGCCTGTGAAAAGTCACCGATGATGTCATCTATATGCTCCAGTCCAACCGACACCCTGAAGAGGCCAGGCTCCACCCCGGCAGCAAGCTGCTCTTCGGGTGAAAGCTGTGAGTGGGTGGTTGCTGACGGTTGTATTATGAGTGTCTTGGCATCACCTACGTTGGCAAGATGACTCACTATTTTCAGGTGTTCTACAAGTTTTACTGCTTTCCCAAGATCTGTCTTCAAAACAAAACTCAGCACCCCGCCGGCACCGTTGGGAAGGTATTTTTTTGCCACTTCATGATACGGGTTTTCCTCCAGGCCCGGGTATGTGACCCTCTCTATGAAGCTCTGTTCTTTCAGCCACCGGGCCAGTTGAATTGTGTTCTGTATATGCCTCTCCATGCGCAGTGAGAGCGTCTCGAGACCCTGCAGGAGCAGGAAGGAGTTGAACGGGCTGATAGCAGGACCAAGGTCCCTGAGGCCTTCAACCCTCGCTTTGATGATAAACCCGATATTGCCGGCTTCAGTGTCAGGCGAAAATACATCAGTGTAGACAAGCTCGTGGTACCCTTTCGCCGGCTCCGTCAATGAGGGGAATTTCCCGTTTCGCCACTCAAAGGTGGCAGCATCAACAATGACTCCCCCGATGCTCGTACCATGTCCCCCTATCCATTTTGTGGCAGACTCTACAACAATGTTTGCACCGTACTTTATGGGTGCACACAGATACCCGCAGGCTCCGAAAGTATTATCAACCACCAGGGGTATCGCGTAACGAGACGCCAGTCCGGCGAATGCCTCAAAATCAGGAATGTCAAAGCCGGGGTTGCCGATTGTCTCAAGATAAATGGCCTTTGTGTTGTCATCGATTAGTCTCTCAAAGGAGGCAAGATTGAGGTCAGCAGAAAACCTTACATTTATGCCGAATGAAGGAAGTGTTACGTTGAACTGGTTGTAAGTGCCCCCGTACAGGAACGGTGAACTGACAAAGTTGTCTCCTGCCCTCAGGAATGTGGTCAGGGCAATGAACTGTGCAGCGTGGCCCGAGGACACCGCCAGTGCCGCAGCGCCTCCCTCCAGCGCTGCCACACGCTTTTCAAAGACATCAGTTGTCGGATTCATTATCCTCGTATAGATATTGCCAGGCTCGGCAAGGCCGAAGAGATCGGCAGCATGTTTCGCATTTCTGAATACATAGGATGTTGTCTGATAAAGGGGAACTGCCCTTGACAGGGTGTCACTATCGGGTGTGTGACCTGCATGCAGCTGCAGAGTCTCAAATCTGAGTTTACTGTTTTCCATGATAACAAAATTGATATGAATACTAAGGCGGATACCGCAACAGGATCAATCCTTCCATCATTACGTGGCGGTAAAATCTAAAACGACAATATCAGGGGAAGGAGATTACCGGCACATGCACATAGGCATGAGCGGCATGATGAAATTGTTATGGTTGAGATGAATGTAATTCATGTTCTCCTTTTACTCCGGCAGAGGTCTGCCGGAGCTGCAAAAATAATCAAATTTGTTCCCGGTATGCGGAAACCGGGAAAAAATCTCCCAAACAACACGGTTTCCGAACGGAATATAAAAAGCATTAACTTTGTAAACCATTTTAACGGAACTTTGTTGATTATTTTGTGAAAAAGTTACTCTCCATACTGACTGTACTTCTGGTGGTGACAGCAATGCTGCACTTCTCGGTTGCGCGTCATTATTGCCACGGAGAGATGGTTGCTTCAAAGGTTTCACTTTCGGGGGCCCTGGCTACCTGCGGAATGGAAGATAATGAAGGTGACTGCAGGCATGGACATAATGAGGACCTTTTTGACTCCCATTGCTGTGATGATGTCGTGACATCATATTTTCTTGACAATACTTACACTCCTGCCACAAAAGCCAAGTCCGGTCTTGACCATGCGAAATTACAGGTTCCGGTCATGCCAGTTGAGAAACCTGCAAGGGTTGCTTTTACCGAAGCAAGGTCATTGTCTGATATCAGTCCTCCCGGAGGATTGATGACATCTTCGGTTGATCTCCCGCAAATTCGGGTATTCCGTATCTGATTTCATTTTACCGTCATTGCCGTTGCATTGGGGCTTTGTTCCCGGTCTGCATCGGCTTCTGTTTATTCTACTGCTAAAATCATTCAAACTTTAAAAATTTGAAATCATGAAATCAATACGACTCTTTATAAGTGTACTGGCATTGTCACTGTTTACAATACCAGCATTTACCCAGGCGCATGATCACGCCAAAAACACCGTTGCCGGAGATACGGTAAAAACAGAAACTTTCAAGGTATGGGGCGCATGCGGAATGTGCAAGACCAGGATAGAAAAAACTGTTAAAACTGAGGGTGCTACAGCAGCCTCATGGGACTCTAAAACCCAACTCCTGACGGTTACTTATAATCCTGCAAAAACCGGCAAGGAAGCTTTGAGCAAGAAGCTTGCTGCTGCCGGACACGATACGGAGAAATTCAAGGCTCCTGACGAGGTCTATAACAGTCTTCCGGGCTGCTGCCATTACGAGAGGCAGAAGTAAATTTCCAGTATTCACATTTTGAACCTGGCTGCTGAAGCCACAGTGAGGCCATGACATCAGGTCAGAGGGCAGCCCTGTGGCCGGCACAGGAATTAAAGTTTTAACCACAATGCCATGTTTAACAGACTAGTCAAATACTTCCTTGAAAACCGGCTTATAACCTTCATCCTCCTCATAGCTTTCGTGGTGATGGGGTTGGTGACAATGCCGTTCAGCCTCAAGTCAGGCCTTTTGCCACGCGATACGGTTCCTGTTGATGCAATCCCGGACATCGGTGAAAACCAGCAGATTGTTGCCACCGAATGGATGGGCCGGTCTCCCCAGGATATCCAGGACCAGGTCACTTATCCGCTTACAACCGCCCTGCTGGGTATTCCGGGCGTTCAGACAATAAGAAGCACCTCTATGTTCGGCATGTCTTTTATCTATATAATTTTCAAGGATAATGTCGAATTCTACTGGAGCCGGTCAAGGATACTGGAGAAGCTGAACTCACTTCCTCCAGGCACATTGCCGGAAGGGGTGCAGCCGACCCTGGGGCCCGATGCCACAGCACTCGGGCAGATTTTCTGGTATACACTTGAAGGACGGAATCCCGAAACCGGGGAACCGGCAGGAGGCTGGGACCCGTCAGAACTAAAGACAATCCAGGACTTTTACGTGAAATACAGCCTCTCGGCTGCAGAGGGGGTCTCCGAGGTAGCATCTGCAGGCGGATTCCTGAAGGAATACCAGGTTGACCTGGATCCCGAAGCGCTCAAGGCTTACAATGTATCCATTATGGATGTGATGAATGGAGTGAAGCGAAGCAACCTGGACATAGGAGCTGAAACAATTGAACTTAACAACGTCGAGTACATAATACGCGGCCTCGGTTATGTCAAGAGCCTGAATGACCTCGAACTGTCTGTAATTACAGTCCGGGAAAATGTTCCGGTGCGAATCAGGGACGTAGCCGTCGTCAGCTTCGGCCCTGCACCGCGAAGAGGCGGACTTGACAAAGCCGGCTCAGAGGCTGTGGGTGCAGTTGTTGTTGCCAGGTACGGCTCAAACCCGATGGAGGTGATTAACAATGTAAAAGAAAAAATCAAGGAGATTGAAGCAGGCCTGCCGCAGAAATCCCTGCCTGACGGTACGGTCTCGAAGGTCACAATTGTTCCCTTTTATGACCGGACAGGCCTGATAAAGGAAACGATAGGCACCCTTGAGTCCGCGCTGTCACACGAAATTCTCATAAGCATAATTGTAATAATTGTGCTTGTCATGAACCTTAGGGCATCACTTATTGTGGCAAGCCTCCTGCCAATTGGCGTCCTGATGACTTTCATCCTGATGCGTTTTCTGGGTATTGATGCCAATATTGTCGCTTTATCAGGTATTGCCATCGCCATCGGTGTAATGGTAGACATCGGAATAGTTGATGTTGAGAATATTCTCCGGCACCTCGAGATGCCTGAAAACCGGGGAATAAAAGGCAAGAAACTTATGCGGGTTATCTATGAGGCCACAACGGAGGTCAGGGCAGCAGTTGTTACCTCCATTGCAACTACAATAGTCAGCTTCCTGCCTGTATTTGCGATGCAGGCACAGGAAGGAAAACTGTTTCACCCGCTTGCATGGACCAAAACATTTGCCCTGCTGTCTGCATTTGTCCTTGGTATTGTTGTGCTGCCAACACTGGTTCATATCTTCTTCAATATCTCATTTGACCGGAGGAAAATAAAGATTGCGTGGAACTCTGTTCTGATAATTGCCGGCATTACACTAGCCATAGTCTTTAAATCATGGCCGGCCATTGCATTGGTTGCCGTAGGTGTCAATAATCTTCTGGATCACAAATGGTCAGTCCATAGAAAAGAGTATCCGAATTACATAAATATTTTAATCACGGTTTTGTTTGCTACCTGGTACCTTTCAATAGAATGGCTGCCTTTGGGGGCCCATAACAGTGAGTTTGCGAATTTCCTGTTCGTTTCAGGGATTGTGACAGTTATTCTACTTGCACTGATGTCGATGGTCCGGTATTATGAGAAAATTCTCAGGTGGGCGCTGGAGAACAAGCGTAAGTTCCTCCTGATCCCTGCAGTAACTCTCTTTTTCGGTCTCCTTGTCTGGCAGGGTGCTGACAGGATTCTAGGGTTTATTCCCGGCGGAGCCGAAAAGCTTGGGTGGAAGAACATCCGGCAGACCTCGTTCTGGCAAAAGACAACGGCCGCCTTCCCCGGTGCCGGGAAAGAGTTCATGCCGTCACTGAATGAAGGCTCATTTCTCCTGATGCCCACCAGCATGCCTCATTCCGGCATCCAGATGAACCTCGAATATATTGAGACACTTGACAGACGGTTATCTGCAATCCCGGAAGTCGAAATTGCTGTAGGCAAGTGGGGAAGGGTCAGCTCAGCTCTTGATCCGGCGCCTGTTCAGATGTTTGAAAACACTATTAACTACCGGTCTGAATACATTCTCGATGAGAACGGACACAGGATGAGGTTTAAAGTGAATAAAAACGGAGACTACATACTTGCCGGTGAAAAAACATATAACCCGGGAACACAGGACTTCAGGGTGATTCCGGCAGACAGCCTTATCCCCGACAGGAAGGGGGAGTATTTCAGGCAATGGCGCCCGCACATAAAGAGGCCGGATGATATATGGCAGGAGATTGTAAAGGTTACCGACATTCCGGGGCTGACATCTGCCCCGAAACTTCAGCCGATCGAGACAAGGCTTGTAATGCTTTCAACCGGCATGCGCGCCCCGATGGGCCTTAAGGTCTACGGGCCGGATCTGAATTCAATCGAAGAGGCCGGACTGATATTCGAAAAGGCACTGAAAGAAGTTCCGTCTGTTAAAGGCTCCTCCGTATTCTATGACAGGGCTGTCGGTGCTCCGTACCTCGGGATTAATCTGAACCGTGAGGCAATGGCCCGGTACGGAATGTCTGTCAGCGAGGTACAGGAAATACTTCAGGTCGCCGTGGGCGGAATGACTCTTTCAACCTCGGTTGAGGGCAGGGAAAGATTCCCGCTCAGAGTACGCTATGCACGGGAACTCCGGGATAATCCGGAGGACCTGAAGAAAATCCTAGTACCGTCAATGAACGGAGCCCAGGTCCCTCTTGGCAGTATAGCAGAAATTGAATATACAAGGGGAGCCCAGATGATACGAAGTGAGAATACTTTCCTTGTCGGTTATGTAATCTTCGATAAGACTGAAGGCACAGCAGAAGTTGATGTGGTGAAACAGGCAGATAAAATCCTGAAGGACAAAATTAATTCAGGTGAGATTTCACTTCCTGCCGGCGTGACTTTTAAATTTGCCGGGAACTATGAGCACCAGCTCAGGGCAACCAAAAGACTGGCGCTGGTGATTCCTGTAAGCCTGATCTTGATATTATTGTTGCTTTACTTCCAGTTCAGGACAATAACTGCCTCATTCATACATTTTTCGGGGGTCTTTGTCGCATTCTCAGGTGGATTCATAATGCTTTGGCTTTATGGGCAGGACTGGTTTATGAACTTCTCAGTTGCAGGACTGAACCTTCGTGACATGTTCCAGATGCATGAAATAAACCTGAGCGTAGCGGTATGGGTAGGTTTCATCGCACTGTTCGGCATTGCCACAAATGACGGGGTAATAATGGGAACCTATATTCACCAGGTGTTTGAAGACCTTAAACCGAAGACTGTTCATGATGTGAGGGAGGCTGTGGTGATGGCCGGAAAGAAAAGGGTCCGGCCTGCAATGATGACAACCGCGGTGGCTGTTATTGCACTGTTGCCCGTTCTTTCATCAACAGGAAAGGGGGCAGACATAATGGTCCCGATGGCAATACCCACTTTCGGAGGCATGATAATACAGGTTATGACAATTTTTGTTGTTCCGGTTTTCCAGGCAATCTGGAGGGAAGGCGAAGTGTCACGGTCTGAAAAGTTACAAGATCAGTTACCAAACAAAGAAACGGAAGATGAAAACAATACTTTATAAGATCCTTGTTTTGTCAGTCATAGCGGGTGCAGCGTCAGCAGAATTAAGAAGCCAGGCTTTCCCTGATTCCCTCGCTGCTTACCTTGAAATTGCCGCCAGGAATAACCCTGGAGTTCAAAAGTCGCTGTACGATTACCAGGCTGCACTTCAAAAGGTACCGCAGGTAAGCAGCCTGCCCGACCCTGAGCTGACTGCAGGCTTCTTCCTTAAACCTATGGAGCTTATGAGCGGAAACCAGGTGGCTGACTTTCAGCTTATGCAGATGTTCCCCTGGTTCGGAGTTTTGCGCAATGCGAAAGACGAAATGAGCCTGATGGCACAGGCTAAATATGAGCTGTTCCGCGATGCGAAACTACAGGTTGGTTATGACGTTCAGAAAGCCTGGTATGAGCTGTTCAAAGTCCGTGAAGAGATTAGGATTTCTGAAAAGAATATTGAACTACTGAGGACTATTGAACGCCTTTCGCTCATTAAATTCAAATCTCCTTCTGCAGGAGGCACAACGTCACTGCCAGCCGGCTCCATGACATCCCCCGGCTCCCGTGGAGGGATGGAAGGAGGTTCTGCAGGAATGGGGAATATGGCAGGTGTTCAGACAACCAGGAGGGATGCAGATTCACGGGAAAACCAATCCTCAATGCAGTCACTCCCAATGGGTTCTTCCACCAGCGGATCAGGTCTCGCAGATTTCTACAGGATACAGATCGAGATCCTCGGACTCGAGGACAACATTGCCTCCCTTAAGAACCAGGAAAGAACATCTGTTGCCAGGTTCAACAGTATTCTTGACAGGAGTCCTGAACATCCGGTTTATGTTGACACAATCACACGATACTCTTCTGTGGGATTAGAGGAGACAATGGACCCGGACAGCCTGCTTGCAGACAATCCGATGCTGAAAATGATCAGCTATGAAAACCAGTCGCTTGAGGCACGGAAAAAGATGATCTCAGGCATGAGTTATCCAATGATGGGTATCGGAATCAATTATTCGCTGATCAATAAAAGCCCGATGTCTGAGTCAGCGATGAACGGTTCTGACATGGTCATGCCGATGGTTACCGTTACAATCCCTGTTTACCGGAAGAAGTATAATGCCATGAAATCCGAGACCGATCTGCTCAAATCTTCATCTGAGAAGAGCTACAGGGCAACTGAAAATTCCCTGAAGGTTGAGCTCTTAAGTGCCATGCTGGACTATCAGGATATCTCGAGAAGGGTTAAACTGTACGAAAGCCAGCACAGTCTTGCTGCCAGGTCTCTTGACCTGATGCTGAAGGATTTCTCTGCCTCCGCATCATCACTTACGGATGTATTAAGATTGCGGCAACAGATTTATGAATATGAACTTAACCTGATTGAAGCCAGGGCGGATCTGAATATTACTTCTGCCCGGATAACACGGCTCATGGCATACACAATATAATAATTAGAATCACACAAATGGAAAAACTTAATAATTCTCAGTTAAACCGTCTGTTCTCCAACAGGTATTTCAACTACACCCTCTTTGTCCTTGCCGGTCTCTTTCTTGGCTGGCTGATTTTCCGTGACGGGCACGGTCATGATCATGAACCGCGACAATCCACAGAAGTGGCACAGGAAACAATATGGACATGCTCAATGCACCCGCAGATAAGAATGCAGGAACAAGGCGACTGCCCCATCTGCGGCATGGACCTGATACCTCTCGCTCAGAACGGTTCCTCCGGCATTGATCCTGATGCAGTACATCTCACAAAGGAGGGTGCAGCCCTCGCAAATGTTATGACCACTGTGGCATCAAGGCAGAAGCCTGTCATGGAGGTGAGGCTTTACGGCAAGGTGCAGGCTGATGAAAGATTGTTGCAGAACCAGGTGTCACATGTATCCGGAAGGATAGAGAAGCTGTTCGTGAATTTTACAGGTGAGAGTGTCAGTAAAGGCCAGCTCCTTGCACAGGTGTACTCCCCGGAATTGGTTTCAGCCCAGCAGGAACTGATTGAGGCGGCGAAGACGAAAGAGACTCAGCCTGCCATTTATGATGCCGCCAGGGAAAAACTTCGCCTCTGGAAAATTACTGATGCACAGATAGAGACAATTGAAAACTCAGGAATCGCTCAGTCACTGGTCGATATTGTATCAAACACTGATGGCACAGTAATCTCCAGGCTGGTGAATACTGGTAATTATATCTCACAGGGAACGCTGTTATATGAAATTGCTGACCTCTCCGGGCTATGGGTGCTCTTTGATGCATATGAGAGTGATCTCCGGTTCCTGAAAAGAGGCGAAAGACTCACATTCACAGTCGAGGCATATCCGGGTGAGAAATTCACCGGGACAATTGCCTTTATTGATCCGGTTATTGACCCGGTGACACGCGTGGCGAGGGTTAGGGTTGAAACCGGGAACAGATCAGGCAGGCTAAAACCGGAAATGTTTGTAACAGGTATCTTCTCAACCGCTTTGCCTGAGTTCAGCAATAATCTGATTATTCCAAAATCTGCGGTTCTCTGGACCGGCAAACGGTCAATTGTATATGTCAGGCAGCCCGGGATTGATGAACCGGTCTTTACAATGCGTGAAGTAGAACTGGGGCCGGCGCTTGGAGACAGTTATGTCGTTGTCTCAGGTCTGGCAGAGGGAGAAGAGATCGTCACCAACGGCACCTTCAGTGTTGATGCTGCCGCACAGCTTGCGGGCAAGCCAAGCATGATGAATCCCGTCGGGGGAGCCTCCTCCACAGGTCATGATCACGGTACAATGTCAGAAACTGGAAGCGTCGAAGGGAATACCACAGAATCAGACCACGATCATAGCACGACAGCCACCACTGGTGACAATCTGTCTGCCAGCACGGGCCATACCGAATTCAGGGTTGAAGGAAACTGCGAGATGTGCAAGGAGAGGATCGAAACCACGGCAAAAAAAGTGCATGGAGTTGAGACTGCAAACTGGATTATTGATACAAAACAACTGCATCTCACCTTTGACAAATCACATACAGATCTTGACGAAGTGAAAAAAGCAATCGCTGATGCCGGACATGATAATGACAAATACCGGGCACCCGACACTATCTATAACAGTTTACCGGAGTGCTGTCTATACAGGAAATAATGAGTAATCCCGTAAAATTATGGAACAAAAAATAACAAACCTGATTGACCTCCTCAGACAACACAAAAGTGCTGTGATTGCATTTTCAGGAGGGGTAGACAGCACTTTCCTGGCCAGGATCGCCAGGGATGCTTACGGAGACAACCTCCTCCTGATAACTGCAACGTCAAGTACCTACCCTTACTATGAGCTCGACGAGGCCAGATCACTTGCGGAACTGCTCGGAATAAAGCACCGGATAATAGTTTCCGAAGAAATTGAAATCCCCGGCTATGCTGACAATCCGCCTGACAGATGCTATTACTGTAAGAGTGAGCTTTTCGGGAAAATAAAATTCATTGCTGAGCAGGAGGGCTATGAGGCAGTATTTGACGGCAGCAACGCCGATGACCTTAAAGACTATCGTCCCGGAATGAGGGCTAAACAGGAAAAGGGAATCATCTCCCCTCTTGCAGAGACAGGGTTTACAAAGAATGACATCCGCCATTTCTCCGCCCTTATGAATCTGCCGACGGCCACGAAACAGTCATATGCCTGCCTGGCGTCACGGTTCCCCTACGGCGAAAAGATAACGATAGAAAAACTTGACCGCGTGGGTGCGGCAGAGTTTGAAATCAGGAAGATGGAATTCACCCAGTTCAGGATTCGAAGCCACGAAAACCTTGCCCGCCTTGAATTCATCCCGTCCGAAATGGATAAGGCCTGGAATAACAGGGACCATCTCTCACTGATATGCAAAAGATCCGGGTTCAGCTATACCACGATTGATTTAACCGGCTACAGGACCGGCTCAATGAATGAAGTCCTTCCTGAATCAGTCAGGAATGAAAGGAATGAGAATCACTGAACTACTTTATTAAAAGACATATCTGAATGACCTCATCCAGAAACTTAACCCGGGAAGAAAAGGCAAGATACAGCAGGCAGATCAGGCTGGCTGAAATCGGTGAGGAGGGGCAACTGAAGCTGAAGGCATCATCCGTGCTGGTCATCGGTGCCGGGGCCCTGGGATGCATCGTGCTGCAGTACCTTACTGCAGCTGGAATCGGTACAATCGGCATCGTTGACAATGACTGGATTGATGTCTCCAACCTCCACCGACAGGTTCTTTATGATATCAGCGACATCTCAAAACCTAAAATACTGGCTTCAAGGGCAAGGCTTGAACGCCTCAACCCGGAGGTGAAATTCAACACATACTTCCTGAGGCTTAACAAGGACAATGCGGCTGATATTATAAAGGAGTACGGTATAATTATTGACTGTACAGACAACTTTGCCACCAGGTACCTTATTAATGATGTTTGCGTTTTGCTGAACAAACCTCTGGTTTATGGTGCGATCCTTCAATTCTCAGGCCAGGTAATGGTACTGAACTACCGTAACGGCCCGACTCTCAGATGCCTGTTTCCTGATCCTCCTCACCCGCTTGAAGTTCCTTCCTGTGCAGAGGCAGGTGTTATCGGTTCAATTGCAGGTATAATTGGTTCAATCCAGGCTACGGAGGTGATTAAAATGATCGTCGGTGCCGGAGAGATCCTCTCCGGAAAAATGCTGATACTCGATTCCCTTAACTATTCAACCGAGATCATAGCTTTTGAAAGAGACCCGGAAAGCTCAGTGGTTCACAGCCTTGGTGAATACGAAGATGCCTGCCTTTCGGAAGATGACTCCGTGAATGAAATATCCGCTGAGGATCTGAGAAAGATGCTTTCGGTCAACCCTGGTATGAAAGTCATTGACCTGAGGGATAAATCAGATCCTGAAAACCCGGAGTTCGAAAGCATAAGGATACCTTATTATGAAATAAGCCGAAGACCTGACATTTTTACCGGGTCAGAACCGGTTGTTTTCTGGTGCAGGTATGGAATCAAAAGCAGGCAGGTGATTAATTATCTTAAAAAGTATCATGGACGAAACAACTTATACAGCCTTGTCATCTGACCGAAACCAGATTATCAGTCTGCTGGCCTCGACCGGCGACTTACGGAAATCTCTCTTTGAGCACGCGGCAAGGGTAAAGAGGGAACATGTCGGTGACCTGGTCTATTTCAGGGGATTGATCGAGTTTTCAAACAACTGCCGGAAGAACTGCCTCTATTGCGGGATCAGGTCTGGAAACAGGAAAGTTTCAAGGTATAATCTTTCAGATGAGGAAATTGTCAGGGCAGCCACTTTTGCAAATGACAGCGGGTATGGTTCAATAGTTCTCCAGTCAGGAGAGGTCAAGGGGAAGATGTTCGCAAAGAGAATCGAAACCCTCCTGAAGAGAATCCATGCTGCGACAGATGAAAAACTCAGGATCACACTGTCATGCGGCGAACAGGAGAGAGATGTTTACAGACGATGGTTTGACAGCGGTGCAAAGAGATACCTTATGCGGATTGAGACGTCAAACCAGAATCTCTATGAACGGCTTCATCCGAATGACGACAAGCACTCCTTCCATAATAGACTTGATTGCCTGAATTTTCTTAGAGAAACCGGTTACCAGACCGGGACCGGTGTAATGATCGGCTTACCGTTCCAGACCCTGGGGGATCTTGCTGACGACCTGTTATTCCTGAAAAACAATGACATAGTAATGATCGGGATGGGGCCCTATCTTGAGCAAGCTGATACCCCCCTTTACATGTACCGGTCACAGCTCCTTCCTCTTGCCGAAAGATTTGACCTGACACTGAAAATGATCGCAATCCTGCGTATCATGATGAAGGATGTAAATATCGCTGCCACCACCGCCCTGCAGACTATAGACAAACTTGGAAGGGAGAAAGCAATCATGGCCGGCGCCAATGTGATAATGCCCAATATTACACCGGGCATGTATCGCAATGACTACTCACTTTATGATAATAAGCCATGCACAGACGAAAATCCCGAGGATTGCAGGACCTGTCTTGAAGCTCGAATTGCACTGACAGGAAATAATATTGCCTTCGGCGAATGGGGCGATTCAGCTCATTTCAAAAACAGGACGGATAACTGACTGTCGGTGGAGCAATCACCCACGCGGGCTGAATGACCTGCCATGACCTCCGGTCACAGGCTCACCACTTCTCGAAAACACCCAGTCCGAAAAGTGCATAGTCATATTTCACCGGGTCAGCCGGATCCATCTCCCGCAGCCTGGCGTCAAGCTCCGTCACCGCTTTTGCATCACTCTGCTTGCGTGTCAGAAGACCCAGTTTTCGTGCTACGTTGCCGGAGTGCACATCCAGCGGGCAGGAGAGCACTGAGGGGGATATGGACTGCCACAAACCGAAATCAACACCCCGGTCATCCCTTCTCACCATCCATCTCAGGAACATGTTGATCCGCTTGGCAGCAGACCCCTTGTACGGATCAGAGAGGTGCCTCCGGGTCCGTTGGTTATGCGGCAGCTCAAAGAAGATTTTTCCAAATTCGTGAATGGCCGGCTGAAGCGAGACGTCATTCTGATACCTGGCAAAAACAGCCTCAATCCCTCCCTTTTCAAGATAGATATACTTAAGTGCTTCAATAAAATAAATGAAATCCTCTGCAAAATAGGTGCGGTGAATACAGCCGTCAATGCCCTTCAGATCCCGATCACGGTGGTTTATTACAAAATCATAGGGAGTACCGCCCATGTAAGCAAGCATCCTGTCGGCGCTCCTGAGGATAGCCACACGGTTGCCCCAGGCAATTGCAGCCGCAAGAAACCCGGCAATCTCAATATCTTCCTTACGCGTAAACCGATGGGGAATGCTTATCGGATCAACCCCTATGAACGACGGCCTGTTGTAAAGGTCAACCCGCTGATCAAGAAACTCCTTCAGCTCCTCGCTGTTCATCATGCCGACGCCGGTGCGGGAAATCATCTTCTGACTGATCCTCTTTTGGTCTTAATGGCGAAAGTCATTGAGTAATCAGTCCGTCCTTTATCCTGATGGTACGGTCTGACATCGAGGCAAGCTGCGGATCATGGGTCACTATTATGAATGTGTGCCCGAAGGTGTCACGCAGCCTGAAGAACAGTTTATGAAGCTCAGTCTTGTTTTCTGTATCGAGATTCCCGGATGGCTCATCGGCCAGGATCAGTGAAGGACTGTTAACGATGGCACGTGCCACAGCCACCCGCTGTTGCTCCCCGCCGCTGAGCTGTGAAGGCTTGTGATCAAGCCTGTCGCTCATCCCCAGGAAATCGAGCAGTCCGGAAGCCCTTGCAGCAGCCTCGGAACGTGATTTTCCTGCTATCAGCGCCGGAATACAGACATTCTCCAGTGCGGTGAACTCGGGTAGCAACTGGTGAAACTGGAATACAAACCCGATGTTCTTGTTTCTGAATGAAGCCAGCGCCCTCTGGGATAACTGCCCGGGATCCTGACCGTTAATCAGTACAGATCCGGAGTCAGCCCTGTCAAGGGTACCGATGATCTGAAGCAGTGTCGTCTTGCCTGCACCGCTGGCCCCGACTATTGCAACCACCTCCTTCTCAGCAACCGACAGGTCTATGCCCTTCAGCACCTTCAGATCGCCGTATGACTTCACAATACCGGTTGCCCTTATCATCTGATCTCGTTGTTTAAGTCGCGGGCCGTATCATTGAGCTCATCAGAGAGAGGCTTGCCGGCATCTTCAAAGTCTTTCCTCACGCTGTCAGTCACGTCATTGAAGTCCTTCGTGACACTGTCAGTCACATCGGTTATATCACGCCTTACCGAACTGGTAACGTCATTGATATCCTTCCTGATATCCTGGGTACTTTCGTCGAACTCCTTCTTAATCTCATCGGTGGCCTTGCGTACCTCGCGCATCCCCTTGCCCATGGTCCTGGCAATCTCAGGAAGCTTGTCTGCACCAAAGAGCAGCAGTATAACTATCATAATGATAATTATCTCCTGTCCGCTTATGAAGAGAAATATTCCCATCGGGGTGCCGTTGATGCCCGGCAAAGTTACTAAAGAATAACAAAAAATCAGAGGTGACTGCAATAAATGACTGAGGCTGCCTTTCGGGGCAGCCTCAGTGCAGGAGCCGTTAACCGGCTATATGTTTTTTTACTCTGGTAATCGCGGTGAAGATCCGCTCCCCGGTGCCGTTAACCGGCTATCTTTTTCTTTTCGGTCTCACCGGGATGAGCCTCAGCTTCATCATCTTTCCCCTTGGTTGTTTCATAGAGAACAGGTGTTGAAACGAAGAGCGATGAATAGGTTCCGAAGACAATACCGAAGAGCAGGGCAAAGATAAATCCTCTGATCACCTCCCCTCCGAATATGAAGATCACAATCAGCACGAAGATCGTCGCCATACCGGTGTTAAGGGTTCGCGCCAGCGTACTGTTGAGAGCCAGGTTGTAAATCTCTTTCTTGGATCTCTTCCGGTAGATAGGCAGATACTCCCTGATCCTGTCGAAGATAACCACGGTATCGTTCAGCGAATAACCAACCACTGTAAGTATAGCTGCAATAAACGACTGGTCAATGTCCATTGAGAACGGCATGATACCCTGAAGGATCGAATAGAGGCCAAGCACAATGATCACGTCATGCGCAAGTGCAACCACAGATCCGACACCGTACTGCCATTTGCGGAACCTGATGAAGATATAGAGGAACATACCCACAAGTGCAAGCAGTATCGCCCAGATTGCCTTCGAAGCCTGGTCCTTTGCAATTGTCGGCCCCACGGTCTCTGAACTGGCAATATAGTCTCTGACAAACGTCTGCTGGTCAACTCCGGGGATAAGCTCCTTCAGGCCATTGTAGATCAAACCGTTGACCTCATCAGTGGCAGCCGGGTCTTCAACCTTGTACTTGGTGCTGATCTTCACCTGGTTTTCTGAACCGAAGGTCACAACCACAGGATCGCCGCCAAGCTCGTCTGAGAGAAGGTCAGCAATCTGACCGGTATTGACAGGCTGCTCGAACCTTACCACATAGGTACGGCCTCCGGTGAAGTCAATTCCCTTGCTGAGTCCCTTGGTTGACAGACTTACAATTGCAAGGATTGTAAGTGTAATTGAAAAAATATAACCGTATTTCCTTAAACCAACGAAGTCGATATGCATATTCTCCAGGAAATGCTCGGTATAAGGAGCAGAGAATTTGAGGTGGACATTTCGCTTCAGCAGGAATTCATAGATCAGGCGTGAGATAAGCACTGCAGAGAACAGTGACGTGATGATACCGATAACCAGTGTTGAGGCAAAACCTTTGATAGGACCTGTGCCGAAGTAATACAGAATCACACCGGTAACCAGTGTTGTAAGGTTACTGTCAATGATGGCAGAAGAAGCTCCCTTGTAACCGTCAGCAATGGCCTGTTTGATCCCCTTGCCTCCCCGGAGTTCCTCCTTTATCCTCTCGAAGATGAGCACGTTGGCGTCAACTGACATACCGATTGTCAGCACAATACCGGCAATACCCGGAAGTGTCAGAACAGCATTCAGTGATACCAGAACGCCCATCATGAAGAAGAGGTTGACAGTCATGGCAATGTCTGCCACTGTACCTGCTGAACGGCTGTAGTAGAAGATCATGTACAAAAGCACGATAATGAAGGCGATAATGAACGACTTCATACCGCTGTTGATTGCTTCCTTTCCAAGCGAAGGGCCAACAACAGTGTCCTGGATGATACGTGCTGGCGCAGGCATCTTTCCTGACTTGAGAATGTTTGCAAGGTCTTCAGCCTCCTCAAGGGTGAAGTCACCTGTAATCTCGGTGTTACCGCCTGCAATCTCATTCTGTACACGCGGGTATGACCTTACATAGTCATCAAGTACCACTGCAATGCACCGGTTGATGTTGTCACGCGTCATGCGCTGCCATATCTTCGCGCCCTCGGCATTCATTGAAAAATCAACCTTGATATCAGAGCCTGTAACGCCGGTTGAAGGACGTGCGGAAGTGACAACGTCACCAGTCAGAGGAGCACGGCCGTCACGTGTGGTGATCTTGATGGCGTGAAGCTCGTAAAGGGTATTTGTCGGATCCCATTTATGCGGGTTCTGACTCCAGTAGAACTTCAGCTCCCTGGGAAACAGTGATTTGATCTGGTTCATCGCCAGGTAGTTATTGACCCTGGCGGTGTCCTTGCCTGCGGCGAAGCCCACTATACTGCTTGGTTCGGCCTGTCCGTCAGGTGTTACGTTCGGTCTCAGCAACCCGAAGAGGGGATTCTGGCGGGTGAACTCCTCGAGAGAGGATGCCTCGGCAGCAGAAGCAGTGTCACTGCTGACCATGTCAAGAAGTGATTTTTCACCGGTGGCGGTTGTGTCCTGCACAGCACCTGTGACAGCTGCAGCAGCTACACTGTCAGTTGCAGCAGCAATTGCATCAGCTGGCATTATTGACCTTAGAAAGTCATTTGCCTGCATCAGGTAACCGATTACCTCGGGATTCTCATACGTTTCCCAGAACTCGAGGTTAGCTGTTCCCTGCAGAAGGTCACGTACCCTCTCCGGATCTTTTACTCCCGGCAATTCAACAAGGATACGGCCACGTGGCTGAAGTTGTGAGATGTTGGGCTGTACGACGCCAAAACGGTCAATCCTGTTCCTGAGCACGTTGAATGCGTTGTCTATGGCTGAGTTGATCTCTGTCTCCAGAACCTTCTGTACATCAGCATTGCTTGAATTGAAATTGATGCGGTCTTTCAGTTCGACGGTTCCAAAGACGCCGGCGAGCCTGGCATTCGGGTCAAGCTCTTCAAAGGAGCGTACAAACAGTGTTATGAAGTCTTCGTTGCTTCCGCCAAGCTGTTTCTGCTTTGCTGACGCAATGGCTTCATTGAATGTCTTGTCCGTACTGTAGTTTGAAAGAGCCCTGACTATGTCCTCAACTGAAATCTCAAGCACCACGTTCATTCCGCCCTTGAGGTCAAGACCCAGGTTGATCTCCTTGGTCTGCACCTCCTTGTAGGTATTGCCTAGGAATCCCCACTGATCCTTTGGCAGGGAGGCAACCGAGTCAATGTATGCCACCTCCTTGTTCAGATCACCTGCTGCATATTCCCTCGCCTCCTTCTTGACCTTGTATGAAGCCACTGTGAAGGAAAGCTGGTAAATGCAAACAAGGGTCAGGGCAATAGCCAGAGCTGAAATTAATCCTTTGTTCTGCATCTGTATCCGCTTTTAAAATTATGATTGTATGTGAAACGCTTAATTATTTACGAGGCGCAAATATAAAACTTTATTTTCTTAAACCATATGATTAATAAGCAAAACTGCCGGCGTAAACCGGCAGTCTCACATTATCCTTTTTAATTTATTCGACCAGTTTTTCGTAGTCGGTCTCAAGCGGTTTGCGGGTTATGAAATCAAACAGGGTAAGCGCCCTCATGTTGTAATAATAGGTCCAGTAATTGTTCAGAGCCTGGATGTAGCTGCGCTTGTTCTGGTCCTTCTTCGTATCAGCATTGTTCAGATCCAGTACATCAATCTTACCGATAAGGAAGCGTTGCTTGGTAACCTCGAACATCTTTGCTGCAACGGTATCCGACTTGGCGGCTATCCTTACCTGGTCATCCTGCATATTGAACTGCTGCACGTCAAGAAGCAGGCTCTGTTCAAAGTCTATACGCTCCTGCTCCACCGAAACGCGGGTCAGCTCTTCGCTTGATTTGGCCATCTTGTAACGTCCCCTTCCCTGACCCCAGTCAAGTATCGGGAGAGAGAATCCAAGTCTGATTGTCTGTTGCTGGTTGGGTTGGTTATATGCCATATCAAGCATCGGATCCTGGTCACGCAAACCGTATGATGCCGTAAGGTTGACGTTGAGACCTTTCTCTGCCTTTGCCTGTGCCACAGAACTCTGAGCCTCCACAAGCTGCCGCTCAAGCTCAATAAGCTTCGGATTATTCGCTTCAGCAAGCTTCAGCACCTCATTGACGTCTACCTCCAGATCAGGTATCTCACTGGGAATGATCAGCTCCAGCCTGACAGACTGGTTAAAGCCGAGAAATGACCGCAATTTCAGTTCCCTGTCGCGGAGGTTCATTTCGGAGGAGTTGATCTCTGTACCGGCATTAAGGTATGAGAGTTCCATCTGAAGCAACTCGTCCTCGGCAATGGTTCCGAGGTTATACCGTCCGACAGCTATGCGGTACAGGGTGTCTGCATTCTGCATGTTGGTCTCTGCAATCTCCCTGTTGATCTGAGCCAGCGCCAGGTTAAAGAAGTACTGGACGGCCATAGCATGCACGTTCTCAACATCACTCAGGTAGGTTTTACGAGCCTGCTCGTACTTGAGAGGTTCAATCTTCTTCTGCCATCTCAGTTCATTGTACCGGAAGATGGGCTGGATTAGCCTGATGTTCAGGGGTGAGGTGATGTACTTCTCCCCGTCATCTTCGAAGTTCTTCTCATAGGTCAGGTCAGAGAAGAGTGAGATTGACCCGCCCGTCAAACCGATGTTCTGCGCAAGCGACAGGTTACCAGTTGTTTGCAATACGTTTGTAGATGCATATTCCCATTGCTGGGCGGTTGAGTTCCAGACCCTGTTGTAGGCAGTACTGTAATCAGGCATGTTTCCGGTCAGTGATAGTATCGGGCGGTAATCCGCCACAAAGGTCCTGTACTGCCAGTAGCTGGAACGGAAGCGGTGCTTTGCCATATAAGCCTGTGGTGACTGTTCCGATGCAAGCTTGACAACCTCATCAAGTGTAAGGCGCATGACCTCCTGTGGCATCGCCGGCAGGGCAATGAATGCTGAAAATAAAACTGCCAGTGAAAGTGCTTTTATGCTTTTCATATAATCTTATTATTCATAACGAAGTGACTCAATCGGGTCTCTTTCAGAGGCCCTCTTTGCCGGCGAATAGCCGAAAATGACCCCAACGGCGGCAGAAACGCCGAAGGCCACCACAACGGAAAATAACGACACAATTGTGGTTATACCCGCTATCTTCTGTATCAGAACCGCAAGTATTATTCCGAGGAACACACCGATGAAACCACCGGAGACACTGATCAGGACAGCCTCTGACAGGAACTGCACAACAATATCCATCTTTTTGGCACCAATGGCCATCCTTGTTCCTATCTCCTTGATCCTTTCCATCACCGAGGCAAACATGATGTTCATGATGCCGATCCCCCCTACGATGAGGGAGATACTGGCAATGGCACCCAGCACAATGTTGAAAATGTCCTTTGTTCTCTGCTGCTGCTTCAGCAACAACTCAGGAACCGTGATCTCGAAGTCCTTCACGCCTGAGTGCCGTCTGAGCATCATTCTGCTCAGTACTTCAGTGGTAGGCGTAAGCTGTTCGGTCTCAGCAACCTGAACCACAATCTTGTCGAGCTGGTTATAGTTGGTCTCGGTGCTGGCAGTGGAGGCGCTGGCGCTGTTGACAACCACCCTCCCACGCATTCCTCCTCCGCCGAAGACCTGGACCGATGTTGCCTCGGTTGCCAGCTTGGTGTTAACAAGTGCCCTGTTCTGGTAACGCATAAGCATTGTCTTGATAGGGATATAAACGTTGTCATTGTAAACGTTTACTCCCTGTTCCTCGAATCCTGTCAGGGAAACGTTGGTCTTTTCAAGCACACCTATCACCTTCAGCCAAACGTTGTCAAACTTGAGATACTGGCCGATAGGGTCAACCTGGCTGAAGAACTTGGCCCTGATATTGGCACCTATGATGCAAACCTGGATTCCGTATTCTTCCTGGTAGTCATTGAAGAAGACACCCTGCGAAAGGGGGAGATTGTAAAGCTCAAAATAGTCATTCGATACCCCTACCAGCTTGGCAGTATAGCGCATACCGCTGAGTACTATTGTGGAGTTGAATGATATCTCGGGGCTGATTCTCTTCACTGCGGGGATAGTGCTGCGTATTGCCTCAACGTCAAGAAGTGTCAGCCCTCTTGAGAATTTGTTCAGCTGTTTCTCTCCCTCCTCCTCTCCGGCATCTTTTTGCTGCACGATAGGGCTGATGAGTATATTGTTCACCCCCACCATCTTGATCTGGTCAAGGATTTCCTGCTGTGCGCCCTTGCCTATCGCCAGCATGCTGATCACAGCCGCCACCCCGAAGATGATCCCGAGGGCGGTCAGTATCGACTTGAGCTTGTTGGAAAGAATTGACTCAAGGGCGATGCGTATGTCGTGTCCGTATCTTTTGAACATGTTATTCCATGTTTGTTTGCCTCAGAATCCTGTATTCCTGCTACTGGTTGGGAGTTCTTACCCGCTGCACCCTGACGGTGGTATCGCTGCCGCTGCCAGCCGGTCTGCCCTGCATCTGGCCGGGGCGTCCGGCACCGCGCTGCTGACGCATGGCTTCACGCTGCTCGGGGGTCAGATTCTGCATGAACTCACGCATCTGCTCCGGGGTCATGCTTCCGGGCATCATACCCTGAGGCCGGTTGCCGTTCTGCTGACGCTTGGCTTCCTCCTCGGCCGCCTGCTTCTTTCTCTCCTTGATGACTGCAATCAGATCATCACCCTGGAGCTTGAACCTGTCGGCATCTTCCGGAATCGTCAGGTATAACTTGTCTCCCTCCTTCAGGCCCTGCTCCACTATCACATCATTCTCGTTCGACTCACCGAGCACCACCACCTGGCGTGATCCGTCTTTCTTATAGACAAAGGGGATACTGTCAGCCGTGGCAAACACTGTCTCCAGCGGAATAAAGGTAACGTCATTGAATGTCTTGGTAATTATCTGGTTGCCCGTGGTCATTGAGGGCCTCAATATGGGATCAGATCCGTCAATTTTCGTTATTACCTCAAATACCTTGGCATCAGTGTTGGGCAGCTGTTCGCCGATGTTGGCAACACTGATCACCGTACCTGTGTATGTCTTCTCGGGGAAGGCGTCAACGGTTAACCTGACACGCTGACCGGCCTTTACCTTGCTGACATCAATCTCGTTGACATATGTCTTGGATATCATCGATGTGAGGTCGGGAAGAGTTGCCACTACCGGATCCCAACCGGATATTTCCGAACCTACCTTGCGCTTGGCACCGCTCCACTCTCTCTTGTAGATGACCATCCCGTCAGACGGAGCTGATATGACAAATTGCTGGATGATGGCCTGCATCTCGGTAACCTTTCTCCGCTGCTTTGAAACCTGAAGTTCCGTATCCCAGATGTCAGCCTTTGCCTGCCTTACCTTAAGGTCATAGTTGCTGACCGCCTGCTCATAAGAACGCTGGGCTTTGTCAAGTGATATCCTGGCCTGCCTGATTGTAGTCGGAGGCTCATATTTTGACTGCTCCAGGGTAATCTCAGCTTCATCCATATTGAACTTGAGATTCAGGAGCTCATCTCTCAGGTTGCCGAGAGAAATTGTGGTATCAAGCTGTTTCTTCAGCAGGTCGGTTTCATAAGACTCCAGCCTGTCAAGCTCATCCTTGAGGCTGTTGTCAACACTCGAGCGGTCAAGCGTGGCGACATAATCACCGGCCTTCACCTCGGTACCTTCAGGCACCAGGTCAGAGATTTTGATTGATCCGAACCGCATGTTGCGGCTGTTAAGACCCTCCGGTCCTTTAATATCAGTCGAAACCTCTGCCTGCAGCTCACCGGTAGTGGTGACAACCACCTCGAAATCACCCTGACGAACCTCGGTAAACAGTGTGCTCATGTCTTTCTTGCCCGTCAGCTTGCTTATGACGATCATGGCAATAACAGCCACCGCTACAATGATTGAGGTAATGATAATAGTCCTTTTCATCTGCTGAATTATCTGTTTGTATTATTAAAGCCGTGAAATTATTACAAATTTAGGCTTACTGTGTTCTTTTTAAGGAAACATTAACTTTCATTAACTTCTGCCCGTTGATTGAGAACAAAAACTGTTCAAAAAAGATCTGAAGTCTGCTCCGGAGAGCCAGATTTATAGATTTTTAACAATGACAGTAACATCAGCTGCCAGTTTTTCAGCCTGTTCCATTGTTCTCTCCTCGGCATAAATACGCATGATAGGTTCGGTGTTGGATTTCCGGATCTGTACCCA
>LAHT01000565.1_pt1 | contig 36392 bp, 29 predicted proteins | sample 329671 | NCBI WGS metagenome assembly LAHT01 (sample SAMN03275702, study PRJNA271635) | activated sludge metagenome | isolation source: Sample C-4 Sludge from methanogenic chamber (fourth chamber) of Anaerobic... | reverse complement strand
GAAGACTGCCTTCGCCTTCGGTATTCCTCCTGATCTCTGCGCATTCCACCGCTACACCAGGAATTCTGTCTTCCCCAACCGCATTCCAGATCCACAGTATCTCCCGCCGTACGCCAGTTAAGCTGACGCCTTAAACGAAAAACTTATGGATCCGCCTGCCTGCCCTTTACGCCTAGTAATTCCGGACAACGCTCGCAACCCCCGTGTTACCGCGGCTGCTGGCACGGAGTTAGCCGTTGCTTATTCATATGCTAATATCTCTACACCCATACTATTAATATAGGTGTCACTGCTCACATATAAAAGAACTTTACACCCCGAAGGGCTTCTTCGTTCACGCGGCGTCGCACTATCAGACTTTCGTCCATTGTAGACTATTCTCGACTGCTGCCTCCCGTAGGAGTCTGGGCCGTATCTCAATCCCAGTGTGGGCGACCACCCGTTAAGGCCGCCTACCTATCACTGCCTCGGTGAGCCGTTACCTCACCAACTAGCTAATAGGACGCAGGCTCATCCTCAAGCGGCAGCCGAAGCCACCTTTCAAACTATCTCGCGATAGCTCACATCCGGTATTAGCCCAAGTTTCCCTGGGTTGTCCCCGTCTTGAGGGTAGATCACCTACGTGTTACTCACCCGTTCGCCACTCTCAGATCCCCGAAAGGATCCTACCGTTCGACTTGCATGCCTAATCCACGCCGCCAGCGTTCGTCCTGAGCCAGGATCAAACTCTCCATCATTTATAATGATTGAATTGACTTCTATTGGCTCGCACAAATCTCTATGGCACTCTATAAACTGATAAAGAACTTGCCCCGCGCAGCATCAACCGCGCAGGTTGTGTCATGAAAAAAAGCCCGGTTTTTGTGTCAACACAAATCTTTCCCCATCTTTCAGCTTGATGACAAGAGTGCGTTTTATCTCTTTCAAAGACCCACGTTTAGCAGATCTGATTTTTTTCGATCTCCAGTGGGATTTGTTGCTGAGACGGACGAAGAGGACCACATGATTTTGTCTCATAGCCCTAAAGTTTGTTCTCAAATCCTCTTTTCAGGATCAAGGATTGTATCATACCGGTATCATCCTGGAATACCGAAAATAGAAATTCACCTGGCCCTGGCGATCAATACGGAATCAATACGGAATCAATACGGAATCAATACGGATGAAATCCGTATTGATTCCGTATTGATTCCGTATTGATCACGAGGGCCACTCTTGGAGTTTCCTTGGGAATCCAGGCTGGCTTCATATAAAGTGTCAGCCAAACTTGCAAACGGGTTTCACCTGTCAAAGTGCCCGTAACTGTTTATAGGATTGTGAGATGAGTAGGACTGGCTTAAGACTGTGTCACAGGGCTCTTTGGACGTTATTGGACGCTTCGGTATCAGTGTTTTTACAAATATGCCCTAGTTTTAGGGTATTTTTAGACCATGAGATTTTTTGAAATATTTATCTCATTTAATAGAGCCGCAACTGAAGTGTCAGGGGGCCGATCATGCTTAAACTCCTGCTCTGATCAGCGTCTATAACCTCCATCCGGTAGTCCATATTGAGAGGATGGAACCAACACTCATTCCAATGGGGAATAATGAAATGTAAATGCTGAACGGTAGTTCTGGTGCTCCTCGAAGATTAGTTTTGAGAAGATCATTGTAATCCACGACTTCATAGCCCCGGGAATCGCTTGAAAATGAAACGTTTGATGGTTGAAATGATGCAGTATAAGATATACCATGCAGCATGCCAACAGTGACAACCATTACAATAAGTACGATGGTTTTCTTTTAACTTCCTTATTGGTTAATTAGTATCATTTTCATGGTCTTAGATGAATATCCTGGACCGATTAAGCGGTAGAAATATATTCCGGATGATACTAGATGATTCCGTGAATCTCTTCCGTTCCAACAGGTTGTCAAACTGCCATTAACGGACAAGTCCCGGATTTTCTGCCCCTTGATGTTGAAAATTTCAATACGGAATTCCATCATATTATGATCAGGCACTTTGTAGCTGAATGTCGTCGAGTGTTTGAAGGGATTGGGATAGTTGTGAATCCACTCCTCGGCTGGCATGACGGGGTCGGCAGTGGCATCCGGATTCAAGGAGTAAACTGTTGCTGTATTGAAAGTTCCGCCGTCGCTTACCAGAACGTCATCGTGATGGTCTCCGTTTATATCTCCTAAATCAACACCCATTCCAGCACTTGCTAAGCAGGGAGTTATCGCTATTGAATAAGCTGGTTGAGATGGAAGGTTTTCTCCACCCAAATAAAAATCTACATGGCCCTCTCCCCACATACGAATCCCAAGATCGTCATATTCATCATTGTTAATATTACAATAAAACGCGTTTGTCTGCATCGTTTGTGCTTGGCTATTTTCAATATAGAAGGTGGAATAATCTGAGATCATGCCTTCATTGCCCCAATAAACACATAGTGAATCGTTGTATGGGATACATATATCATCATATCCGTCTCCATTGATGTCACCATTTGCCAACAAGTCAGATTCCCTCATAAATGGGTGCGGCAGAGTTAAGGAGAAAGATACTTCCTGATTTATGAATGCTGGCCCTCCATAGTAAATATCAAGATAGAGAGGAGCGTAATCACCAAAACCCTGGCGGGATAATATCAAGTCATCGATGCTATCACCATTGATATCTCCGACCGCGTATTGATAACCCACTCTGACCCCATCAGGGTCGGAACCCTGGATATGAACATCGACTGCTGTATCCATTGGATTACCACCAAATAAGATATCTACATTACCTTCCTGATACTCGCTATCCTCATCCACACACAGGATATCGTCAAACCCATCATTATTGAAATCGTATCCTCCGTTGAAAGCTGTGAATCCTCCCCAATACGGAAGTTGAAAAGTCAGATCAGGATTGATGTTGAAGGGGGAGTCACTAAATGATATCACTGCATACATGCCCACATAACCTTGATAGGTTGCGACAAAGTCGTTTAATCCATCTCCATTCAGATCACCATGCCAGGTGACACATGCTCCGGAAATGCCCGTAATTGGCCAGTTATAGATGCAATTGGGGGAATTACTTAGAACAGAGCTGCCCCAAAAGCAAACAACATCAACACCTGATATATTCGTATATCCGTACGCTTTGATAAAATCGTCATACCCGTCATGATTGGCATCTGAACCACGCTTCGCAGGTTGATTCCCATAAAAGAAATGGATCTGGTTGATATAATCTGCTCCAGGCGGCGCTTGATATTGGCATAGGGGAGTGAGTGTTGTTTGTGCATATGAAGAGCTGAATAACAATATTGCCTTGAGCAAGAATACCCAAAAAAGTATTTGCTGGTTATGAATCATGTCTCTGATGTATTCAACGAATCTGGATTCTTCAACAATGTGAGTAGCACAAGGATGTTTATCGTATACGATTGATAAAGTCTCAAGATAGTTTTTATCAGTATAATAGCAAATGTGTGAACGACAAAACAGCCCCATCATAACAAAAACCTCAGCATATAATTGAAGACTCGGCTTATGTCTACAAACACAAGTACTACCACCCCTCTTAAGAAAAAGTGTGAGGAAACCATTTTATCATCTCTACCTACCTAATACGTATTGGGGTCTCACTAATCACGTCACTTTGCATCGAAAGTGATACTATTTGCAATTTCACTTGATACTCTATACTTCAATAGATGGCTTTCACCCAGTAGAAAGCTCTGTCAGGGTTTCCGTCCAGAGGATCCGTGCATTCATAAACATCAGGGCCGGCGCTCATCTGCCAGTTGGGCTCGCCGGAGGGAGTGGAAGCGCGGCGGACGATGTATCCACTGGCTCCGGGGCAGACTTCCCAGACCAGGTGAATTCCGGCGGGGGTTTTGGTGATCGAACTGATCACCGGTGCTGCCTGCGCGACGACCTGCAGGGTCACCTGCACGATCTGGACCGGGTTGAGCGGATCGTTTCCAGACACTGTCAACAGGGCGTTATAGAGGCCGGGAGCGAGGCCCAGAGCGGAAAAATAGCCGGTGATGGTCTGGCTGGAGTTCGCGGGGACCGTGCCGTTGACGGGCAAAGCGTGAAACCAGCTCAGCGGCCAGCTTTGCTGGGCCAGCACAATTTCACCGGTGACAGTGTGGGGTTCCGCTCCGTAAGTGTCTCCAATAATTGTGTACGGCAGTTCGAGATCGCCGCTGAAATCGGCAGCGATGCAGACGTTAACCGTGGCGGTGGCCGTGTTTCCATTGTAAACCACGCCCCAACCCTCAGGATCCGCCACACCCCAGTGGATGGTGATCCCGTTGCCGCTGCTCAGGTCGGGGATCAGATCGCCTCCACCCCCGCCGGTAAAATTGGTGGCGCCAGTTACGCTGACCCCCTGGGGGAACTCCAGATAAACGTATTTTAACCATTCATCATCCGTGCTGGCGTTGTATAGCGAAAAGGTCCAGGTGCGGGTGGACCCGGGCAGGTAATCGTACTCATCCAGGCTCAGGGTGCTGCCGCTGATGCCGCGGCCATCCTGGGAGGCGAAAAGTTCCGCAGGTTCTCTTCCATCCAGCGCTGGCGACAATTCCTCCAGATCCAGGGTGAACTGCAGATCCCCGCTCCCGGTGTTGCCGATCACGAAGCTGTCGGTCCCGGTGGCTTCGCTCAACAGGTTGGCAGACAGGTTCAACCCGCTCACGTTCATGGCCGGTGGCAGGGCCAGCTGGATCACGCTCACGCCATAATGGTTCATGCCGCTGTAAGAGCCGCCCCAGGTCATGGAATGCAGTTCGTGGTCCCAGGTGTTGTGGATGTAGATCAGGTCGCTGTTTGTGTCATAGCCCAGGCCGACCATGGAATGGCCTTCGATCTGGATCATCACCGGAAATCCGTTGTCGATGGCCGCTTTGTACTGGTTCAGAGTGAACCCGATGGCGTTGCCGTCCCAGCCTTTGATGTACTGGTTGAAAGTGGTGGGCACGGAATATCCGCGGGATTCGAAAAACAGCTTGAGGCCGTGGCTGCCATCCCGGCTGTAGGGTGGTTCGGTCTCATTACCCAGGGGATCGTAAAGGGGCGAACCATCCACATAGTAGTAGAAAGTGGTGCTGCCATCCCCATTGCTCCACCAATCCTGGTTTGTTCCCATGTAATCGGCTGTGCAGCCGTTATAGGTGCCGGTGGGATCTCCGCTGCCGAAAGGATCGGGTCCCGTACTGTCGGTCCAGAAGCGGTCCACATGCCCGGGAGTCAAGAGGCCGTCGTAACCCTGATGGGTGGCGCTGAGCGGGCATTCTCCGGATCCCCAGGAACTGTTGTTCAGAGGCATCACGCCGCCGCCTACGGGTCCGGCATAAACGTTGGAGTGGGAGGTGCGGTCGTAATAGCCGGCGATCATGGCCGCGGAGGTTGCCGAACATCCGTAACACCAGTCAAAGGCAGGGACATTTGACAGGATTACCGCGCTGCGGCCGGGTGTGGCAACCGGTCCGGGGACGCGTTTTTCCACGGGGATGCCGGGAACCTTGATCCTGTCGATCAGCCGGCCATCGGGGCCGGGGAAACTGGACACAACATATTCGTTCGACAGGGCGGAAAGGAAGGACACGCTCGCGAACAGCAAAGCAAAAAGGGTGAAACGTGCACTGCGGTTCATGATCTGCTCCTTTTTTAGCAGAGTTTTTATGATGATCCGGCGAAAACAATCAAGACATCGGGATCAGGTCAAGAAAAATCTGTTTTTACATTCAAATTATTTTATGCTTGAACCAAATCCTTTCAGCCACCGTTACCTTCCTTCCCTTTCAGGGGTCAACAACCAGCCTGCCGTTCATCGATCCGGATCACAGCACCTCCCTCAGCGAGGCTGCCAATCTGCGGAAATTTGCCCTGTCGCCGGTGTGGCGGGGAATGAGGTGGAGATGAAAATGAAAGACGGTCTGTCCGGCCGCGGCGCCGCAATTCATCAGCAGTTTATAGCCATCGGGGTGGTGTTCGCTGTCCAGGAGCAGGCGCAGTTCGCGGCTGAGTTCGGTCAGGGCGGCGGCTTCCGCGGGGGAGAGTTCAAAAAAGTCCTTCAGGTGGCGGCGGGAAACGATGAGGCAGTGGCCTTCGGAGATGGGATGGCGGTCCCGGATGGCGACAAAATGTGCGTTGGCCAGCAGGATCTGCTGGGGGTTCAAATTGCAAAAGGGGCAGTCCATGGTCTCTATCTTCCTTTTTGGATGTATGTTTGAGCTGCTTGGAGCCGATCTTGGCATGATGGCGCGGCGGGGCTGGATCTGTCAAATGGAAAATCCGGCTTGACAAGCGGGGGCGGGGAATTTTGCTGGAATGGAAGGCGGTTTGCAAGGTCTGGATGACATAGCCACGAACTAAAGATCCACAATGGGAGGATTGATGAAATATCTTGACCTGGCCATGAACGCGGCGGAGAAGCTCGGCGCCGAATATGCCGACATCCGCGTTCAGAAGACCACCGACGAGGTGATCTATCTGCAGAACCTGAGCCTCAAAAACACGTCCAACAGCGTGCTTTACGGCTACGGGATCCGCTTTTTCAAGGACGGGGCCTGGGGCTTCGCCCATTCCAACGTGTTCACGGATGAGGCGCTGCTGGGCACTGTCAAACGCGCGGCCGAGATCTCCGCGCTCTCCGCCTCGGTGAACAGGGACAAACAATTGCGCCTGGCCCCCGAGCGCAGCTACATCGCCAAATACGAGACGCCGGTGCGCATCGATCCGCGCACGGTGCCGATGAAGGAAAAGGTGGAGCTGATGCTGGAGGTCAACCGCACCCTGCTGGCCTTTGAGGGAGTGAAGCGGGCGATGTTTTACCTCATCATGCACCGGGACGAAAAGTTCTTCGGCTCCACCCTGGGCAGCAGACTGGAACTGAACACCCAGTGGATCACGCCCATGCTCACGGCCACGGCGGTGCATGACGGCGACAGCCAGAGCCGCAGCTTCAATGAAGGCGGCAAGGCCACCGGCTGGGAATGGATCGAAAGCCTGAACCTGACGGAAAAGGCGAAACAGGTGGCGGAGGAAGCCCTGATCAAGGTGAAGGCCGATCCGCTGGGCCCGGAAGAGAGGCGCACCCTGATCCTGGACCCCATCCACCTGGGCCTCACGATGCACGAAAGCGTGGGCCATCCCACCGAGTTGGACCGCGTTTTGGGCTGGGAGGCCGACTACGCCGGCATCTCCTTCGCCACTCCGGAAAAGCTCAAGAACTACCGCTACGGCAGCGAGATCGTCAACTTCGTGGGTGACAACACCCTCTCTGAAGGTTTGGCCACCCTCGGTTTCGACGACGACGGCGTGCCCGGCCAGAAATGGCACATCATCAAGGACGGGATCCTCAACGAATACGGCAGCACCCGCGACACCGCCATGGAGATCGGACTGGGCTATTCCCGCGGCTGCAACCGCGCCACCTACTATTACGACCAGCCGATCAACCGCATCCCCAACCTCTATCTGCTGCCGGGAACCAAAGAACTCAGCCCGGGTGAGCTGATCGCCGACACCGAAGACGGGGTCTACATCCAGGGCCAGGGCAGCTTTTCCATCGACCAGCACCGCGTCAATTTCCAGTTCGGCGGCGATTTCTTCTGGGAGATCAAGAACGGCAAGCTGTTCCGCCCGCTCAAAAAGGTGATCTACAAATCCAGCAATCCGGAATTTTGGAACAGTTGTGACGCCATCTGCGATCAACGCCACTGGCAGCCTTTCGGCGTGATCAACTGCGGCAAAGGCCAGCCCAGCCAGTCGGCCAGGATGACGCACGGCGCCGCGACCGCCAGATTCCGCAAAATCCGCGTGGGAGGTTCACAATGAATCCGCTCTTCGAAAAGATCGCCCAATACGTTCAAAACCACTGCCAGGCAGATGATTACGAGCTGAACATCAGCCTCAGCGACAGCCACGAGACCCGCTTCGCCCAAAACGGCATCACCCAGCACATCGCCGGCCCGGGACTGGATATCACTCTGGGGGCGGCCTTCGGGCAAAAAACCGGCGGCTGCAGCGTGAACCAAGACGACGAAGCCACTCTGGACCACCTGATCAAAACTGCCGAGTCCATTGCCCGGCTCAACCGCCCGGACCCGGAATACATGCCCAGCATGGGCGCTCAGCAGCTTCAGCCGGTGAACAACTGCGATCCCGCCACCCTGGCCCTGGAGCCCGCCAAGTTGGTGGAGATCGTGGGGCAGACCATCGCCAAGGCCAAAGCTTATGGCGCCACGGTTTCCGGCATGACGGAAAGACACATCGTCGAAAGCGCTTTCTTCACCAAAAACGGTTTCGCGGGCAGCGACACACTCAGCAGCTTCGGCCATTCCATGACCCTGAAAAAGGACGCGGTGGAAACCAAGGTCTCCTACTCGGCCCTGGATTTCGGCAAGTTCTCGCTGGAACAAGAGTTTGAACGCCTGCTCGCCCAGGCGGAAAGCCTGAAATCGATGCAGGATTTTGATCCCTGCAAGATACCCGTGATCCTGCGTCCGCCCGCGCTGGAGGAACTGCTGTGGTTCATGGCCTGGATGATGAACCGGCGCCAGAGCGACGAAGGTTTCACCCCTTACACCGGCCAGTTGGGTCAGCCCTTCTTTGGAAGTAATTTCAGCCTGCGCTCCACTCTGAAAGAACCGCGGCTCTACGCCCGGCCTTTTGACCGCGAAGGGATCGCCAACCGGGAAATCAGCTGGGTGGAAAACGGTGTGCTGCAAAATCTGCCCACCAACCGGCATTGGGCCAAAGAAAAGAACGCCGAGCCGCAGAGCCTCTACAACTACTTCATCCCCGGCGGTGACGCCACGGAGGAGGAGATGATGAAGCTGGTGCCGCACGGCCTGATCATCAACCGCTTCTGGTACATCCGCACCGTTGATGCCAAGGCTGGGGAATTCACCGGCATGACCCGCGACGGCGTGCTGTATTTTGAAGAAGGCCAGGTGAAGCACGCGGTGAACAATCTGCGCTTCAACGAGATGCCCCACGACGCCACCAGAAGGATCCTGGCGCTGGGTAAACAGGAATCGCCCTCACCCTCCAGTTGCATACCCACAATGTTGATCGACGCCTTCAATTTTGTGGACAAGACCAATTTCTAAAAAATAGATTGACAGAATTAAGGCCTGGCATTTTTCGTCACATTATACAGGGATTAACATTCCTTGAGCCTATTCCTTTATGTTCTGGGAGAGCCTCAAACCCGAATGTCAGATGTCCCAAACACAAAGGAGAAAACAATGCCAGACAAGACATTGATTTGCAAAGACTGCTCAAAGGAATTCGTGTTCACCGAAGGCGAACAGGAATTTTACAAGGAAAAGGGCCTCACCAACGAGCCCCAGCGCTGCCCCGATTGCCGCAAGAACAAAAAGCAGCAATACAACCGCAACAGATTTCAACGCAACTCATATTGAGTGAGCGCTGAAGAAAGCTAAAGCAACCGCCGTCCCTCGGGACGGCGGTTTTGTTTAACTCTTGATCGGGGGATCGGGCTCAGGGCACCGTCACTTCCACTGTCTGGCCGGATTCCACGACGATTGTATCCGCCAGCAGGACCCTGTTCTTGGAGCGGATCTCCAGATCGTGGCCGCCAACCTTGAGGCGGACGCGGTTGCTGTCGTCGGAGGGATCCACACCCAGCTTGGTTCCGTCCACCCAGGCTTCGCGGTTCATCATGCTGCCGGCCAGGCTCAGGTAACCATATTCGGCGGCTGAGTTCGCGGCGGAGGAGGCGCAGGCCGCGAGCAGCAGCAGCGCGGCGATGATCAGGATGCTTGGTTTCATGGTTTGTTCCTTTGGATCAGTATTCCAGTCTATAAAATTGCTTACAAGAGGGCGGTCCTGCTGTCAAGGGAAAAATCCGCGGCGCCGCTTCGGGCTTGGCCCAATATCTTTCCAAGGATATAATATATTGACACAATGGGGGGGAATTGATTTTCTGACCCAACCATTTATAAACAGACGTTCCGCCCGCCCGGAAGCGGGCAAGCGGAGATGATACAAGGAATTGAGATATGTTGGAAAAACTACTCCGCAAAATGTTCGGAGATAAATCCACCCGCTACCTGAATCAATACACCCCTCAGGTGGAGGCCATCAACCGCGTCTTCGAGGGCCTGGCCCAATATGACGATGATCAGCTGCGGGACCGTGTCGCGGCCATCCGCGCGGAGATCGCGGACAAGTTGAGCGGGCTGAGGGAAAGCCTGGCGGAGCTGGAACAAAGATTCCGCGAGGAAGGCGAGGAAGGCGAGCGAAACCGCATCGACAACCGCATTGACGAGACCAAAAAACAGCTCAAAGCCCTCACCAAATCCACCCTGGATGAATATCTGCCGGAGGTTTTCGCGCTGGTGAAGGAAACCTGCCGCCGTCTGGTGGGACAGGAATTTGAGGTGAGGGGCCATCTGCTGAAGTGGAACATGGTGCCCTTCGATGTTCAGTTGATCGGCGGCATGGCTTTGCACGACGGCAAGATCGCCGAGATGGCCACCGGCGAGGGCAAGACCCTGGTGGCCACCCTGCCGCTGTTTTTGAACTCTTTGGTGGGGCGCGGGGTGCACCTGGTGACCGTGAACGATTATCTGGCCTCGCGTGACGCGGAGTGGATGTCGCCCATCTTCAATTTCCACGGGCTCCAGGTTGGCTGCATCACCACCGGCATGAGCTTCGAGGAACGCAAGGAAGCCTATCTCTGCGAAGTGACCTACGGCATGAACAGCGAATTCGGCTTCGACTATCTGCGCGACAACATGGCGGTTTCGCAGCAACAACTGGTGCAGCGCGATTTTTACTACGCCATCGTGGACGAGGTGGACAGCATCCTCATCGACGAGGCGCGCACCCCTCTGATCATCAGCGGCCCCATCGCCCAGGACAAGAATTTTTACCATGAACTCCGTCCTCAGATCCACCAACTGGTGCAGGCTCAAAACGCCATGGTGCAAAGGGTGCTGAGCGAGATCCGCGAAGACACCGGGGAAAACAATGCCTCGCCGGACCTGGACCGCCTGGCCACCAATCTGCTCATCGTGCAGCGCGCCGCCCCGCGCAACAAGGCCTTCACCAAGCTGATGCAGGAAAGCCGGCTGAAGAAGCTGGTCAACGACATGGAAGGGATCTATCTGCGCGACAAGAAGATGCACGAGCTGGACGACAAGCTGTTCTACGTGGTGGAAGAGCGCCACAACAGCGTGGACCTCTGCGAAAAGGGGCGCGATCTGCTTTCACGCAACGAAAAGAACCTCTTTTTGGTGGAGAGCCTGGACGAGCTGCTGAACCGGGCCGAACAGGACGAAACCCTCACCGCGGAGGAAAAATCGGCGCGCAAGGCCCTCGAGACCAACCGCTTCATGGACAAGAGCGAAAAGCTGCACAACATCAACCAGCTGCTCAAGGCTTACACCCTCTTTGAGAACGACAAGGAATATGTGGTGATCGACAACCAGGTGATCATCGTGGACGAATTCACGGGGCGCCAAATGCCGGGAAGAAGGTTTTCGGACGGGCTGCACCAGGCCCTCGAAGCCAAGGAAAACGTCACCATCGAGGCTGGCACGCAGACCTTTGCCACCATCACCCTGCAGAATTATTTCCGGATGTTCGAGCGCCTGGCCGGAATGACCGGCACAGCCGTCACGGAAGAAGGTGAGTTCATCGAGATCTACAACCTTCCGGTGATGACCATCCCCACCAATGTTCCCGTAACCCGGGTGGATCACGACGACGTGATCTACCTGACCAAGAACGAAAAATACCAGGCTCTGATCGACGAGATCATCTTTTGGCACGTTCTCATGTAGCCGGTTTTGGTGGGCACGGTGAGCGTGGATGTGTCGGAAACGATCAGCCGCCTGCTCCGGCGCAGGAACGTCTCCCACAACGTTTTGAACGCCCGCCAGCACCAGCGTGAGGCCGAGATCATCACCGCCGCGGGTGAGCCGGGCTCGGTGACCATCGCCACCAATATGGCCGGCCGCGGAACGGACATCAAACTCGGGGCCGGAGTGGTGACCCAAACCACCGAAAACTACCGGGGAATCAATTCCGCCGTAACCGAGGGCTTTCCCTACGGCCAGCCTCAGGACGGACTGCACGTGATCGGCAGCGAACGCCATGAAAGCCGCCGCATCGACAGGCAGTTGCGGGGCCGCGCGGGACGCCAGGGCGATCCGGGCACCTCCAGATTTTATCTCTCCCTGGAAGACGACCTGATGCGCATCTTCGGCGGCGACCGCATCGCGCCGATGATGATGAAAATGGGCATCAAATCCGGCGACGCCATCCGCCATCCCTGGATGACCAAAACGGTTGAGCGGGCCCAGAAAAAGGTGGAGGAACACAACTTTGAGATCCGCAAAAACCTGATCAAATATGACGAGGTGATGAACCAGCAGCGCGAGGTGATCTATTCCTACCGCCGCAGTGTGCTGAAGGGATATTCGCTCAAGCGCGAGGTGCAGGAAATGGTTGACGAGGTTGTGCTGCGCGCGGTGAATGAGCACCTTCCCCCCAACAGCTATCCCGAGGACTGGGATCTGGAGCGCCTCTGCCTCTGGTTCCGCAACAACTTCAACGTGGCCATCCACCCGGAGGATCTGGCCAGCGACCACCTCAACCAGGGCATGCTGGAAAGCATCCTGCAAGAACTGGTGATGCAGGCCTATGAGAAGAAGGAAGCCCAGGTGGGGGAGGAAATGATGCGGGATATCGAGCGCCGCAGCATGCTGGAGGTGGTGGATGACGAGTGGCGCGACCATCTGCACGAGATGGACCTGCTCAAGGAAAGCGTCCACCTGCGTTCCTACGCCCAGAAAGACCCTCTGGTGGAATACAAGCGGGAAAGTTTTGACCTCTTCAACAACCTGATCTCCCGCATCCAGGAAAACGTTGCCCGCAAGGTTTTCACCACCTACATCCTCTCAAAGGAACAGATGGACAGCCTGCTCAACAACGCCAAAACACAGCACGAGGACATGAGCGCCTTCATCCAGGACCAGACCCTGCAGGTTTCGCAGCAAAACGCCAGCGAGCCCCCGCAGTTTTCCGGCCCCTATGAAGGAGGCGGCAAACCCCGCCCCGTGCACGTGGCTGCCAAGGTGGGGCGCAACGACCCCTGTCCCTGCGGCAGCGGCAAAAAATACAAGAATTGCTGCGGACGCTTTGCCGACACCGAATGACGCCAAGGAAAGAAGATGAACAAAGGTTTGATCATAGTTGAATCCCCCGCCAAGGCGGGCACCATCGCCAAGATCCTCAAAGGCAACTTCACAGTGAAAGCCTCCATGGGCCATGTGCGCGACCTGCCGAAACACGATCTGGGGGTGGACGTCGCCCACGAATTCCAGCCTGTCTATGAGCTCGACAAGAAGAAAACGAAAACCATCGGCGAGCTCCGGATCGCGGCCAAAGAAGCTTCGGCGGTATATCTGGCCAGCGACCACGACCGCGAGGGGGAGGCCATCGCCTGGCATCTTGCCAAGGTCCTGGAAAAGGAAATTGCGGGTAAGGAAGTTCACCGCATCGTATTTAACGAAATAACCTCCAAGGCCATCACCGCCTCGATCTCAGAGCCCGGAGAGGTGGATATCGCCAAGGTGGACGCCCAGCAGGCCCGCCGTGTGCTGGACCGAATTGTGGGCTACACCGTCTCTCCCCTGCTCTGGAAAGTGATCGCCAAAGACCTCAGCGCCGGCCGGGTGCAGAGCGTGGCGCTGCGCCTGATCTGCGAGCGGGAACAGGAGATCAAAGTTTTTGTGCCTCGGGAATTCTGGAGGCTGGAGGCCAATTTTTGGAAAGGCGAGTTGCCGCCTTTCAAAGCGACCCTCGAAAAGTGGCAGGGCAAAAAATACGAGATCCCGGATGAGGCCCAGGCAATTGAGATCATGGCTGGGATAGGCTCCGCCGACGCCGTTTTGAGCGAGCTGAAACGCACCCTGCGCGATCTGCAGCCCCAGCCGCCGTTCATCACCAGCACCCTGCAGCAGGAAGCTTCCAAGCTCCTGGGCTTTCCCTCGGACAGAACGATGTCCATCGCCCAGGAACTCTATGAAGGCATAGCGCTCAAGGGCGAAACCACCGGTCTGATCACCTATATGCGCACGGACAGCGTCCGCATCGCCGCCGAGGCGGTGGATAACTGCCGGGCTCTGATCAGCCAACGTTTTGGCGCGGACCAACTCCACGGCTCGGCCAGAGCTTACAAAAACAAATCCTCCGCCCAGGACGCCCACGAGGCGATCCGCCCCACCGACGCCTTCCACACCCCGGAAAGCGTCGCGGACAGCCTTACCAAAGAGCAGCTAAAGCTTTACACCCTCATCTGGCAGCGCTTTGTGGCCACCCAGATGAAGCCCGTGAAGCTGGAAAACACCTCCGCCAGGATCAGCCTGGGCGAGGCCCTGTTCGCCGCCAGCGGAAACCGCGTGGTGGAGGAAGGCTTCATGAAAGCCTGGCCCCACGTGATGCTGGTCGAAGGCGCGCAGATCCACTCTGCTTACGGCAAAAGCGACTCTTTGGAACACGACGCCCTCAAGCGTTCACAGCATTTCACCACCCCGCCTCCGCGCTTCACGGAAGCCTCGCTGATCAAGGAACTGGAGGCCAAAGGCATCGGCCGGCCCTCCACCTATTCCAGCATCATCAGCACCATCAAAAAGCGCAAATATGTGGGCATGGAAAAGAAAAGCTTTTACCCCACCGACCTGGGCAACGACGTCAACCGCTTTCTGGTGGGAAACTTTGACGCCATCTTCAACGTGAGCTTCACCGCCCAAATGGAAACCAAGCTCGACGAGGTCGAGGAGCAAAGGGCCGTCTGGCACGAGCTGGTGAAAAACTATTACGAACAATTGCAGAAGCTGATCAAGGAAGTGGACCTCAAAAAGGAAAAGAGCGCCTTCACCCAGGAGACCGATCTCGTTTGCGAGGTCTGCAAAGAGGGCAAAATGTTGATCAAGCGGTCCAAAAGCGGGGAGTTTTTGTCCTGCAACCGTTTCCCCAACTGCCGCAACAGCAAGAATTTCACCCGGGACGCCGAGGGCAAAATTGTGATCTCTGTGCCCAAGACCCTGGACGAAAAATGCCCCCAGTGCGGCAGCCCCCTGATGGAGCGCAGCGGCAAATTCGGAGAATTCATCGCCTGCAGCAACTATCCCAAATGCAAATTCGCCCGCCCCAAGACCACCGGCATCGCCTGCCCGGAATGCGGCACCGGCGAGATCGTCCAACGCCGCAGCAAACAGGGGAAACCGTTTTGGTCCTGCACCCGCTATCCCGATTGCAAATACATTACGAACGACAAACCCCTGCCCATTGCCTGTCCGAACTGCGGCAACCCCTATATCGTGGAAAAGTACTCCAAGGCCAGCGGTAATTTCAAGCAATGTCCCAAGTGCAAAACCGTCATGGAATGATCCGCGTTCCCGCCTGGGACGCCTTGCGCAGCGCGTTTCAGAGCATCCTGAACCACAAGCTGCGCTCGCTGCTCACCCTCACGGGAATTGTGATCGGAGTGCTGGCAGTGGTTTCCATGTTTTCCAGCGTTTACGCCCTCAAGAAACTGATCAGCAACAACATGGAGGGCATGGGCTGGGAATTTTCCGTGGTCATCTCCGCCGATGCGCCGGGACGCGTTTCCGGTCCCAGAAGTCTCCGCCGGGTCCTGCGCCGCGCCGGTGAAAGCGTGAAAACGATCAACTACGACGACTATCTGGCGCTTCAGAGCGCGATCCCCCACAAAGCCAGCTACGCGTTGATCGGCAGCACCGCGGTGATGAAGCTGGGCAACCAGGACAAGCAGGTGCAGCTGCGGGCGGTGGATGCGGAGTTCTTTGCCAACAAGACCTACCCCCTCCTCTCCGGCCGCTACTACAATCAATATGAAAACGACAACCTCCTGCCGGCAGCCGTCCTGGGATATCATTTTGCCCGCGAACAATATGGCCAGGCCGATCCCCTGGGCAAAACACTGCAGCTGGGGCCGCACCGCCTGAGCGTGGTGGGCGTGCTCAAGGACGACCAGCTTTCCAGCGGCAGCGGCATGAACTTCAATGCCTGGGAACGCAAGGAGGAGCTCAGCGCGGTTTATGTGCCCCTCAAATATGGCGCTTACAACTTTGGCACCAACAAGGGCGTGCACATGATCTATATGCAGGCTGCCAACGAGGAGGACTTTTGCGAGCTCAAGACCCAGGTCCGGCAACAACTCCTGGCCAGGCACAGGATGTTTCCCAATTTCAGCTTTATGGACGTGGGCCAGATGATCCTCAACATCACCAAGGAGATCGAGGGCTATATGGAAAAGTGGAACATCACCCTCATCGCCATTGCCTCCATCTCCCTGATCGTGGGCGGGATAGGCCTGTTCAGCACTCTGCTGATCTCCATCCAGGAGCGGATGACGGAGATCGGCGTCCGCAAAAGCGTCGGGGCCACGGAAAAGGACATCTTCTACTATTTTATCTTTGAGGCCTTGGTGCTGGCCTTATGCGGAGCTTTGCTGGGCATCCTGCTGGCCTGGATCGCCCTGAGCGTGATCAGCAAGGCCATTCATTTTCCCCTCTACCTGCCGGTTCAGGGCGCGCTGGTGGGGCTGCTCTTTTCCCTTGCCACAGGCTTCGTCTCTGGGCTCTATCCCGCGCTGAAAGCGGCGGCGGTGGATCCCATCCAGGCCATCTACTACTTCGAATGATGCCCAAGCTCGCCAAAGCCTGCTTGCTGCTGATCTGCCTGAGCCTGATGGCGGCAGGTCTCTGCGGCCAGAGCCTCGATGCCCCCAGCCTCGCTTCCGCCCTGGACAAACTCATGTCCTCCAGCCTGGTCAAAGATGCCAGCCTCGCGGTGGCCTTTTACTCCCCGCTCGACAGCAGCCTGGTCTACGGCCACAGGATAGGCTCAGCCCTGGTCCCGGCTTCACTGCAAAAGCTCTACACCGGCATCGGGGTCCTGGAGGCTTTGGGGTCCGGACACCGTTTTCAGACCGTGATCGGCAGCCGGGGCGAGGTTGTGGATGGTGTTTTGCGGGGCGATCTGGTGGTGAGGGGCAGCGGCGATCCCAGCTGGAGCGAGGACTTCTATCCGGAGGGGCCCCACCGGGTTTTTGAGCTCTGGGCCGACTCCCTGCGTGCCCTGGGGATCTCCAGGGTTGAGGGCGACCTGGTTGGCGACATCAGTTTGCATCCCACCTATCCCTACAGCCCTTTCTGGGAAAAAACCGATCTGGCTTACGGCTGGGCTCCGGCTGTGGCGGCCCTTTCCTTCAATTCCAATCTGCTGCGTTTCGACCTCAAAGGCGCCTCCCGGCCCGGCAAAAAGGCCTGGGCCAGCTCCCGCCACGGCTACCAATATTCCAAAGTATCCAACCAGATCACAACTGTCGCGCAACCCGGCACTGCCGCCATTTGGCTGAGCGCGGACCCGGATGGGCGCGGCATCACCCTGCAGGGCAAGCTGGGCGTCAACACTCCGGAATATCTTACCGCCGCGGTGCGCAACCCGCCCCTCTTCACCCTGGAAATTCTGCGGCAAACCCTGCGCGCCAAGGGCATCCGCGTTTCCGGGCCAACCCGCCTGGAAACAGACCCAGCCACATCCGACAGCCTCACGGTCCTGCTGGATTTCGCTTCCGTGCCGCTGGATAAGATCCTGGCGGTGATGCTGAAAAACAGCTCGAACATGCTGGCGGAAGCGCTGCTCTGCGCGCTGAAAGCCGGACGGGACAGCAGCGCGGTTTATCTGGAACAGCTTTTCAGTTCCCACGGCTTGCCCGCGGACCAGTTCCAGGTGCTCGACGGCTCCGGCCTCGCCCGCCAAAACCTTTGCTCCGCCTCGCATCTGGGCCTGGCCCTCTGCCACGCCTGGCAGCAGGATTGGTTCCCGGTTTTTCTGGACGCCCTCGCCCGCCCCGGGGAAGAGGGCACCCTCAAAAAAAGATACCCGGACCTGAAAGGCAAGGACCTGCTCTACGCCAAAACCGGCACCCTGCGGGATGTGAGCAACCTGGCCGGCTATCTGCGCGCCGCCGATGGCGAACTTTACGCCTTTGTGATCATCTGCAACAAGGTTGGCAGCATCGCCAACGCCAAAACCTGGCAGGCCAGCGTGTGTGACCTGCTCTTGAGGTTCGACGGGGGGCAATAGCCCCTGCTGGCGTCCAACGCTGCTCGTTGCGCAGCATTCCAATGCTGCGGATCGCTTGAGTCCAGTGAGGCACGAGCATGGATTCCAGCAAAAGGGAAAAGGGGAAAAGGGAAAAAAGTTGGCGGCAGGCTGGGGATCTTTCCCTACGGATTCTACCGATTAAACGGATTGTACGGATTCTTCGGCTGAAGATTGGGGTGGCGCCGTCCCCGTCGCCACAGAGTTTTGAGACCTCGGCAACAGGCGGCTCCGCCGTCTCTGTCGACCGGGATGTCGACAGCCCAATGCCATCTGTGTGAGACCTTTTTTATCCCGCTGATCCTGTCGATCCTGTCATCCGTGTTCCTCTTTTTTCTGTCCCTCTGGTTGATCATTTTTTTTGACTCTCTTTCAAATCGAGTGGGTGAAATGGCTGGATTCCGAGGACCCGCTCGCACCCAGGGATGACGGCAGCTGGCGTGGGGGAATACATTGTGGCTGGAGTCCAAGCTCGTCCCTCGCTGGACTCCAGCGGAGCGTTCGCAGCCCAAGAACTCGCTTCACCCGCCCGCGAGGACCCCGCCGGGGCTGAAGCCCTCACTCCGGAATGACAGGCTGGGACGGGATGATGGGGAGCCGCAAACGTCCCCGTATGCGAAACCCCAGGGGTTTTTCTTTAGCGCGTGAATGTCACTGCGGGACTTGGCAGACGGGGACGTCTGCCACTCCGGTGGGGGCGGCGGAGCTGCCTGTTGAAGAGGCCTTCGGCCTCTGTGGCGATGGGGATATCGCCACCCCCTTGTCTGTCCACTTCAGCGATCCGCAGCATTGGAATGCTGCGCTACGGGCAGCGCTGGACTCCGGCGGGGTTGGCTACTCCCGCAGGGGCTGGATTCCGGGGCCCTCACCCTGGAATGACAGGCTGGGACGGGATGGTGGGCTGTCGAACTCCCGTTCGACAGAGGCGGCTGAGCTGCCTGTCGCAGAGGACTCCGGCCTCTGTGGCGACGGGGAGGTCGCCACCCCCTGTCCGCCCACTCCAGTGATCCGCGGCATTGGAATGCTGCGCTACTAATACTCCACGGCCACCCGGAAGAACTTCCTGCCATAGGCTGAGCTGTCCGACCACTGGCGCGTAACGCTGGTGCCGCGCAGGGTGAAAGGCCCTTCGGGAGCGTCCGCCCAATAGATGTTGAAGTGGTCAAAAGGAAAATCGAAGACCCAGTCCAGCACCATCAGCTGATCGGCGGGAGTGTAGGTGATCGTGAGATCGATAGGCGCCGGCACTGGGTTGCCCCAGTCGACGCGGTTGAATGTGTCATAGTCAAAAGCTTGCCCGGAAAACGCGCCGATGTAGTTGAAGAAAGTGAGGCGTCCCTGGTCCAGCGTTTTTCTTACATTAGACGTTCCGCCCCAGGTGTTGGCGGGGAATTCCGCCCACAGGACCGTGAGTTCCTGGCTGTTTTCCACACTGAGCAAGGTGCCGCCGGCCTGTCCGTTGCTGAAGCGGCAGTGGTCGAAGCAGTGCTGCGGATCGAGCAGGGAACCGGCCAGCAGCCGGACCCCGTTGATGTCCATGAAGGAAAACTGCGCGTGGGAAGCCGCGAGTTCGCCTCCGCTGTGCACCGTGAAACTGTATTGGCTGGAGGAAAATCCGCTCACCTCGGCGGGATCGCCGGCCACGCCCAGAACCTCAAGCCTGCCCAGAGCCTGCACGATCAGCGCGCCGCTGGCTCCCAGGATCAGTTCGGCCCCGTTGTCCACCTCCAGTTCGGACACCACGTTCACCTCCACCTGGCTGAACAGGCTGTGGTGGTTGAGGTCCAGCCGGCCGCTGTTCACGTGGGTGTAGCCGTGCACATTGAGATTGGTGTTCAAATATACGCCATACTCCGTGGAAGCCTTTTCGACATACAGATCGCTGGCGAAATTCACGGCATTGAATTCCAGGGCGGAATCGCGGGCTCCGATCAGGCGCAGGGAACCGCCCACGGGCTGGTAGGAATTGCTTCCCGTAGCGGTGAGATCGCCTCCGACGCGAAGCTGGGACTGGTCGAAAACGCGGATGGGATGGGCGGTGAGGATCGCCGAGAGGTGGGTTAATTCCAAGCCTCCGTGAAAGAGATCGATGCCGCCGCGCAGCAGCACGTTGTCCCCATTATCCGGGGCGTCGCAACGAAATATTCCCCACTCCACGTCCAGCAGGCTGTTCAAGCCGGTGTAAAACATGCCGTGCACGATGGCTGTGCCGGGACCGGTTATCAGCGCGCCTTCCAGCATGAGGACGCCGTTGGTGGTGAAAGATCCGCCGTCGCCCACGATCAGTTTGCCCCCGGAGTGGATGTAGCTGCTGCCCTGAACGGTGGCCACGCCTTCCAACAGGTTCAGGGTGCTGGGGCTGTGGATCACCAGATCGTTCGCCACGCGCAGCTGGCTATCGTAAAAATAGCACGGAAATTCGGCATCGTCCTCGGTGGCGAGCAGCTCGAGCTGGCCGAAACTGGCGGTGGCGGAGAGGGCGTATATGGAACTTCCGTAGGGATTCACCATCCTCTGGACGCTGCCCGCCAGATTTACGCTGCAGCCGGCCTCGAAGCTCCAGTCATATCCGCAATTTATGGTTCCGGCGGTGGTTTGGGCGTTGGCTCCGGAATACCAGAAGACAGCGCCGTGAACATCCAGGGTGGCCGCGGCGTTCATGATCAAAGTCCCGCGCAGATGGGCGTTTCCCATCACGGTCATGTTCCAGCCGTTGAGGTCCAGATTTCCTGTCTGCAGGCGCAATTCGCCGTTCATGGTAACCAGGCTGTTGGGGAAAACGGTGGCGGCGCCAGCCTTGTTGATCACCAGGTCGTTCAGCCGGGAAGTTCCGGTCAGCTTCAACGAAACGCTCTCGGGGCCATGGAGTTCCAGTTCTCCGCCGGTGAAGATCAGCCCGCCCAGGGCGTCCCAAAAACGGCCGCCGCTGCGCAGGGAGCCACCGCTCACCAGGAAAGTGGTGGTGTAAAGCAAGTCTCCGAATTGAACGCCTTCATCCACGAAATCCAGGCTGCCGGAGGTCATTTCGATGCGGGCGTTTCCGCCGTCGGCAACATCGCAAGCTATCGCTCCTCCGTGGATGCGGAAATCTCCGCCCAGGATGTAAAGTTCGGCGCGCAGGTCGATCTGTTGGGCGCTATCCTGAAACAGGTCCACGCTGCCGCCGGGGTACAGGTACCATTTGCCCCGGATGCTGTTCTGGGCAAGGTCGAGGGCGGTGAAATTGCCGCTGTGCACACTTATATCGCCCGACACCCAGTTAAAAGAATTGCAGGACACCAGGGAATTGACATTGGCAACAATAAAGAGTCCGCCGCTTTTCTGCAGGGTAAGGTTGTTGAACTGTTCGCTGATATAGCAGCTCTGGTTGCCCGAGCCGTTGAAGACCACGGTTCCGGTTTCCTCCAGAAAGCTGGCCGGCGTCTGGAGATTTAACCAGTCACCACCGACGTAAAGGGTATGGTTGTTGGCATCCACGGTGCCGGATTGGATGCGTAGGTGGGTTTTGATCACCAGGTCGGAATCCAGGCTGAGGGTTCCGCTTTGATAGGTCCATACCTCGTTCAGATAGGACTGGGTGGAGGCAAAATTGAAGCTTTGGTTGCTGCCGTTCGGGAATTGGTAACCGGCGTTGAAGCGGATCCCGGCGCCGGTCTGGGTGTTCAGGTCGATCAGATCGCCCCAGATGTAAAAGTTGCCCCACCAGTTGAATATGAAGCTGGAGCCGTTGGTGTTGGTGAGGCTGGTAACGCGGATGTCCTGGCTGTTGGTGGCTGGCACGGTAAGGCTGTTGACCATGGTGGCCGACCAGGGTTTGTTCACCACCACGTTGGGTAAGTGGGTGTAAAAGCTATGGTTGATAAGGGTGGTGGGGGTGGAGCCGCGAAACTCGATGGTGCCGCCGGAGTTGCTGACTTGCGAACCGGCGGCGTAGGTCATGTTGCCGTCGCAATATACTCTTGCCCAGTTGGAAAGCAGGGCTTGGGAGCCTGATTGCCAGGTTATGTCATGTTCCACGTATAGCGCGCAGGGATCGGTGCTTAGCTGGATGTAGCCCGCCACGCTCAGGTTTCCGGTCACGTTCAGGCTGTTGGTGTAGATGTGAACGTAGGTGCCGCCGTCGATCTGCATGTTTCGGCAATAAGCCGCTGTTGTGGAGATGCGGGGATAGTTTCCGGTGCCAGTGGTGGAGATCACTACGTCTGTGTCGTAGACTGGAATGCTGGCGGGAAACCAGTTGCCCGCGGTGTGCCAGTTGTCGCTAACGGCTCCGGTCCAGGTGGCGGCGCTGAGCGCTACGCCGGCAAAAACTAAAATACAGGCTAAAAGGGTGTTTTTCACGGTTCCTCCATTGAGGTTAAAGCTTTTGGGGATAGGCTGTTGCTTGGATGATGGGTCCGAAAGGCCGGGGATCGGGTTGCGGCCAAGCGCTTAGCGGAGTTTGGCTGCTTGGGCGGAAGCAGATGGGGCAAACATCCGCGAAACCGGCAAGCATCCATAAGGGGCTCCTTCGCGCCAGAACAGATCTGGTGCCTCAGCCAGGCAAGGTTGTAAGGTCACAAACAGGCTTGCGCTGAATATGGTATTGCACCGGAATATGTCAAGAAATATTTGAAGCTGCTTCAACTGATTTTTTGGCCATAGCTTGCCTACGCTTGGTGTTCAGTCTGGGGCGCTGGGATCCTGATCATGCTTCACAGCTGTTTCGCAGCATTGGAATGCTGCGCTACGAGCAGCGCTGGCCTCCGGCGGGGTTACACCCTTTCGCCTTTTCACGCCTGCTGGAGTCCATGCTCGCTGCGCTCGCTGGACTCCAGCAGGATTGGCGGTGCGGTTATTTCTTATCCGCTTTGGTCTCCACCTTGCGCCAGGTTTCCTTGTCGTTGTGGAACCATTCCTCACCGGAGGATGTCTGCAGTTTCATGAACACATCCACATCCTGATAGGTGACGGTGGTGTCGGGGGTGACAATTTCCGAGAAGATATAGGTTTGATCGCCTGATTTGGACCAGCCGACGACCTTGAAGGGATTGACGTTGGTTTCCTTGAGGTAGGCCTCAAATTTCTCCATGGGGACGGGCAGCTCTTCCTTTTGCATCTTCTGGTAGGTTTTCCAGGCCACAAAGCCTGAGACCAGCAGGGCTGCCAGCATCAGCATGGACATGATCACTTGAAACACTTTCATTTTTTACTCCTTTTTTGGCGCCCCCGGCCTGAGGGCGGAGGCACGTGCCTTTTTCCTTTGTTTTAAGCTTAAAACGTCAGATCTTCACGCTGACGTTGATGTTCTTGAAGCGGGCCGGGGCCACGCCGTGGGAAAGCTGCATGATCTGGCCCGGCTCTCCCTTTCCGCAGTGGAAGGTGCTGTGGTAGCCCCATTCCTCCGGGCCGCAGATCCTGTCGCAGGCGTTCCAGAATTCAGGGGTGATCCCGAAATAGGTGGGTTCCTTGACAATGCCTGTGATCTTGCCGCCGTCGATGCGGTAGCCGATCTCGGTGGTGAACTGGAAGTTGTTGCGGTTGTCGTCGATGCTCCAGGTTTTGGTGAAATCGAGGAGGTAGCCGTGGTCGGTGCCGGCGATCAGCTCATCCAGGCTGCCGGAGCCGGGGGCGAGGCAGAAATTGGTCATGCGCACCAGGGGAAAATCGTCCGCGGAGGAGGCTTTCATGTTGGATGAGGGTTCCAGCCCCAACAGCCGGGCGATCTGGCGCGAGGTTTGCTGATTCACCAGGATGCCGTCCTTGATGATGTCCACCTTTTTGCCGGGCACGCCTTCATCGTCCACGGGGTGATAACCCAGGCCCCGGGGATCGGTGCTGTCGCTGTAGATGTTCACGCTGGGCGACCCGTATTGGAATGAACCCAGCATCTGGGGTTTGATGAAGGTTTTGCCGGCGTAGGAGATCTCCATGCCGAAGATGCGGTCCGCCTCGGTGGCGTGACCCACCGATTCATGCAGCTGCAGGGCGAGATGTCCGTTTGCGATGATGATGTCGGCGCGGTCGTCCGTGATGGTGGGCGCACTCAGCAGATCGGTGGCCTCCTTCATGATGCGGTCGGTATTTTCAGTGAATTTTTGCTGGCTGAAGAGCTCAAAGCCGCCGCGTCCCGCGCTCATGTGTCCCGGCCAGGTGCGGGATTGGATCTGGTTGCCGTCGGAAGCCACCACCTCCATCACCGGCAGGGTGTTGAAATAGGACGTGTGCGACCAGGTTCCCTCGCTGTTCGCGTAATACTTTTCCTGGCGCATGAACTGCGCGGAGACCATGGAGTGGACGATCTTGCCGCTTGGCTTGATGGCTTCGGCCAAAGCACTCAGATAGGCCGTCTTTTCTTCTTTGGGCAGCTTGAAGGGATCGATCTCGGGCTGGTGGTGATACTCCGCCCTGGTGGCCGGTAAAGCGGGGAACTCCACCTTGTTGCGGATGAAATTGCCACCCTGGCGGGCATTTTTGACCGCGGTCTGGACGAGGCGGTCGAGCGCCGCGGGGCTCAGGTCGCGGGATCCGGCAAATCCCCAGCAGCCGTTGATCAGCACCCGGATGCCGATGGCGGTGGAATCCATGCTGCTGCCGTAGTTGCGCATGAATCCGTTCATAAAGTAGAGCCATTCATTGTCGGTGCGGGTGACCCTGATATCGGCGAAGCTGATGTCCGGGTGGGCGAGTTTATTGAGGGTTTGTTTGATCAGTTGTTCCATGCAGTGTCCTCCTAAATGGTCCTGGTTGAGGATGTTATGTTGAAATCCCGGACATGGGCGTGGGGCGCTTTCACCGTTTCAATGTCGAAACTATCGTAGTTGGCGGAAAACGGGACCGTGGCACAGTGATCCTCGAGGTCCGCCACATTATTGAGGATCCTCTCGATGCGCTCGGTGAAGCGGAGGTTGTTCACCACTTTGGTGACGCGTCCGTTCTCGATCAGGAAGGTGCCGTCGCGGGTGAGCCCGGTGAGGGAGGTTTCCCTCGGATTGATGAAATTCATGTAGTGGAGGCTGGAGATATAGAGTCCGCGTTTGATGCTGCCGATCAGCTCTTCCAGGGTTGCGTGGCCGGGATCAATCTTGAGGCAGGCGCCTTGGTTGCCGTTTTTGGGCAGCCCGGTCTTGTGGGCGAAGTAGTTGTCACAGAAAAAGTTGCGGAAAACACCCTGTTCCACCAGGGGCAGAAAGCGGTAGACGTGGCCGTTGGAGCCGTAAGAGGCGTGGATCATTCTGGGGTCGGAGGGGTCGTCCACGATGGTTATGTGCTCCGGAAACACCTTCTGACCCAGCTTGCCCTCGAACCAACTGCTGTGCTGGTCCAAAGCGCGGGCGCTCATGCCATAGGCAAGGTACTGGATGAATTCAGCCAGGCAGCGGGGGGCGAGCACCACGTCGTAATAGCCAGGCTCCACGTCCACGACCTCGGCTGAGCAATACATGATCTTCTGCACGAGGTCCTCGGAGAAGGCCTGTTCGTCAAAAAAGCCGAAGTCTTCGCCGCCAAAGGTTTCCAGCACCGTCACCTGCGACTTGTTGTGCACGGCTTTCACCTCCAGGTAGATGGGTGATCTTTCGCTGTGCTTGTCCAGGCCGTTGCTGTTGATCAGGCGCTCGCTGACATGATTGCAGATGAAGGTGCCGAAGATGTCAAAATCATACATGCCGGCAGCCGCGGAGACGTTGGCCAGGATACTGGTCTTCTTGTCCAGCGGGATCGCCTCCGGGTTGTTGTTCACCCGGCGCGGCTCCGCCAGGGTCAGGTCGTTTTCCAGATCCACGAAATCCGGGTCCTCGGGCAGCTTGTCGATCACCTCCAGGGCGTCCTTCACGGCCGCGTCGACCTTGTCCCGGGCAGGATTGTCCAGCTGGAAACTGAAGGATCTTTTACCCTTGTAGATCTCGGCCGCGATGGTGGTGTTGTCTTTGCTGATGTTGTAGTTGGTCTGGCTGTGGTAAAAGCGCAAAAATTCTGTGGACCAGTGACGCCCTGTGATTTCGTATTGCAACTCGGGGTGCAGGTCCAGGACGCTTTTCAGATATTCAAGATGGTCCATTTTTCCTCCTCGGGGGTATGGAATTAGATCCAGGTGATGTTGTTGTGGCGGCGTTTGGGATTGGTGCTGCGGGCCAGCCAGGTTCCCGCGGGAGCGGCCGCCCTGCCTTTGTGGAAAGCTCTTTTGCCCCTCAGCCATACGGATTCTATGGCCCCTTCCAGCTGGTGCTCGCTGCCGTCAGGCGCTTTGAAGGAGGTGGTCCTGGTGGGGTCGTAGATCACGAAATCGGCGTCCGAACCAGCCTCCAGACAGCCTTTCACGGGGTAGATGCCCAATCTTTTGGCCGCGTTCTCGCTGGTCATTTTGATCACGGTGGCCAGGGGCATCCTGCGCTTCTTCCAAAGCTCCGAAAGCACCCAGAGATATGACCAGGGCAGCAGTTTTTCCGGGGTGCCGCGATAAGCCGTGTCCAACCCCTCCGGGACCGCCGCGGACTCCACATTGTTCGAGAGCAGATAGATCTTGTTGGTGCGCAGCAGTTCGATCAGCTCAAGTTGGAAGTCGGCCAGGTCGATGGGCTGGCCGAGGTCCAGGTTGCTGAAGAGGCGCATCAGATCCGCCACGCACATGGAAAAGGATATATCTGAACGCTTGTGGACGCTGTTGATGAAATCGATGGTGGTGTATGAGGCCACGCGGGTCACGTGGATGGGGTTTTCCTGCATCCTGCGCAGCAGTTTCTTGATCGCGTCGGCCTGGGCATCAAAGCTGAATTGTGCATGGCTCTCGCTGTCGTAACCCTGAAAGGCAAAGGCGGTATCCGATTCATAGATGTCCATGAACAGGTCCATGATCTCGGTGAAGGACAGGGCCTGGATCGCCGGATTGGGGGAGGGGTTCGTGAGAGCTATGCCCACCACACCTTCAGCCCAGAGCTCTTGCGCGGCCTCGGCGTGATAGGGGTAATTGGTGATGTCCACATTTCCCCAGATGGCCATGTCCACGCTGGAATTCTGAGCTATCTGGGTTTGCAGGCGTTTCAGATCGCCCAGGTTGAATACGGGCTGCGGATTGAGAAAGCTGAGCTCCGCCAGGGTGGTCCAACCACCGGACAGGGCGGCTTTGGTGATCCGGGCCATACTCTTGCCGGGGTCTTTTTCAGCAATGATGTGGCTGTGGGGATCAATTGCCCCGGGCAGGAGTATGCTGCCTTTGAGGTCAACGGTTTCGGTGATGTCCTCGGAACTGATCTCATCCGGGCTGATCCTGATGATGGTTTCATCAAAGAGGACGTTCACCCGTTTTAGGGCGGCCGAAGATGTGGGCAGGCTGGCGTTTGTGAATAATCTCATACTTTTCCAATTATGCCGCGGAACATCCCCCGCGCCAGAAACCGCAGGGTGGCTCCGTGTCTGTTTGGGAGTAATGGGCAAGCACTCAAAAAACCAAACTTCCCCAAACTGGTGTGATGATTTTGCAACTCTCAAAATCTGTCAAGCTTTTGCTTGCCCCAGCCACCACGGCCGGGATTTTCCAGCCCCTGGCCAACCTGTCCGACCCGGCCTCCGCCCGCGTTAACTCCATGTACAGCGCCAGTTTACGCGGGGAAAACAAAAAAGTCCGCAAGGGACTTTTTTGTGTTCTTACGATTCACTGACTGGATTATCTCATTTGAGGATCAATGTTTTTTTGGTTGAAGTATAACGCCCCTGATAGACCACCACTTCATACTCGCCGACAGGAGCAAGCTTGCCGTCTTCGTCTGTTCCTTCCCAGCGTAATACCAGGTTTTGGTCCGCCGAACCAGTGAACAGGGTCTTGACCACTTGCCGGGCGGAATTCTCTATGGTGACGCGGATCTCAGCCCGATAACCGAGGACTACGGTGATCTCGGCGAACTGGGTCATGGGATTGGGACTGATCTCGATCGTTTTGGTGGCCCTCGTTTCCTGGGCAGACAAGGCGCTCAGCATCATAATGCCGATCAAGGCCATAATAATCGCTGCCTTTTTCATGATTGACTCTCCTTAAAACATGATGCTGTTCTGAATTGCAAGATTTATTCCCAAAGCAGGGGATTAGCTGGTTGAGGCCAGGACCACGGCGCCCAAAACCCCAGCCCGGTTGCCTTCCAGGGCTGGTTCCAGAGAAGTGCTGGCCGCGTTCAAGGGCGGAAGGTAGCCGCGCACTGCCTGCTCCAGGGCCTGCCCGTCGTACAGCCCGCCTTCCATGGCGCCGCCCCCGATCACCACTACATCCGGATCCAGGATCACCACCAAATCTGATATTCCTCTGGCCAGGATGTCCTCACCTGCGTGGATAATTCTCTCCGCGGCCGGGTCAGAACGGCTGAGGCTCAGCAGATCGGACAGGCCGGAACTGCTGTTGATGCGTTCTCCGGCTTCAGGCAAAGCCTGCATCCGGCGCCGGATCCCTTCCACGGAGGCATAGGCTTCCAAGCAACCCTTTCTGCCGCAGGAACATGGCTCTCCCTGGGGCACGCTGGTGACGTGTCCCAGCTCGAGGGCGAATCCGTGGGCCCCGTGATAGATCCGGCCGTCCTGCACGTAACCGCAGCCGATGCCGCTGCCAACTGTGATTCCCAACACTTTGCCTCGCGAGCCCCGCAGCCAGGCCTCCGCCAGGCACATGAGGTTGGCGTCGTTGTCGTGGAAAACCGGCACCTGCAGTTCAGGCGGGATCAGTTCGCCGGGATTGACGTCCACCCAAAAAGGCAGGTTGGGATTCACTCCCACTATCCTTCCTGAGCTCCGGTCAATGGTGCCGGGGGTGCCGATGCCGATCGCGCCGATGTTTTCCCAGCCCACTTCCCGGCCGCATTGCTCCAGGATCCGGTGGATGGTTTGGGAGAGATGAAAGAGGGATTTGTGGCTGAGTTCGAATTTGCTGCAGTATTGTAAACCAGATTGACAGTTGCCCCAGCCAAATTTGACGCTGGAGCCGCCAATATCCATTCCGAGGTGCAATTTATCGCTTGTTGACATATTTCGAAGGTGGGGTGGGTGATGGGAGTCGAACCCACAACGCCCGGAACCACAATCCGGTGCTCTGCCATTGAACTACACCCACCACGCAAAGGATCGATGTATCTATGCTTGATATAATCTGGCACGCCAGAAGGGATTCGAACCCCTGACCCGCAGCTTAGAAGGCTGCTGCTCTATCCGACTGAGCTACTGGCGCCAAAAAAAACTGGTAGCGGCGCAGGGATTTGAACCCCGGACCTGCGGATTATGATTCCGACGCTCTAACCAGCTGAGCTACACCGCCACAAGTCTTAACGTAAAATCCGGCGACGAGCGCCGGCATTTTAAAAAATGGTAGCGAGGGAAGGATTCGAACCTTCGACCTTCGGGTTATGAGCCCGACGAGCTACCAGCTGCTCCACCTCGCGTCTGTTAAAGACCACGAAATTTCCAAGCCATATCCTGTCAAGAGGTTTTTCGCGGCTCCAGCGCGGAACACAGGCGCCCAGAAAAGTCCTTTACAGAAAGAGGCCCTGCCGCGGAGATGGTTTCATCAAGAAAACACCAGCCACAAGGAGAGTGTCATGCTGAAAGTCAATGAGTATTTTGAAGGCCGGGTGAAGTCCATCGCCCTCGAAAATAACGAGGGAAACTCCACCCTGGGAGTGATGGACTGCGGCGAATATGAGTTCGGCACCAGCACGGTGGAGCATATGACCGTGATCTCGGGCCTGTTGAGAGTGCTGCTGCCCGGTGCCGCTGAGTGGAAGGACTATGGGGCGGGCGAGACCTTCGTAGTTCCCGCCAACCAGAAATTCCAGCTCAAGGTGGACCGGCAGACCGCTTATCACTGCAGATACGAATAATCCCTGAAAATGGCATGGCCGGCTGAGTTGATCAGGCCGGCCATAATTTGGGCGTTGGGGGGGGGATTACAGTTTCAGATCCACCGCGTCCACTTCCCAGCGGTTCAGGTCGTGGTTGAGCAAGAGGGCGCCGTTTTGCTCTTTCAGGCGGGTATAGATATATTGCTTGGCCTTGAAAGTGTCTTCGCGGCAGACGTCATAGGCTGAGGTGACAGCCACGGCGGTGTGGAACATGGTGGGGATGATGTCCGCGGCATAGATGTGGAACCCCGCCGCGGAATCGATCTCAACGATCTGGCTGCCGGCGGTGTGCCCGCCTGTTTTTACCAAGGTCACGCCCGGCGCGATTTCCCGGTCGCCCTCGATCAGTTCCTGTCTTCCGCGTTCTTCCAACAGGGCCAGTTGCTGTGCAAAGTTGTAGGCCGCGCGATTCAGGCCGTCTGGGTTTTTGGCGATCTCCCACTCCTGCTTCTGGATCCAGTGCCTGGCTTGGGGAAAGGTGAGCGCGTCGTGGTCACCGAAGCCTGTGATGATGCCGCCGGCGTGGTCGAAGTGCAGATGGGTGAGCACCACATCGGTCACATCGCGGTCGCGGATGCCCAGCTCAGCCAGCGAGGCCGGCAGCAGAAAGGCCGAGGGCCGGTAGATATCACGCTGTTTCTCGGAAAGGCGGTTGCCGAGCCCGGTATCCACCAGGATCACGCGCCCCCCTGTTTTGATCAGCAGCAGGTTCAGGGCCAGGTTTTTGCGGTGCCGCTCATCGGTCGGCACCCGTTTTCCCCAGATGGCGCGGGGCAAAACGCCCAGCATGGCGCCACCGTCGGTCCAGTAGTTGCCCGCGTTGATCTTGTGCAGACTGAGCTCTGGTTTCACTGTTTGGTGCTGGTTCCGGATCTGGCGCTTTTGGGCCGGGGCCTCCGGTCGTGCCTGGGGTTCTGTTCCTGTCTGGAGCCATGTTCCGGCCCGGCTTTCGGGGTTGGTTTCCGGTTCTTGGGGAGGGCGGGGTTTTCCTTGCCGCCCTGGGCTTGGGAGAGCGCTTCGCTCTCTTTTTGCTTGGAGGAAAAGATCACGATCCGCTTCATTTCGCCTTCGCCAATGGTGAGGGTGCGCAGTCCCCGGTCGCGCTCGATGTGGCGGTGGATCACCCGCCGGTCTGTGGAGTTCAGGGGTTCGAGGGTTTGGGGCTTGCCCTGTTCCCGCACTTTCTTGATGAGGGGCTGAAACTGTCTCAAAAACTGTGCTTCGCGGCGTTCGCGGTAACCGTCCACGTCCAGGAAGATCCGGTCCAGGTCACGTTCGGTCTCGTAAACGCGGTTGACCAAGAATTGCAGCGTTTCCAGCATATAGCCGTTTTTGCCGATCAGCAGGCCGCTGTCCTCGCTGCCCCTGATCTCCAGATAGACCGTCTTGCCTTCCGTTTTGGTGAGCACCTGGTTGAAGGGAATGCCCATTCTGTTCAGCAGTTGGCTGAGAAAGTTGGCGGCGCGCTCTCCGATCGTGGGAAGCTCGAAACGCACTATGGCTGTTTTGTTGGCGAAGAGGCCAAACAAGCCTTTGGAGGGTTTTTTCACGATGTCATATTTCAGTTCCCAGTCCTTGATCCGGTGCTCGCCGCGAAAGGCGGCGATGATCGCTTCGATGCTGGTTCCGGTTTTTTCGATTGAGGTCATTAAGCTGTTTCCTTTTGTTTAAGACGTTTTTGCGTGTAGTATTGGTGGGCCACGCTGAGAATGTTGAACACGGTGTAATAGAGCACCAATCCGGAGGGCAGTCCCCTGAAAATGAAGAACATCATGATGGGCATCAGCCAGGTCATCATCTTGGTGCTTTGCTGCATGGCCTGCTGTTTTTCATCCATCTTGGCCAGCGCTTCCTTGGAGGGGCGGGTCATCAGGCTCTGGATGATCATGAAGATCGCCATGATAATGGGCAGCACCAAATAGGGATCGGGTTCCGAAAGGTCTTGCAGCCAGCCCACGAATTTGGCGTTGCGCATGTCCAGGGTGGAGCGAAGGGCATTGTAGAGCGCGATGAAGATGGGCATCTGCAACAGCAGCGGAAGGCAGCCGGACATGGGGCTGGCGCCGGCCTCCTTGTAGAGTTTGGAAAGTTCCTGCTGCATTTGCTGGGGATTGCTCTTGTACTTGGTTTGGATCTCCTGCACCTGGGGTTGGATGCGTTGCATTTTGAGGTTGGCGTCCATGCTTTTTTTGGTGAGGGGATGCAGCACGATCTTCAGGATCAGCGAGAAGATGATGATCACCACCCCGTAGTTCGGGATGAAGCTGTGCAGGAGTTTCAGCAGCCAGGCGATGGCGTTGGAAAGCCAGCGCAGCCAGCCCGGTCCGCGTTCCGGGATCAGTTCCAGCTTGGATTCCGGGTAGCTTTTCATCAGGTCGTAATCCGCCGGTCCGGCATAGATGAGGAATTGCTGCTGCCAGTTTTGGGAGGGGCTGCGATCGCGCGAATCGAACACGATGGCCGGATTGCCTGTATCCCTGGCGGCAGAGGCGCTGTAATGGCTGGTGAGGACTGTGCCTGTTTCCTGGATGGCCACGGTGAAATACTTGGTGCGCAGGGCCGCCCACTTGAAGGAACTCAGGTCACCCTGGGGCGGTTCCTTCTTGATCTTGGCCAGATTCAGCTTGGCCAGGGCGTTTTCGCTGAAGAGCAGCAGTTTGTAATCCTGGTCTTTGTAGCGGGGCTTGATCTTTTCGCTGTCCGCGATGCCGGCGGAAAAGTCGTAGGCAATTCCGTAAACTGGCTCAGGACTGCTTACTGACACATCCATCAGGATGCCGTATTTGTGGTCCAGCTTGTAGGTTTTTTTCACCCACGGACTTGCCTGTTCGCCCAACCAGAAGGTCACCGCGCTGTCACTCTGCGCGTGCTGCCAGATTACGCTCTTCAAATCCAGAGGGGGTGAAGCCTGCTGATTCAACAGGGAGATCCCGGCCAGGTCCCTGTCCCGGGGAACCAGGTCCACCGGGGTGACCTTGTCCGCCCAGGAGAATTTTTTCAGCTCGATGGAGCGGATGCTTGCTCCCTCATTACTGAATTTAACGGTGAAATTCCCGTTGGCCAGGGTCAGGGTGCGCAGGCTGTCCGCGCCGCGGATGAGGCTGTCCGGAACGGCCGCCTGGGTTGGGGCAGCCGCCTGGGCCAGGCTGGTGTCGGCCACCGGCTTGGTGGAATCCGCCGCGGTGGCTTGTTTGGGAGCGGCAGGCTGGGATTTGGGGGCAAGAAAGGTTGACCAGACAAAGAATAGAATGACAACCGCAAAGAGGGCTATGAAAGTGCGTTTATCCACATTTTCTCCTTAGGGAAGCGGATCGTGACCGCCCTTGCAAAAAGGATTGCAGCGCAGCACGCGCCAGGCCGAGAGGCCGAGGGCCTTGAAAAAATTGTATTTGCGGAAGGCCTGCAAACTGTATTGGCTGCAGGAAGGCTGAAAGCGGCAGACGCTGGGCAGCAGCGGCGAGATAAACCGGCGGTAGAGCGAGATCAAGCCAATGCATGGCTGGTTTGGCAGACGCGAAAGCGATCTCCTCACCTGGATGGCAGTTGGGCGGTCAGTTTGTCCAACTCTGCGCATAACTCGTTCCAGCTTAGTTCGCCGGCGCCGGACCGGGCGATGAGGTTGAGCCTGAAGCCCTGTGGCAACTGGGGGCAACGCAGGCGCAGCCAGGCCTTGATCCTGCGTTTGAGAAGGTTGCGAACATGCGCCTTGCCGGTCTTTTTGCCGATGGTGATGCCCAGGGCGAATTCTTGGGGGGAAAACAGCGCCGCCGCATAGAAATGGTCACTCCGCAGAAACAGGTCGGGGGAGCTGAACTCCCGGTATTCACTGTGCTTCGTTATCCTACGAAGCATGGCTCATACGCTGAGGGTTTTTCTCCCTTTGGCGCGGCGGCGGGCAAGCAGCTTGCGGCCATTGCGGGTGGCCATGCGGCTGCGGAAACCGTGGGTGTTCTTGCGGGAACGGTTGGAGGGCTGGTAAGTCCTTTTCATGTATCTAACTCCTTAAAATATATGGCAATTTCTTTGAATAAACCACAATTTTCCCCTCCCCTGATGTGTCAAGCGCAAAATATCCTCCCCATCCGCGCGGTCCTTTCCCCTTGACATTTTTCAATTCGCCAGAAAGGGTTCCCGCGTCTCCGGGACCGCTGGCAACAAGCGAAAATCAAGCCCGGATGGGAGGATGGATTTGCAGCTGAATCTCTGGTCTTGGAATGTGAATGGCCTGAGGGCCGTATTGAACAAGGATTTCATCGCCACCCTGAAGCGCGAACAGCCGGATTGGCTGGGCCTGCAGGAAACCAAACTGCAGGAACACCAGGTCCCGCCAGAGCTCGGGCAACTGGATGGTTACGGAGCTTGGTGGTCCCACGCCGAACGCAAGGGCTATTCCGGCACGGCGGTGCTCTCCAAAACCCAGCCGCTGGAAGTGTCCTACGGCTTTGGCAACCCGGAATTCGACAACGAGGGCCGCATCATCCGCAGCGTGCACGCCAGCTTCATCATCCACAACATCTATTTCCCCAACGGCCAGATGAGCGACGAGCGGCTGGATTACAAACTCCGCTTTTACGATGCCTGCCTCGAGCGCATGGAGGCGGACCGGGCCACGGGAAAAATGGTGATCGTCACCGGCGATTACAACACCGCCCACAGGGAGATCGACCTGGCCAATCCCAAGCAAAACGAAAAGACCAGCGGATTTTTGCCCATTGAAAGGGCCTGGCTGGACAAGCTGGTGGATCTGGGCTGGCTGGACACCTTCCGCCTCTTCCATCCCGAGCCGGAACGCTATTCCTGGTGGAGTTACCGCACCAACGCCAGGCCGAGGAACGTTGGCTGGAGGATCGATTATTTCTTTGTGAACGCCGAGGCGCGGGACAGGATCGTGGACGCGGACATCCGCGATGACATCATGGGCTCGGACCACTGTCCGGTGACCCTGAGGATCACTCTGCCCTGAATTCCATCATCTCCGGATAGAAATACTCGCCCCAGCCAGTCTGCAGGGTGTAGGTTCCCGCTCCGTATTTGAACTCCAGCTTCAGGCTGAGCCGGCCGTCGTCCTTCCAGACAAGCTCCAGGGGCATTGAGCCCATGCTGTAGGTGATCAGGTCGATCTTGACCTTGGTGTTGGGGTCCGGCGTGGTCAGCAGGCAGTTGAACCCATCCCTGGGTTCGCGCGCCAGATACTCCAGATCGATCAGATAGCTTTCGCCCACGCGCAGCCGCGGGGGAAGCGGGGAAACCAGCCTGGCCACGGGAATGCCAAAGACCATGGTGGTATAGAGTTTGTCATCCTGCAAAACAACCCCGGTCCCGGCATGGGTGAACTCGGTGCTGAGCAGGTTTTCCCGGTGGCCGGGGGAGTTCATCCAGCCAAGGGCTATCTCCTTGGGATCAAAGATCTTGCGGCTGTTTTCGATGAAGAAGAGGTTTTCCCCGATCCCGGCCAGCAACAACTGGGGACAATACTTTTTCTGCCGCTGTGAAACCTGCATGCCGTCCGGGTCACGATGGTCAAAAAAATCCTTGGCGGCCATGTTGTCGCTGTGCCGGGAGGCCAGGCCGGCCAGTTCGTCCAGCCAGATCAAAGGCGGAAGGTCCCTGCGGGCGCGGACGGCATTCACCTCGTCCTGTACCCTGCGCGAAAAATCCGCCGGACTCAACCCCTCGGCACCGAGGGCGGCCAGCAGCATCAATAAAAGGATGGACAGGCAGGTCTGTTTCATGGTAATTCCTAAAACTGGTATTGCAGCAACAGCGCGTCCCCGGAAAAGCGCAGCCGGATGTTTTCCTTTTCGCTGTCAAAATCGGAAAGATGCGCGTCCACATAGGCGTCCAGCATGGAAAGCCCCGCCGTGATGCCGATCCACCAGAGGTCGTTGTTCAATTCATAGCGGAAATCGCGGCTGCGGGCCAGATATTGCTGCTGGAGAAACTGGTCCCCGGTGTTGTCGGCCAGATCCTGCCAATAATCCCGCTTACCCCCGTGATATATCGCGGAGCCGATGAACCAACTCTGCACACCCAGCACCAGTCCGGCTTTCAGCCACTCCCGGTTGTAGATCTGGCCCCCGCCGGGAAACACCGCGGAATAGGCCACCGCGCGCAGAGGCTCCCGCTTCGCCTGGGCGAATCCGGGCACCAGGACGGCGCAGAGCAGTAAAATCAACAGCGATTTTTTCAACGGCTTTTCCATCTTAATTGATACTCTTCTCCCAGCCCAGCCCTGCTTGTCAATCATTATTTGTTTGACCACCCCAAATTTTCACCCCTTTCCGGGTTTGGGTGTCCAACCCTCCCGGCCCCGGTTATCAATACGGAATCAATACGGAATCAATACGGATTTCATCCGTATTGATTCCGTATT
>LAHT01003817.1_pt1 | contig 41425 bp, 37 predicted proteins | sample 329671 | NCBI WGS metagenome assembly LAHT01 (sample SAMN03275702, study PRJNA271635) | activated sludge metagenome | isolation source: Sample C-4 Sludge from methanogenic chamber (fourth chamber) of Anaerobic... | reverse complement strand
GGGCTTCAAAGGTTTTTCCTCGATGCTTACAGCCTTCAGGTCAGCATCAAACTCAACCACACCGTAACGTTCCGGGTCATTGACAGCATAACCGAAGACTACGGCCCCCTCCTTCAGCATTGCAGCCTGCTTGAGGATGCTTCCGAAACCCTGGCCGTAAAAGATGTTGTCACCCAGAATCATGCAGACATGATCATCGCCGATGAAGTCCTCGCCGATGATGAATGCCTGTGCCAGCCCGTCAGGAGAGGGCTGCTCGCGGTAAGCAAAGTTCATCCCCAGCCTTGATCCGTCACCCAGCAATGCCCTGAAACTCGGCAGGTCACGCGGAGTTGAGATGATCAGCACTTCGCGGATACCTGCAAGCATAAGAGCTGAAAGCGGGTAGTAGATCATGGGTTTGTCATAGACGGGCAGCAGCTGTTTGGAAATGGCTTCGGTAATAGGGTGAAGCCTGGTGCCGGACCCGCCGGCAAGGATAATGCCTTTCATCAGCAAATATTTAGTTATACAGATGACAAAAATAGAAAAAAGAGCCAATCTAAACAGTGACCGCAGCGCTTCACCTGTTTTTAATTCTTATATCCTGAAAATCTGTTCTTTGTTCAACGCCGGATCAAAAAAATAATTATCTTTGCAACCTGTTTTTAATCAACATAATGTCTAACTTATTAATTTTCAATTAATTTATTAAAGATGAGTGAAAATATCGAAAATGCAGGCACCGTTTCAAACGAAGAGGTTAAGGTGAATGAGACCGGTGCGGAAGCAGTAAAATCAAAAGAGGTTGTGGTTGAGTCAGCAGGCGAGATGGTTGCTGAAGAACAGCCAATCCTGAAGGAAAAGAAAGAAAAAAAGGTGAAGGCGGAAGCACCTTCAACAGCAGCGGCAGCCTTAACACCTGAAGAGTTTGACTGGGATGCCTATGAGCAGGACGGATTCTCGTCGAAGAGGAGCCGCGCTGACCAGGAGAAGATTTATGAAGAAACCCTTTCAACAGTAGCAGTTGACGAGGTTGTTGATGGCACAGTCATTTCAATGAATAACCGTGAAGTGGTTATCAACATCGGGCAGAAGTCCGAGGGCGTGGTTAGCCTTAACGAATTCCGCTACAATCCCGAGCTCAAGGTAGGAGACAAGGTAGAGGTCTATGTTGAGAGCCAGGAAGACAAGAAGGGCCAGCTGGTGCTTTCACACAAGAAAGCCAGGGCTTACAACTCATGGGACCGTGTCAATTCGGCCCTTGAAAACAACGAGATTATCACCGGCTACATCAAGTGCCGCACCAAGGGTGGCATGATTGTCGATGTCTTCGGCATCGAATCATTCCTTCCCGGATCACAGATTGATGTCAAGCCGATACGCGATTATGACGTATATGTAGGCAAGACCATGGAATTCCGCGTTGTGAAGATCAATCAGGAGTTCAAGAACGTGGTTGTGTCGCACAAAGCTCTCATCGAGGCTGAGCTCGAGCAGCAGAAGAAGGAGATCATCTCCAGGCTTGAGAAGGGCCAGGTGCTCGAGGGTACCGTCAAGAACATCACCTCCTATGGTGTATTCATTGACCTCGGCGGTGTTGACGGACTTATCCATATTACCGATCTCTCATGGGGCAGGGTCAACCATCCCGAGGAGATCGTTCAGCTTGATCAGAAACTCAATGTCGTTATCCTCGACTTTGATGATGACAAGAAGAGGATCGCCCTGGGTCTCAAGCAGCTTACCCCGCATCCGTGGGATTCGCTCAGCGAAGGCCTTAAGGTTGGAGACAAGGTCAAGGGCAAGGTGGTTGTCATGGCTGATTACGGCGCATTTGTAGAGATAGCCCCCGGTGTTGAAGGGCTCATCCACGTGTCGGAGATGTCATGGTCACAGCACCTGCGCAGCGCACAGGAGTTCATGAAGGTGGCTGACGAGGTTGAGGCAGTCATCCTGACTCTTGACCGCGAGGAGCGCAAGATGTCTCTCGGCATCAAGCAGCTCAAGACTGATCCATGGGAGAAGATTGAACAGAAATACAGCATCAACTCACGCCACAAGGCACGCGTCCGCAACTTCACCAACTTCGGTGTATTTGTTGAGATCGAAGAGGGTGTTGACGGCCTGATTCACATTTCAGACCTGTCATGGACGAAGAAGATCAAGCATCCTGCCGAGTTCACCGCCATCGATGCGGAGATTGACGTGGTAGTCCTCGAGATAGACAAGGAGAACAGGAGGCTGAGCCTCGGGCACAAGCAGCTTGAAGAGAACCCGTGGGATGTGTTTGAAGATCTCTTCACAGTTGACTCCATTCATGAAGGAACCGTTATCGAGGTCTTTGACAAGGGCGCGATCATAGCGCTGCCTTACGGCGTCGAAGGCTTTGCAACTCCGAAGCATCTTGTGAAGGAAGACGGTACCCAGGCAGCTGTTGAAGACAAGCTCAACTTCAAGGTGATTGAGTTCAACAAGGGAGCCAAGAAGATCATCGTTTCTCACAGCCGCGTCTTCGAGGATGAAAGAAAGGGTTCGGAAACTGCTTCAAGGCGCAGCGAGGCTGACAACACCAAGAAGGCAGCCCGCAAGATCAAGGCCAGCCTTGAGAAGACCACTCTCGGAGACATCACTGAGCTTCAGGCCCTCAAGGATGAGATGGAAGAAAAAGAAGCTAAAAGTCTAGGTAAAAAGAAAAAATAACCTTATTTTTAGTTGCCAAAATAATCAGCTATGGATTTCAATATTGACAACAAAAAGCAGTGCACTGTTATAAGCATTGAGACTGAGAAGCTTGATACCCATATTGCACCTTCTTTAAAGTCGGAGCTGGTACTTATCTCAGGCAAGGGAGAGAGGAACATCATTCTTGACCTGAAGAAGTGTCAGTACTGCGATTCGTCGGGTCTGAGTGCCATTCTGGTGGCAAACAGGCTCTGCAAGAACGCCGGCGGTACTTTTGTGCTGTGTGGGCTGAACGAGGCTGTTGAGAGACTTATAACCATCTCGCAGCTTGATACTGTGCTCTCCATAACCGCTGATACCGAAGAGGCAGAGAAACTCATCTCCTGAGAAGAGGCGGCAGCATGGCATTCAGGCTGACCATACTGGGTACAAGCTCTGCTCTGCCCACCTCAGACCGATATCCGACCGCTCATGTACTCAATGTGCATGAGCGGTTATTTTTAATTGACTGTGGCGAGGGCACTCAGATGCAGATGCGACGCTACAGGATCCGTTTCGGCCGGATCAACCATATTTTTATCAGCCATCTTCACGGTGATCACTTCTTCGGGATTTATCCCCTGCTTTCCACCTATAACCTGATGGGGAGGAAGACACCGCTGAACCTGTATGCCCCTGCTCCGGCAGAGGAGCTGATAACCAGGCATCTGGCTGATTTTGACATCAACCTCGGATTTGACCTTGCCGTTCACACTGTCACGGGGCGCACACTGAAGAAGGTTCTTGACGACAAACGGGTGGAGGTATTCTCTTTTCCGCTGAAGCACCGCATACCCACATACGGGTACCTTTTCAGGGAGAAGATGCCCGACCGTAATATGATTAAGGAGAAGATCACGGAATACGGACTTTCAATTGAAGAGATTGCCACCGCGAGAAGGGGTGGGGATATAACACGGGAGAACGGTGAAATCATACCATGTGCCGGGGTCACCCTGGAGCCCCGCCGGCCGGCCTCATATGCCTTCTGCAGTGATACCGGATGGTTTAAAAAACTGCCGTCATACGTAAAGGGTGTTGATCTTCTCTACCATGAAGCCACCTTCGGAGCCGACAATAATGAACTGGCGGTAAAAACCCGCCACTCCACGGCCAGCCATGCGGCGAAGGTGGCGCTGGAAGCGGGAGCAGGCAGGCTGTTGCTCGGCCACTTTTCTGCCCGTTACCGGTCAACGGCTATGCTGGAGGATGAGGCACGCACAATCTTTCCTGATACCGAAGCTGCCCGGGAGGGTAACACATATGAGATCGGCTGATAACCGGGTAACAGCAGATTAATTATCTTTGACCCCTTGATAACCGCCTTAATAAATCACAGGTGCAGGAAAAAATCTTGATCCTCGACTTCGGATCCCAGTATACACAGCTGATTGCCAGACGTGTCAGGGAACTGAATGTGTATTGCGAAATTCACCCCTTTAATCATTTCCCTCTCCCTGACAGCAGCGTGAAGGGAGTCATCCTGTCAGGCAGCCCCTGGTCAGTGCGTGATTCAAGGGCCCCCTTCCCTGACCTGAAGGGGATTAAGGGCAGGCTTCCCCTCCTCGGTGTCTGCTACGGAGCTCAGTATCTTACCCATGGATACGGAGGCGAGGTGATGGCATCAGATACCCGTGAATACGGAAGGGCGAAATTGGTAAAGGTTGACACCTCTGACCCGCTCTTTGACGGGATCAGCCCCGGGACTCAGGTCTGGATGTCACACGGCGATACCATAATGCGAGTCCCGGAGGGATATATTATCACAGGATCGACAGAAGACGTGAGAGTGGCAGCATTCAGGATAGCGGGTGAAAATACCTGGGGAATACAGTTTCACCCGGAGGTATATCATACCACTGAAGGAACTGCGATGTTGCGTAATTTTGTAAGAGTCATATGTGCCTGCAATGCAGACTGGACACCAGGGTCATTTGTGGAAATGACTGTTAATTCCCTTAGGGAGCAGCTTGGCGATGACAGGGTGGTCCTCGGCCTGTCAGGTGGTGTGGACTCATCGGTTGCGGCGTTGCTGCTTGACAGGGCTATAGGCGACAGGCTCACGTCGATCTTTGTTGACAACGGTCTGCTGCGTAAAGATGAATATGAGTCAGTGCTTGACACCTACAGACGGATGGGTCTGAATGTAAGGGGTGTTGACGCATCGGCTGAGTTTGTGGAAGGACTGCGCGGCGTGGATGACCCGGAGACCAAACGGAAGATCATTGGCCGCATTTTCATTGAGGTTTTTGACCGTGAGGCTCACAAGGTTCAGAATGTCAAATGGCTTGCCCAGGGTACAATCTATCCTGATGTCATAGAGTCAGTCTCTGTAAACGGCCCTTCAGCAACCATCAAGTCGCATCACAATGTTGGCGGACTGCCTGAGAAGATGCATCTGAAGGTAGTTGAGCCCCTGCGTTTGCTGTTCAAGGATGAGGTGAGGAGGGTAGGCAATGCGATGGGCATGCCCGCCGAGATACTTGGCAGACATCCATTCCCGGGCCCCGGGCTGGCAATAAGGATAGTCGGGGAGGTTACCCCGTCCAAGCTGGAGACGCTTCGCGATGCCGACGAGATATTTATTTCAGGTCTGAAGAAAAACGGATTCTATGATAAGGTCTGGCAGGCAGCCGTCATTCTGCTGCCTGTGCAGTCAGTGGGTGTAATGGGTGATGAGCGCACCTATGAGAATGCCGTTGTTCTGAGGGCAGTCACATCAACTGACGGCATGACAGCCGACTGGAGCCATCTGCCCCATGAATTCCTGGCAGAGGTTTCAAATCAGATCATAAACAGGGTCAAGGGAGTAAACAGGGTGGTTTACGATATCAGTTCCAAACCCCCCTCTACAATTGAATGGGAATGAACTCCTGATCCGGGAACCGGGGCGGAAGCCTGCGGATCCCCGTGAAAGGCCCGTTACGCCGCCGAAACATTGGGAACGGAATTTGCAGTGAAGTCAAGAGAAAAAACGGAAATGACAAAGAAACTTATAGTAACAGTAATTGCCGCCCTGCTGATGCAGTGCACTTCTCTCAGGTCGCAGGGGCTCACCCAGGAGACATTCAAGCTGGGAAAAACTCTTGCCCTGCTGGAGGCAATATATGTTGACAGCGTCAACATTTCAGCCCTGACCGAGCAGATGATAATAAGCACTCTCCGTAACCTTGATCCTCACTCGGTATACATACCTGCAAAGGATGTACAGGAAGAGAATGAACCGCTCCAGGGCAATTTTGAAGGGATTGGAATTCAGTTCAACCTCCTCAATGATACAATTATAATTATCTCACCCATCCCCGGAGGACCGTCGGAAAAGGTTGGCATCATGGCCGGCGACAGGATAATATCCATTGCCGGTGAGAAGGTTACCGGAGTGGGAATGACCACCACCGGGGTGCAGAAGAGGCTCAGGGGACCGAAGGGAACGAAGGTTGATGTGCTGATCTTCAGGAAAGGAGAGAAGGAACTGCTCGATTTTATGATCACCCGTGACAAGATCCCGGTTAACAGTCTCGATGCGGCATATATGGTGACTGGAAATGTGGGGTACATCAAGCTCAGCCGTTTCTCAGAGCAGACTGCCGTTGAGTTTTCGCAGGCAGTTGAGAAGCTGAGAACGGGAAACATGGAGCACCTGGTGATAGATCTCCGGGGTAACTCGGGAGGTTATATGGTCCCTGCGGTTCAGATAGCCGATGAGCTTCTTTCGGGGGAAGAACTGATCGTATATCTCGAGGGACTGCATACATCGAGGCAGGAATACCAGAGTGCCCCGTCAGGAGAGCTTACAAGGGCACGTGTTGCCGTACTGCTTGACGAGGGCTCTGCCTCAGCCAGTGAGATACTGGCAGGTGCGGTGCAGGACTGGGACCGGGGTGTGATTATCGGGCGCCGCAGTTTCGGCAAGGGTCTTGTTCAGAACAGGTTCCCGCTTCCTGACGGTTCGGAGATCAGGCTCACCATTGCAAGATACTATACACCTTCGGGTCGCTCCATCCAGACTCCGTATGACGAGGGTTTCGACAAGTATTTCCAGACATTCTACAGCAGGTATTTCAGCGGAGAGCTGATCCATCCTGACAGCCTTAACCTGCCTGACTCGCTCAAGGCCTTCACCATCAGGAACAAACGGGTGGTCTATGGCGGAGGAGGCATCAGTCCGGATATCTTCATACCTATTGATACTACTTATTATTCCGATTATTACCGCGACCTTATCAGGACCTCAGCTCTCACGAACTACATGCTTTCATACACTGACCGCAACCGGTCACAGCTTACCCGGAGGTACAGGAGCTTTGATGCATTCAGCAGGGAGTATGAGATTGACGCTGCAGCCATTGAAGGGCTGAAGGCGGCAGGGGAGAAGAACGGCGTCAGGTTTGACCAGAAGCAGTATGATGTATCCGCCCCCGAGATAAAATCGGTGATGAAGGCTCTAGTAGCCCGCGACATCTGGGATATGAATGAGTATTTCAGGGTTATCAATGAGAATGATCCGGCAATCAGCAAGGCGCTTGAAGTGCTGAATGATTCCCGGTTTTACGAGACGCTTCTCGGATATCGTAAACCACAGTGATGAAGCTTCTTGCAAAGACTCACTATGGCCTTGAGCAGGTTCTGGCCGAAGAACTGAAGAGCCTTGGCGCTGCCGGTGTCACCGTGCTCAACAGGGCTGTTGCCTTTGAAGGGTCAAAGCTGCTGTTGTACACCGTCAATTACCGCAGTCGTCTTGCGCTGTCGGTGCTCATGCCTGTATCATCGTTCGGTATTTCCGGCCAGAAAGACCTGTACAACGGGGCGGTAGCCGTTGAGTGGGACCGTTACCTGGACCCCGGCAAAACGTTCGCAGTGACGGCAGTTGTCAATTCTCCCCATTTTCCCCACACGGGATATGCAGCCCTGGTGGTGAAGGATGCCATAGCCGATTTCTTCCGCAGGCTGACACTCGGGAGGCCGTCGGTGGACGCGAAGGACCCTGACCTGCTGGTAAACGTGCACATCAGCAACAACAGGGTGACAATATCACTTGATTCTACGGTGGTTCCTCTTTACAGGAGAGGTTACCGCCAGGGAATGTCGGAGGCTCCGTTGAGCGAGGTGCTTGCCGCGGGGCTGATAGCCCTATCGGGCTGGAAGCCCGGAACGCCTCTCACTGATGGCATGTGCGGATCAGGTACTATAGTTACGGAAGCCGGGTTCATCTCATGCAATATTGCTCCGGGGAAGATGAGGAAAAGTTTCGGTTTCATGAGGTGGAAGGATTATGATGCTGCACTCTACAGGTCAGTCAGGTTCGATGCCGAGAAGCGGGAAATAAAATCACCGGCAGCGATTTTCGGCAGTGACATATCTGCTGATACCTGCGCCATTGCCAGGGCAAACGTCAGGGCAGCAGGCCTGGAGGATACCGTTGAGATAACGGAGCGTGATTTTTTTGCATCACCTCCTCCGGCCAGAAGCGGGACGCTGATTATCAATCCGCCATACGGCCGCCGCCTGGGGACACCGGATATGGATGAATTCTATGGCAGGATCGGTTCCGTGCTCAAACACAGTTACGAGGGTTACACTGCCTGGATCCTGTCGGGTGACATGGTCTCGCTCAAGAAGGTAGCGCTTAAGCCTTTTCGCAAGTTTGACCTTCTCAACGGCGATATTGAGTGCCGTTTCCAGGGCTATGAACTCTACGGAGGAACCAGGAAAAACAGAGATGTTTCCGGCGCCTGAGACAGGTTTTGTTACCACCGTTGCAACCAAATTCAAAAAAAGGTTGTCATATCCAAAATAATAAGACGGTATGTTGGCTTTTGTCAACAATAATCTATTTTTGTTACTCGTTCTAGCTTTGGATACTTGCACAGAGGCCCGATGAGCTTTGACCTTGAAAATCTTGTGAGCGACCTTGACATCAGAGGAGCAGTCCTTTATTACAAGGGAAATGTTGATTCGGACACGATAACGAAGGCATTGGACCTTGTGGAGAAAAAGCTGTTTGCGACGCGTGAAGCCCCCAGGCTGAGAAAGAAGGTTTACAATGTGCTTGTTGAGAGCCTTCAGAACCTCTACCATCACTCAGACAAGGTGCCGAGAGGTTACCATGCTGCCAGGCCTGACAGGTTCGGGCTGGTGGTGATGGAGAAAATCGGCAGGGGTTATCGCATCACAACGTGCAATTTTGTCGCCGCTGTGAGAGTTAAAGAGCTTGAGGAGAAGCTGACCCGGATTAACCGTTCTACTCCTGAAGAGATTAAGGAACAGTACAAGGATATCCTTAACCACCAGGAGATAACGGAGAAGGGGCTTGGCGGACTGGGGTTGCTTGACATAGCCAGGAAGACAGGCCATCGCATTGATTTCAGGTTCAAGAAATACGATAACCTGAATACTGCCTTCCGGCTCACTGCAGTGGTGGCACAGGTATAGATAGATTAACAAAAAACAGATAGTTATGGAACCGATCATTATTGAAGGAACACCGAAGACACCGTCGATAAAATTTGATACACAGGATGGTGTATTTGAAATAAAAGGGAGGTCAATACCCGAGAACTCGGTGGAATTCTACAAGCCGCTGAATGAGTGGCTCGACCAGTACATGCAGACTCCGCTTGACAAGACCGTGGTCAACATCCGCCTTGAATATTTCAATACCAGCTCCTCAAAGTGCATACTTGACGTCTTCAAGCGCCTGGAAGCCATTCACAGGTCAAAGCATGACGTGGAAATCAACTGGTTCTATGAGGAGGACGATGAGGATATGCTGGAGGCAGGCGAGGACTATGATTCCATCATCAAGGTGCCTTTTAAGATGATTGAGATAGTCGAGTAATTCCGCTTCGGCACAGCGTCAGATCGGTTACGATAGTGAAAGGGGGTATCTGTCTTCAGGCAGATACCCCCTTATAATATTACCTTCAGCCTCTTTCCCGCTTCGCGCGCATCACCCTGATGAACTTCTCCGAAGAATCCAGGATGCGGTGCAGAACCCTGAAATAGAGAAGGATGTAAAGACAGAGGGTCATGAACCATATGACTGCCGTATTGACTGCCAGCGTGCCGGCAAAGAGCCCGAATACCTGTTTCTGCGGTGCATAGAAGTGCGCCTTCACCAGCGGGTGCGCCGGATCGTAGAAAATCTGGTCATAGTTCTGGTAGAGCCTGTCACGGTAGCGCTTTATCTTGTCCTTTTCATTGTCGTTCCTGACAAATTCCTCGAGAGATTCATTGGTGTGCTGTTTCTTCATCAGGATAAAGGCCTCCCTGTCAGCCTGCTCATAGGCCATGATGGCCCGGTCACGCGCTTCGACAGCGTTCCTTGACACTTCGATATAATAACGCCTGACTCTCTCTATATAATCCCGTGCCGCAGCAAGTGCCTCAGTGGTGATGGCATCCGGGTTCAGGATGCGCAGGTCAAACGGTACGGCTGTGGTAAAGCCCAGCTCCTCCTCAATCTCGTTCCTGATAAGCATCATGTCATTTCCTGACGATTCATCAAGCCTCTCTCTCTCGAGGTTGCTCTCCAGCCTGGAGATGATGCTTTTCATCTCATTATACCAGATGTCTTTCCTGAACTTGGCGGTACTGATGGCCTTGTCATAACCGTAGAACTGCTTTTCAAACCTGTTGTTTATGAACTGGTCTACGGCCAGCGCCTCGTAACCCCACCTGGCTGCAATGATCTCACCGTAAACCGGGATCGAGACGGGTGACGAGATGGTGGGATTAAGCTTGTCATACTTTACAATTATGCCGCTAAGAATGATCTGAGGTATGACGAGGAACGGTATCAGGATATAAATCGTGACAACCGTCTTGAAACTGTCAGAGATCAGCAGTCCCATCATGTTTGACGTTGCCCAGCATGAGAAGAGCACAAGCCAGTATTCGAACCACATGCCGCGGATGCCGAATATTGAGTTTCCAACGGCAACGAATGATGCGGCCTGGATTGCCGAGATCAGGAACTGAACGCCAATTTTTGACAGCAGGTAGCTGTTCCAGCTGAGATTGAGGAACGCCTCCCGCTTGAGGATCTTCCTGTCCTTGATGATCTCCTCCGCACTGACTGTCAGTCCCATGAATATTGCCACAATCACCGACATGAAGATATAAACCGGGAGGTTGTCATTCTGAATCAGGGTATAGGCGGGCTTACTTACGCTTTCATCAAAATATCGAATGATAAATGCCAGGAACAGAGCCAGTACCGGTGCTTCGAGAAGGGTAATGATCAGGTATTGTGAGTCGGAGAGTTTGGCAAGAATGTCGCGTTTGACAAACACTGCCAGCTGTTTGAGCCTGCCCGGTGTACGAAGTGTTATCTCAGGTATGCCGTTGCCGGACCTGGGATGCGCGGCGGACGCTCCTCACGGCGGGAATTGAAATAGGAACTCCATTCGGCAGGGGATACCTTCCTCGTCATCGTCGGCCTCCCGAACTCGTCAAGCACCTTTGACTCCACGATGCTGAAGATCTGTTCCGGGTTGACATTCCCGCATGCATGACACTCACTGTCATTGTATCGCGGAAGATGGACCCTGTCCTTGAAGTAGTCAATGGCCCTTACCGGGATGCCGTAATAGACCATGTATCCGCCAGAGTCAAGGAAGATGAGCCTGTCAAACATCTTGAAGATGTCTGAGGAGGGCTGGTGGATTACGACGAATATAAGCTTACCCTTGAGTTTCAGGTCATTGAGAAGGTCAAGGATATTCTCTGAATCGAGCGACGAGAGTCCTGATGTGGGCTCGTCAAGGAACATAATCGCGGGTTCCCTGATCAGCTCGAGTGAAATGTTGAGCCGTTTGCGCTGACCTCCTGAGATTTTCTTGTTGAGCGGGGTTCCCACCTTCATGTCCTTAATATCATAAAGGCCAAGGCTGTGCAGCACATCATCCACCTTATGAGTGACAGCCTCATCATCCAGGTTGCCGAAACAGAGCTTTGCATTATAGAACAGGTTATCAAATACAGTCAGCTCTTCAATCAGGAGGTCGTCCTGAGACACAAATCCTATCAGCCCCTTGATCTTATCGGGGTCATTGTGTATGTTGATGCCGTTGATCAGCACCTCGCCCGAGTCGGGCCTGTTGGTGCCGTTAAGGACGCTCAAAAGGGTTGATTTGCCAGCCCCGGATGCTCCCATGATCCCGATAAGCCTTCCTGACTCTTCCGCGAAGCTCATGCGGTGCAGGCCTACCTGTCCGCCCTTGAACTTGTATTCAATCTCATTAACCTCGTAGACCACCCGTGAAGCCAGGGCGCTTTCGTCGAGGAATTGCCTTATGACCTCTGAGTAGTAGATTGGTTTGCTGCTCATGAACTTGAGTGAAGCGCCCCTCTCGAAGAGGTACACCCTGTCTTCATGTCTCAGCTGGCCGCTCAGGAGGAGCTCCCCGGTACCGAATGACCTGATGAAGAGCATGTCAGCCTGCGGCAGGTTCAGCACCCTGACCTGGCCCCTGAATGAGTCGTTGACAATGTGGTGGGCCTTCTCATATTGAGTGACCCTGTCACTGTCAATGACAAGTATCTGTGGCGATTCAGGGATCTCATCCTTTGATGACAGAACGAATTGCTGAATCAACTGGTAATCTTCCGGGTTGATATTGAAGCCTTCAGCTGCAGTAATGATGAATTCAAGTTCGGTGTTGCTTACCCCCTTATGGTCAGACCGACAGTATTCGAGCAACTGGACCAGCACGATGATCTTCTGGTTGAGGGTCAGCTGCATCCCGATGTCAAAGCATATCTTGATGATCCTTACAGATATCGATGAGTTCCGGCGGGCTTCCTTGCCCTTCTTCAGTCTCTCCTGGGCCTCGGCATAGTATGCCTCAAAGATCTTCAGGTAAGCCTTAACTCCCTCCTGGTTGAGCTGGGGTCTGAGAAATGCCTCAACCACCCCCCGCCTGTCATTTTCATTGCCCTGTGCGGGGGCAATGATGGCAAAGAGATGCATCAGGGTATTAAGTATCTTCTCATTCATCCCGGAGAGGTTTCAATAACGGCATTTCGGCTCCTGAGTCTTATATAACGGAATGGCACCTTCTATATTATCCCTGGTCTGTCATAATGGCATGAATAAAGCCTCTGCGGCCGATTGGCAAATAAATTGAACATAACAGGGAAAAAGTATGAAACGATGAATTTTGAGAATTTTACAATAAAGGCACAGGAGTCTGTTCAGAAGGCTGTGACCATTGCCTCGGGCAAGGGTCAGCAGGCTATCGAGTGTGGCCATCTGCTTAAAGGAATAATGACTGAGGCTGAGAGCATTGTCTCATATATCATGTCCAAGACCGGGGGGAATTCAGCAGCTTTCGGCAAGGCCGTTGATGCCATCATTGACGGATACTCCAGGGTAAGCGGGGGAGAGCCCTATTTTTCTCCGGATGCCGCAGGGGTATTCAGGCGTGCTGCGGATCATGCCGCAAGGATGCAGGACAGGTTTGTATCCGTTGAGCACCTGCTGCTGGCGCTCTCCGAATCAACCGACAGTGTCTCCCGCCTGATGAAGGATAGCGGCATGGACAAAGCAGCACTGTCAATGGCGATAGCTGATCTGCGCAAGGGCGCGAAGGTGAGCAGCCAGACATCGGAGGAGACATATGATTCGCTGAGCAGGTATGCCATAGATCTGAATGAGCGTGCCAGGGCCGGGAAGCTTGACCCTGTCATAGGCCGCGACGAGGAGGTAAGGAGGGTACTGCAGATACTTTCGCGCAGAACCAAGAACAACCCCATTCTTGTAGGTGAGCCGGGCGTGGGCAAAACCGCCATCGCGGAGGGCATTGCACAAAGGATTGTGCGCGGCGACGTTCCTGAGGACCTGATGCAGAAACGGATATTTTCGCTTGATATGGGAGCACTCATCGCTGGAGCAAAGTACAAGGGTGAGTTCGAGGAAAGACTAAAATCAGTTGTAAATGAAGTTATTGCATCTGACGGCGATGTGATCCTGTTCATCGATGAGATACATACTCTTGTCGGTGCGGGCAAAGGTGAGGGGGCAATGGACGCAGCCAACATCCTCAAGCCGGCGCTTGCCAAAGGGGAGCTTCGCGCCATAGGTGCAACTACGCTGAATGAATACCAGAAGTATTTCGAAACTGACAAAGCCCTTGAGAGACGGTTCCAGGTGGTGATGATAGAAGAGCCTGACAGGGCAGATGCCATCTCCATCCTCAGAGGGCTCAGGGAGAGGTATGAAACGCACCATAAGGTGATCATCAGGGATGAGGCTATAATCTCTGCCGTGGACCTGTCATACCGTTACATCACAGACAGGTTCCTGCCAGACAAGGCCATTGACCTCATTGATGAAGCAGCAGCAAGGCTGAGGCTCGAGATGAACTCGGTGCCTGAGGAGATCGATACCGCAGACAGGCAGATCAGGCAGCTTGAGATAGAACGGGAGGCAGTGAAGCGTGACGGTGACGCAGTCAAGGAGAAGGAGCTCTCAAAGGAGATAGCTGACCTGGCTGCAGGGCGTGATGAGCTCAAGGCACGCTGGCGCGCCGAAAAGGACCTGGTGGAAAATCTGCAGAAAAAGAAACAGGCAGGAGAGGAGCTCCGGTTCGAGGCTGAGAGGGCCGAGAGGGCAGGCGACTACGGAAGGGTTGCCGAGATCCGCTATGGCAAACTGACCGACAATGAAAAGGAGATTGAGAAGCTGAATACCGAGATAGCTGAAAAGCGGAACGCCGGTTCCATGGTACGCGACGATGTGAGGTCAGACGATATTGCCGAGATTGTTTCGAGATGGACAGGAATACCTGTTTCGCGGATGCTTGAGAGTGAAAAGGAAAAGCTCCTGAGACTGGAGGAGGAGCTTCACCACAGGGTTGTGGGTCAGGATGAGGCCATAAGGGCAGTCTCCGACGCTGTGCGCCGTTCAAGAGCAGGGCTGCAGGATGAGAAGAGACCGGTGGGTTCATTCATATTCCTCGGTACCACCGGTGTCGGCAAGACCGAACTGGCCAGGGCGCTGGCTGAATATCTGTTTAACGATGAGAACCTTATGACACGCATTGACATGACCGAATACCAGGAGCGTCACAGCGTTTCAAGGCTTATCGGGGCGCCTCCGGGATACATCGGTTACGACGAGGGTGGCCAGCTCACGGAAGCCATAAGGCACAAGCCGTATTCTGTGGTGCTCCTTGATGAGATCGAGAAGGCCCACCCGGATGTGTTCAACATACTTCTCCAGGTGCTTGATGACGGCAGGCTGACAGACAACAAGGGAAGGACTGTAAACTTCCGTAACACGATAATTATCATGACATCCAACCTTGGTTCATCGCTTATCCGTGAGAGCATTGAGGACAGCAGCGGTGCAATGACAGAGGAGAAGGCTGAGGCGCTCAGGGCCGATCTGGTGCAGATGCTTCGCACAACCCTCAGGCCGGAGTTTGTTAACCGGGTGGATGAGATAGTGATGTTCAGACCCCTGACCCTCATGCAGATAAGGGAGATAGTAAAGATGCAGTTCGGCCGTGTGGCTCAGATGCTGGAGGAGAAGGGCATAAGCAGTGAACTTACGGAGAAGGCTGTGGCCTGGCTGGCAGACAGGGGCTTTGATCCGCTGTTCGGGGCGCGGCCCGTGAAACGGCTTATTCAAAAGGAAATAGTCAATGAGCTCTCCAAAAAGATCATTGCCGGGACCATCGATAAAAGCAGAAAAGTAAGGATAGACGTGCAGTCAGGCGGGCTGGTAATCACAAACGCCTAATAGGGCGAACTCTGACGGTAGCTTTCCAGGCAGGTCTCGCGGTCAGGATAAATATCCAGCGAATGGTGCAACTGGAGCATCTCGAAGAGCTCCCGTGCTCCCGGGGTGAGTGAGCAGAGCCTGTAAGTGCAGTAATTTGACCGTGCCACCCTGAGAAGGTAGAGAAACATGGCAAAGGCTGTGCTGTCAAGATAGCTCACACCTTCCATGTCTATGACAACTTTGGTATACGGAGTCTCAAACAGTTTCAGGATAACGGGCCTGATTACATCCACGTTGAGAGCATTGATACGGTCGGTCCTGAAACTCAGGATCTCAATCCCGTCTGTCCTGTCGGTAACCACCATAAACAATCACCTGTTTTTGGTGAGGTAGTCTTCCACCTCGGTCATGACTGTACTTGTATCGGCTTCAAACCTGGAGATGAACCCGGTGTATTTCTCCTTCTGATCCCCGGCTTTTGCCAGCAATTCAAACTCCTTGAGCATTTTGGCGGTTTCATCCATGCCAAGGACCGTCACCGATCCTTTCGCCTTGTGAGCGAGCAGACCGAGTTCATAATACTTCTCCTGGCTGAGCAGGCTCCTCATGCCGGTAAGGAACTCCGGTACCTGGCTGCCGAATATCCCGGCAATCTCGCTCATGGTCTCCATATCACCTCCCGTGATACTCAGCAGGTATTCGGGTTTGAATATTCTGTATTCCATTTCTCCGCTGTTTTGAGATTACAAATATAGTCATTATGCAACCATCACAGCATGGGTAACGACCTAAAGAACCGTTGGCAAAAATGATTTATGGCAGCTTTTTATCGTCCGGAAATGCCTACTTTTGCTATGAAACCAAAAGCTTAATCATATGAAAAATACTCCCTTTCTAAAGTATCATGAGGCCCTCGGTGCCAGGATCATTCCTTTTGCAGGCTACAATATGCCTGTTGAATATGCGGGGATTACGGAAGAGCATCTCACGGTACGTTCCGGGGTTGGTGTATTTGATGTTTCGCATATGGGTGAATTCTGGGTTAACGGTCCGCGTGCCCTGGATTTCCTTCAGCATATCACCTCCAATGATGTTTCCGCCCTGACTGACGGCAAGGTACAGTATACCTGTTTCCCGAACGGCAGGGGAGGCATTGTGGATGATCTTCTCGTTTATCGCTTCAGCGCAGAGAAGTATCTGCTTGTGGTCAATGCGGCAAACATTGAGAAGGACTGGGAATGGTGCGTTAAGCATGCAGCCGCTTTCGGAATCACGGCAGGCCCGGGCGGGCAGCTTAACAACGCCTCGGACGGAACTGCCCAGCTTGCAGTGCAGGGTCCGCTGGCGCTCAAAGCCATGCAGAAGCTGACCGGTGAACCTGTCACCGACATGGAATATTACACCTTCAAGGTGCTGAAGTTTGCGGGAATAGATGATGTTATCTTCTCAACTACAGGATATACCGGCTCAGGCGGATGCGAGATCTATATCAGGAATGCCGATGCCCCCCGTCTCTGGGAAGAGGTTTTCAGGGCAGGTGAAGAGTATGGGATTAAGCCTATCGGCCTTGGCGCCAGGGATACTCTTCGTCTAGAGATGGGATTCTGCCTTTACGGAAATGATATCAATGACACCACTACGCCAATAGAAGCCGGTCTGGGATGGATTACAAAGTTTGTTCCGGGCAAGGATTTCATTGACAGGGATCTCCTCCTGAAACAGAAGGAAGAAGGAACCGATAGACGTCTCAAGGGTTTTGTCATGATTGACAAGGGGATTCCCAGGCAGCATTATGAGGTGGTTGATGCACAGGGCAACCTGATAGGAGAGGTCACCTCTGGAACCATGGCCCCCTCACTGAAGCAGGGGATAGGCCTGGCATACCTGAACAAGGGCTTCTGGAAGAATGACACTGAGATATTCATCCGTGTCAGGGGGAGGGACCTTAAGGCAAAGGTCACAGCCTTACCATTCTACAAACAGTGAATTTCACCAGGGAATGTTGAGCCCATGACACAGAACAGCCTGGAAATATGTTTTACCCCCGCAGCCTTTGACGCTCATGCTGACAGCGAGGCTGTGGTGGTCATAATAGATGTGCTCCGGGCTACAAGTTCCATCTGCACGGCATTCGCCAACGGAGTCACGGAGATAATTCCGGTTGAGACAGTTGAAGAAGCCAGGGCAATGAAAGCCCGGGGCCACCTGGTTGCCGCCGAGCGCGATGGTTACGTGCTTGACTTCGCCGATTTCGGCAACTCTCCGTTCAACTTCACTCCTGAAAAGGTGAAGGGCAGGAGCGTTGTCTACAGCACCACCAACGGCACCGGGATCATGAAACGTGCTTCTGTTTGCCATGACGTGGTCATAGGTTCATGGCTCAACATGTCTGCCCTCTGTGACTGGGTCGCGGAACAGGGTCGTAAAGTGGTGATTGTGTGCGCCGGATGGAAGAAACGCTTCAGCCTCGAGGATGCGGTATGTGCAGGGGCTCTGGCCGCGAGGCTCCTGGAAAGCGGGAAATTCTGCACTGTATGTGATTCCGTGCATGCCGCCACCGACCTATGGAGCATGGCAAAGACCGACCTCCTGGGATATATGGAGAAGGCAGCCCAGAGATCGAGGCTCAGAGACAAGGGACTGGATGATTGTATTCCTTATTGTCATACATTTGATGTAACAGAGGTGATACCGGTGCTCCGGGGGGACAGGCTGACTGCCCTCTGAGCATTGCTTTTGCCGCAGCCGGTAACAGCCGGCGGCAGAAACAGACGCGAAAAACTACTAATACAAATAAATGATCAGGAAATGAAAAAACACAATTTCTACGCAGGACCTTCAATCATGCCCCAGTACACAAATGAAAAGGTGATTGAAGCTATCAGGGATTTTGCAGGAACCGGACTTTCCATCATGGAGGTCTCTCACCGCAGCAAGGAGTTCGAGGCTGTCATGGAGAGTGCAGTCAGTCACATAAAGGAGTTGCTTGACATTCCTGCGGGTTATTCCGTCATCTTCCTCGGAGGAGGCGCGAGCCTGCAGTTTGCCATGCTTCCGATGAACATGCTCGAGAAGAAGGCTGCCTACATAAATACCGGTGAGTGGGCAGGCAAAGCACTCAAGGAAGCCAGACTTTTCGGTGAGGTTGTCGAGGTGGCATCGTCAAAAGACCGCAATTTCAATTACATACCCAGGAATTTTGACATTCCCTCGGACGTTGACTATTTTCACATTACCACCAATAACACCATTTTCGGAACGCAGTGGAAAAAGGATCCGGATGTGAAGGTGCCACTTGTGGCTGACATGTCATCGGATATCTTCAGCCGTCCGGTTGATGTCTCCAAATATTCCATCATATATGGCGGCGCCCAGAAGAACCTTGCACCGGCCGGCGTCACCTTCGTCATAATCAAGGATTCGGCTCTTGGCAAGGTTACCCGCCCGATACCCACGATGCTGAACTACAAGACCCATATCGACAAGGGTTCTATGTTCAACACACCTCCGGTACTTCCTGTCTTTGCAGCTCTGAAGACCCTCGAGTGGCTGAAGCAGAAGGGCGGATTGGCAGCTATGGCTAAGATCAACCAGGAAAAGGCAGGATTGCTCTATGATGAGATCGAGCGCAACAAGCTGTTCCAGGTAACCGTGCCCGATCCTGAGGACAGGTCGCTTATGAACGTCTGTTTCGTCATGTCAGACAGCTACAAGGAGCTCGAGAAGGAGTTCGGCGATTTCGCCAAGTCGAAGGGCATGGTGGGCATAGCCGGTCACCGCTCTGTGGGAGGCTTCCGTGCTTCTCTCTACAATGCTCTCCCGATTGAGAGTGTAAGGGCGCTGGTAGAATGCATGAAGGAATTTGCAAACAAATACTAAAAAGAACAGGAGGACGACATGAAGATTCTTGTAGCAACTGACAAACCATTTGCCCCCGTTGCGGTAACAATGATCCGTGAGGTGGCGGAGAATGCTGGGCACACACTTGCCCTCCTTGAGAAATACAAGACCCCTCAGGAGCTTCATGCAGCGGCAACTGACGCCGATGCAATGATAGTCCGCTCTGATATTATTGATGCAGCAGTTATTGCTGCTGCCCCGAAACTTAAGATAGTTGTCAGGGCCGGAGCCGGTTATGACAATCTTGACCTCAATGCCTGCACGGCAGCCAACGTGGTTGCCATGAACACTCCCGGACAGAACTCAAATGCTGTTGCCGAGCTTGCATTCGGGATGATGGTCTATGGCGCACGCGGAGGCTTCGACGGCAAGTCGGGCTCCGAACTGATGGGCAAGACCCTCGGCCTGCATGCCTTCGGGGCTGTGGGCAGGTGCATGGCCCGCATTGCATCAGGATTCGGGATGAAGGTTTGCGCCTTTGACCCGTTTGTTGACAGCAAGGTTATTGAGGAAGCCGGCGTTACCCCGTTAGCCACCATGGAGGCTCTTTATTCCGGCTGCCAGTATGTTTCATTGCATATTCCTGCAAATGAAAAGACAAAGGGCTCCATAGGAGAAAGGCTTCTGTCGCTGATGCCCCAGGGAGCAGTGCTGGTTAATACCGCGCGCAAGGAGGTCATCAATGAGGCAGAACTGGTTGCCGTGATGGAAAAGAGAAGCGACCTGAAGTATCTCTCTGATGTAGCCCCCGACAATGCAGAGCTGTTCGCACAGAAGTTTGCCGGCCGCTATTTCTTTACACCGAAGAAAATGGGAGCCCAGACAGAAGAGGCAAACATCAATGCCGGAGTGGCTGCTGCACGCCAGATAGTTTCATTCTTTGCAACCGGTGACCAGACTTTCAGAGTTAATAAACCCAAATAGACAGATAAATTTCAGATATGGCTGTTGTTAAACCTTTCCGGGGGCTCAGGCCCCCGGCCAATCTGGCATCGGAGATTGCCTGCCTTCCTTATGACGTGATGAACTCCGAAGAGGCGGCCGTGATGGCCAGGGGTAAAGAAAAATCACTGTTACACATCACCAAAGCCGAGATAGACCTTCCCGATGGCACTGACGTGCACTCGGAGGAGGTATACCAGAAAGCCCTTGAGAACTTCATTTCCTGGCAGAAGAAGGGCTGGCTGATTGGTGACCTCGAGAGACATTTCTATATCTATGCCCAGACCATGAAAGGTCGTACACAATACGGCATTGTGGGCGCCGCAGCAGTGACCGATTACCTTTCAGGCATAATCAAAAAGCATGAGCTGACCCGTCCTGACAAGGAGGAAGACCGGATGGTCCATGTCCGGGCAAACAATGCCAACATTGAACCGGTGTTCTTTGCATACCCTTCCGTCAGGGAACTTGACAAGATTGTTGAAAAGATCGTGAAGAATGAGAGACCCGAGTATGACTTCGTTGCCGAAGACGGGATAGGTCATCACTTCTGGGTAGTATGGGACAGGAAGACCAACGATAAAATCGAGAAGCTTTTTGCAGAGAAGGTTCCTTATATGTATGTTGCTGACGGTCATCACCGTACAGCGGCTGCTGCGCTTGTGGGCAAGGAAAAGAAAGATAAGAATCCGGCCCACAGGGGCGATGAGGAGTACAACTTTTTCATGGCAGTTATTTTCCCGGATGACCAGCTTAAGATCTTCGATTACAACAGGGTGGTGAAGGACCTCAACGGTATGACCCCCGCGCAGTTCCTCGGAAAACTGAAGGAGTCATTTGACGTCAGAGAGAAGGGAACCAGGACGCACAGGCCGACGAAACTTCACAATTTCGGAATGTATCTGGACGGCAAATGGTACAGCCTGACAGCCAAAAAGGGTATGTATTATGATGATGATCCCATCGGGGTTCTGGATGTGACTATCCTTACCGAACTGGTATTGCTGCCTCTGCTTGACATACAGGATCTGCGGCGTTCGAAGCGGATAGATTTCATTGGTGGCATCAGGGGCCTTGGGGAGCTGAAGAAAAGGGTTGACAGCGGTGAGATGAAGGTGGCATTTGCACTATACCCCGTATCCATGAAACAGCTGATTACCATAGCCGACACCGGGAACATCATGCCTCCAAAAACCACATGGTTCGAGCCCAAGCTCAGGAGCGGACTGGTGATTCATAAACTCGACTGATGGTAGTCAGGCGCCATGAATAACATTATTGCAGAAAACATCAGGAAGTTGCTTGATGAGCTGCCTTCAGGCATCAGCGTGGTTGCAGTAACCAAGACCCGGACACCTGAGGAGGCTCTTGAGGCATACAGGGCAGGCCTCCGCATCTTTGGTGAGAACAGGGTGCAGGAGATGATGACAAAAAGGCCCTTGCTTCCTGATGATATCTCATGGCATCTCATAGGTCACCTGCAGTCAAACAAGGTGAAACAGGCTGTTGCAGCAGCCTCTGTGATTGAGTCGGTGGATTCAGTCAGGCTTCTGCGGCTGATCGATGCCGAAGCGCTGGCACAGGGAAAATGTACAGACTGCCTTCTGCAGGTTCATATCGCCACGGAAGAAACCAAATCGGGATTCTCATTGGAGGAGATGGCAGAGACAGACTGGCGTCATGTATCTGACTCGCTTAAGGCAGCACGGATATGCGGACTGATGGGAATGGCAACATTCACGGATGACAGGGAGAAGGTCCGGTCTGAATTCAGGTCTCTTTCCGATCTCTTCAGCAGGATGCGTAAGCAGTATTTCACCGGCAAAAGCCACTTCAGGGAGCTCTCCATGGGAATGTCAGGCGACTGGCGTCTGGCTGTCGGGGAGGGGAGTACCATGATTCGCGTAGGAACACTTATATTTGGAGAACGAATTTTTAAAGCAAGATGAGCACAATCAACACACGTTACCTGGGACTCGACCTCAGCAGTCCCATTATTGTCGGCAGTTCCAATTTCACCTCAAAGGTGGAATCAATCGTTGAGGCCGAGGCGGCCGGAGCCGGTGCAGTTGTCCTGAAATCCCTGTTTGAGGAGCAGATTGTTTCACAGGCCCATTCAATGTCGTCACGTGAATCATACCCCGAAGCAGACGATTACCTTCAGTACTATACCCGCACCAACAGTGTTGATGCTTATCTTGACCTGATAGCCGGGGCGCGGAAGAAAGTGAAGATACCTGTGATAGCAAGCATCAATTGCTTCTCGCCGAAGGGATGGATTGATTTTGCACTTGAGATAGAGAGGGCCGGTGCCAGCGCACTGGAGGTGAATATCTTCTTCATTCCCACTGACAAGCACGAAAACAGCACCGATTCGGAGAAGGTCTATTTCAGGATAATTGACAACCTGAAGAAAAAGCTGAAGATTCCGGTCAGCGTTAAAATCGGCCAGAAGTTTTCAAACATATTGAACTTCGTATGGCAGATGTATAACCACGGAGCGGCGGGGGTGACTATGTTCAATAGGTTCTATGAGCCTGACTTTGATATCAATAACCTTAACATTGTGCCTGCCTCGGTGCTTTCCAATCCCGCTGAACAGCGGTATGTCCTTCGCTGGGTGGGTATGGTCAGTGCCCAGGATATCAAGATTGACATCTCGGCCTCCACGGGTGTATATACAGGTGAGGATGCGATCAAGTACCTGCTGGCAGGGGCCACCACTGTACAGGTCTGCTCTGCCCTCTACAAGAGGGGATTCACCGTTGTGTCAGAGATCAATGAGACTCTGGCCAGGTGGATGAACAACAAGGAGTTCAGAAGCATAAGTGACTTCAGGGGAAAGCTCAACTACAGGAATGTTGATAATCCCTCACTGTTTGAGCGGTCGCAGTTTATGAAGCATTACAGCTCCTACATATAGAAAGCTGTCCTGCAGGTTCCTGCGGCCTTATCCTTTCAGCAATGTGATAAGCTCACCGGCAAGTTTCTGCTTTGGCGTTTCCCATGATTCCTTCTTCTCCTGCAGGGTGATGATTATTCTGGCGCGGTCATTGTGGCTTATTGATGCGGCACAGGTGTCGAGTACCGTGAAGCACTCGAGAGAAGTCATATAATCACCTGAAACAAAATGTTCGGCAAGTGGCACAGCAAACGGGGAATAATCGAGTCCTGACTGCCAGCATGATGAGATGAGCATTACCCTGGAATCCGGTTTTCTAACTGCCGAGACCGAGTCAATCACTTCGGCCATGGCCGATTTCTCCTTCATGTCATTGAACAGGCCTGATATTGCGGCCCTGAGGTTATGGTCGCCGGTCTTGTCATAAAACAGTGCAAGCATCTTCAGCGCACCCCCGAAAGGCACTTCGGTGCGGAGCAGCCTGATACGGTCATTAATCTCTCTTCCGGTGCCCTTTTCGAGTATCCTTCCCAGTTCGGCCAGTTTCTTTTCTGATCTTTCCATCCGGTTTGCTTTGGAACAAATTTATGGCTAAATAATAAGTTCATGGCAAATTCGTTTATTAAAAAAGTGTAAATTGGTCTGAAGAAGGCCTGTGAAATCATAAACTACAAATACTATGAACAGTAAGCTTAAGATTCTGCCACTGATTCTGGGCGTAACCGCTCTGGCATTCTGCCTGGCTGCCACCTCATGCAAGGGAAAAACCAGGGGTGAGGCAAACAAGGGCCAGGAGGAGGCCGTCAGTCCTGATGAGCAGACGATGGAGCAGATAAAGAGTGCCGAGAAGGTATTCAATGCGCTGCCCACACCGCTCGAGGTGGCTCAGCTGATAAAGGAGGCAGGGGCGAAGTTCGATGCTACACTGCTGAATCCTGTTGAGAACAAGAGCAACTACACCTCCAGCAAAAGTATGGCGCTGAACCTGGGCACATATGTTTGTGACCTCAGTTTTGCCAGCATGTATGATGAGACTTCATTGCTGGTCAATTATATGGAGGCTGCTGAGGACATGGCCACAGGCCTTGGCATTCTCGACGCCATCGACGAGACCACCATTGAGCGCCTTGAGCAGAATATCAATAACCGCGACGTTATCATGGAGATAGTCTCGGAGACATTCCTCAATTCACAGGCTTATCTTGAGGATGATGAGCAACATGCCGTGGCCGCTACAATTATTGCGGGAGGCTTCATCGAAGGGCTGTACATATCGACCAGCCTGGTTGATATGAAGAACTACAAGGGCAACAAGCTGGTCGGAACAATTGCTGATCAGAAGATGTCAGTTGATGACATGATACGCCTTCTGGAAACCTATACTGACAATACTGCAATACGGGAACTCCTCGGGCCCATACACGAACTGAAGGCCATCTTCGACAGGATTGAAAGGTCAACCACACCCTCAACTGCCCAGTACAATGAAAAGATCGGCATGACGGAGATCACCGGTGCGGCAAAATCGGAGATGAAGCAGGAGGTTTTCCTGGCAATCAAGGATAAGGTGGCAGAGATCAGAAATTCATATGTAAAATAGATACCGATGAGACAGCTTATACAGATTTTACTGGTTACGGTCCTCCTTTCCCTCCTTGTTCCCGGGGAAGCTGCCGCGCAGTGCAAGGGATTTGCCAAATCACTATGCAAGAAGGAACTGGGCGCCTACCTTCATGACGGTAACTACCATGCAGCCGTCCTGGTTGAAGGTGAAGAGGCTGAACTCTATAAGACATTCTACTCCGACCTGGAGTACCGGCTTGCAATTTGTTCGGCTGACGGTATGCCTCCGGTGGAGTTCACAGTTTATGATGCCACCGGTAAAGTGCTCTACAACAATAAGGATCAGGGTCTGGCCAAAACATGGGACTTCAGGCTCGAGGCAAGCCAGCAACTGAAAGTGGTCGTAAAAGTGTCAACCTTCGGTACAAGAGAACAATTGCCGGTCAGCGGTTGCGTGGCAATCATGTTCGGTTTCAAGGCAAAGTAGGATTGCTCAGGTAAATTGACCGGCAGGAGGGGCAGAGAGCTGCGCCCTTCAGGTCAATCTCCTCGGCATAGGTGCTGGAGCGCATCACACAGCTGAGGTTATGGCAGTGGACCAGCCCGAAGGTATGCCCAAGTTCATGTATTACTTCCTTAATGGTTCTTGACAGGAGAATGTCATCATCCTGTTTAAGTCCGTACAGTTCGTTACGAAGACGGAAGACCGAAGCTATGGCTAATTGCCGGCCCAGGATTGCCTGTCCGAAAATGTAGGTAAGTATGGGGATGTAAAGATCAACCCTGAAAAGCCCGATAATTTTGAAATATTCAGAGGTGGTGCAGGCCGGAATCTGGTTCAGCAACCTGTCTCCGTCATACTGTCTTCGGGCCGGATTGTAATAGGGGCTGAGATCAAGGTGGCACTCCTCGGTTATGACCTGACACCTGTATTCATCTTCCACTGCGCCGGAGACCTTTTTCAGGAACCCCCTGTCAAAGGAGCCGCAGGAAAGCAATATGATCTTTTTATCTTCCAATGGGCGGGGATGAGTGACAGTTACTCCTTCTGTCTCAGGTCATATTTTTTAATTTTGTTATAGAGAGTCACCCTGTCAACACTGAGCGCCCTGGCTGAACGGGATATATTCCAGTTGTATTTCAGAAGTATTTGCTCTATGTGCCTCTTTTCCAGTTCGTCAAGACTCTCCACGGAATTTTCGGGTGTTTCTGCCCCCAGCGGAAGGTCCTTGAGCTTAATCTCCCTGCCGTTGCCAATTACGATGGCACGCTCAATCATGTTCTCCAGTTCCCTGACGTTACCCGGAAATTCAAATTTTTCAAGATGTTTCAGCGCTGACGGCTCAATGGTGATGAGATCACGGCTCATTGAAGTGCAGTATTTCCTGATGAAGTGGTTGACCAGCAGCGGAATGTCGTCAGTTCTCTCTCTCAGGGGAGGAATGTCAATGTTGACCACATTAAGCCTGTAGTAGAGGTCCTCACGGAATGTACCGTTTCTGACCATGGCTGCCAGGTCACGGTTGGTTGCACATATGACTCTGAAGTCAGAAGTAATTTCCCTGTTGCCACCTACCCTGACAAAGCTTTTCGTCTCAAGCACACGGAGCAGCTCTATCTGCATCTTCGGGGAGATAGTGGCAATCTCATCGAGGAAGATCGTACCTCCGTCAGCCATCTCGAAGCGTCCTTTCCGGTTGAAGGTGGCGCCTGTGAAAGCGCCTTTCTCGTGTCCGAAAAGCTCGCTTTCAAGCAGGCTTTCGGTCAGGGCTCCGCAATGGACACTTATCATGGGAAAGTATTTTCTGGAGGAGTTGGCATGTATGGCTCTGGCAACCAATTCCTTGCCGGTGCCGCTCTCACCTGTAATAATGACTGAGGCATTTGACTGGGCTACACTCTCTATATGCTGCAATACCCTGACTATTGCTTCACTGTGGCCGATGATGTCATCAACCTCCTCCAGGGTAGTGACCCTTTCCTTAAGCGCCTCATTCTCATTTCTAAGCGCTATCTGACTTGCTGCATTCCGGATGAGGTGCGACAGATCATCAGGATCGAACGGTTTTGTCACATAGTCAAAGGCACCGTCTTTCAGTGCCTGTACCGCTGTCTCAACAGAGGCGAAGGCTGTCATTATTATTACGATAGTCTCGCGGTTCAGCGATCTGATCCTTCTGTGCAGTTCAAGCCCGTCCATTCCCGGCATCTTGATGTCGGCAAGGATTATGTTGAAATTTCTCTCTTCGAGAAGCTGCAGTGCCTTTTTTGCATTCTCGGCGGCTTCCACCTCATAACCGTCCTCAAGAAACCAGTTAAGCAGGGAATCCCTTACAGAGTCCTCGTCGTCAACAATCAGAATTGAAATCTTATCTGCCATACCCGGTGGTTTATTCTGTTTTCAATGGTAAAATAATTGAGATGGTGGTTCCCCTGCCCACTGCCGAATCAACCTCGATCCTGCCGTTGTGGTTCTGCACAATGCCGTGCACTATCGAGAGCCCCAGTCCAATGCCGGATGCATCCTGCTTGGTGGTGAAGAAGGGTTCGAATATGTGGGGTATGTCTTCAGGGGCTATGCCTGACCCGTTGTCGGATATTTCAATCCGAACCGTGGTGCTGTCGCTGTTCCTGGTCCTGATTGAAATCTCCCCGTTTTCGGTAACAGCCTCCGAGGCATTGACCAGGAGGGCGACACAGGCCTGCTTGATCTGGTTTGCGCTGCATCGGACCAGGTCAGCCTTTGCTTCTGTCATAACGGTGAACCTTATATTGGAGATCTTCACGTGATGCAGCATCAGCTCATAGGTGCCTTCCACTATTTCATTCAGATGCCTTTCCTCGAAGTCCTCCTGGTCCTTGCGTGAAAAGTCAAGTAAACCCTTAACAATGTCTCCGCACCTTTTTGTTTCAGTCTCAATAAGCTTCAGCTGGCGAAGGATATTCTGTTTTTTGGCCGCAGTCAGGTCCTGGCTTTCCACCTGTTTGTGCACGAGCTTGGTATAGATCAGGATGCCTGAAAGCGGGTTGTTGATCTCGTGTGCAACAGATGCTGACAGCTTGCCCAGGGACGCGATACGCTCGACATTCATCAGCTCGTTGTGTGCTTCGGAGAGTTCTTCTGACTTTTTCTGAACCTTGTACTCGAGTTGTTTTGACCAGTTTTCAAGTTCTCTCGTTGCATTGTCAATATGGTCGAGCATGTTATTGAAAGCCATGGAGACCATCTTCATGTCATCCAGCAGGTTGGGTTTGATGTCGAGCCTTGTGCTCACCTCACCCTGCGAAACAGCCTCGCTGGCACTGATGATGCCCAGAAGCGGGGCTTTGATCCTCTTCCTGGTGAACCAGATGAGGATCATTACGATAATTCCGGATATGAGCAGAGCCATCAGGAGGAATTGCACGGAAGATTTCCGCAGGGCGCTGTCAAGATCACGGAGGGGCATCCTGATGATGAGAGACCCCAGGACTTCGTCGTCCCTGCTGTGAGCATGGCATGCGGCAGTGTAGCACGAAAGCTCGTTGAGTATGGGCCTGCGTATAAGCATATGCCTCTCTCCGGGTTTGTTGGGGTTCATTGCACAGTCGCTCTTCGCATCAATTATCATGTAGCTCCTCTCATTCCTTGAAAACATCTGTCCGAGGTCAGTATGGCACGAGATGCAATCGGGGTTGCTATGATTCCGGGCGTCAGCAGCAAATGACGAATAGGCCAGGTTGTCATTCTGGTCATACAGGTTCACGTCATCAATACCGGGCATGGTGTTAATGATGTCAAGAGTACCATGAAGGGTGCTCTTGTCATTCTCCAGCATCGATTTATACAGAGAGCCCTCTACTATAGCACCTACATTATTCCCGTTCTGTTTCAGAACGGTGTTGAAATAGTTGATATAAACCGTGCGGAAAATTGCGCTGAACGATATGAACAATACAACTGCAGCGAGGGTGATTATGGTCACAACCCTGCCGTAAATGGTTGAACTGAATCTGAAATACCTTCGCATCTTTTCTCCCAGGGATTCCCGCGGGCTGTCCGTTTTTCCTCGTTGAGCCATTTTTATCCTAGTTGGGTGCAAAACAAACTAATGTGAACGCCCACGACAGTTGTGGACGATCACATATTGTGTTTAAATTTTCTACAAAATACGAAATTAAAGTATTCAGGACAAGTGAGGCTGCACTTTTCAGGACCTGTTGATGAATCTGATCTGGAACTCTTCCCAGACTTCAGGTCCGAACTCCTCGAGGAAGCCTTCCTTCAGTTCTCCGCCGTCCTGAAGCACCACATGGGCCAGTCTCATGTCGTTTGCACCGGCCACAGTGGCAAGGAAGTCGCGTATGCGGCCGAACTCTTCGCGAAGTTGAACTGCAAATTTGTCTGCGGCAGCCATCAGGCGTGATTCATTGAACCAGTTATCAGGTTCTATGCCGCACATCCATCCTTCCGAGTAGGGCCCGCTGTGAAGCAGGTCAGTATTGTTTGCCAGGGTCTCATTGCGTGAGACCACTGTTCCGCTGACGGGTGAGAGGACGTCAAGCTGCTTGCCTTTCTGAATGAGTGATGCTATCCTTTCGCCCTTGCGTACCTTTTCACCAGTTGCTTTCAGTGTGATTTTTGTCACGATACCGGTTACGTGCTGAAGGAAGTCGTCAATACCGACTGTTACCGTGCCGTTCTTTTCCATGAAGGCCCAGGTGTGGCTTTTGTCGAATAGGATTCCTGCAGGTGTCACAAAGGTTTTAGGGTTGAATGCTTTCAGCGGTTCTTCCTCCAGGAGGCTGATCTTTCCTTTGCCGGCCCTGGTGATGCGATACAACAGGAAGCCGAGGAGTGAGATGGCGGAGATTACTGCCATTACCCATACCAGGATGCTGACGCCTGCCTTGTTTTCGTTGCCTGCCTGCACTATCTCCGTCACAGGTGTCAGCATCTCCCTTCTGATCATTCCTTCACTTCCCGAAAGGGCAGTCAACCCGGAGGTGGCTGCTATCTCCTGGCCGTCAGCCAGAATCCAGCGGATGAAATCAGCAGCGGCTTCGGGTACCATCTGCGAGGCCGTGGCACAGAAGATACTGTTGCAGAGCTCCTTCGGATACTTGCCGATGTATACGCCACGGTTGAAGCTGTTGAAATCTGCATAAAACTGCTCAAAATAGTCTGACTGACCGTTGGAATTGATGTCAATCGGAACTACCATCAGGTTTTCAGCAAAACCGGTACCACCGGGAGCTGTTATGTCAGACAGTTTGCAGAAAACGACAGTGGCAGGCTGATTCCTGAGCAGCGATGCTATCTCAGAGACTGGCAATTCCCGTGCAATGACCTGCGAAGCGTCGATCCCGGCAAATCCTGCCAGATAACCCAGAGCTGCTCCGTCAACAGCAACATTTGTCATTGCAGGGACATTGGCTTCCGTACCCAGAATCTTGCCCCAGGTGACTGTAGGGGAGGAGAGAAGCGCACCAAACTTTTCGGGGGCGATGCCTTTCGACATTATGACCTGGTAGAATGGATTGTCAGTACTCATAACAGGAACTATCACATCACGCGCAACAACCATTTTCCATTCCGATTCGCCGCTGGCTGTCCCTGCGGAGGCACCTTCAAATATCCTGATATCAGCTTTGTTATACTCGTCAACTGGCAGCATCGACACATTCCGGCCGGGATTTTCCACCCTGTAGGCGTCAATCCAGCTCTGAGCCAGGGCTTTAAGCTCCGGTGAGGAAGCTACTGTGACGGCGTCGGTGTTTTTGCCGTCCTGCTCCGGCCCTGCATACTGCGAGCCTGATAATCCTGCGCTCAGGCAGGCGAGGCTGATAATAAAGATGATTGACTTTTTCATATAGTTGTATTTTATATTGTCTGTAATAATGTATACCAATAAGCATGCCAAAGCTTGTAATATATTGAGAACCAATAATATAAAGCACTTTGAGGTCTGTATTGTTCCTACAAAGTGTTGATAAATTAAACAGGCAATAATGGCTATTGATATAAAGCACATAGAATCAGTCTGATAAGACAATGTGTAAATAATATACATATGTATATAAATGCAACACTTTTTAGAATTGACATGTGAGGTCTCTGGATCGGGAGCTTCAATCTAATGGTTTGTTCAATAAACTTTTAAACAGTATCAGTTGTTTTAGATGATGATGATGTCAGAGAAGGGCTCAATTTTCTATATTTGTTTTAACTGTTGTTGCAAATGCAAGGATTGAACATTTATGTGTTGATCCCGTTGACCGGGGAAATAATGAATGATGTCTGCGGAAGGCTGTAAACGAAGCTGATGAACAGGGCGGAGAACCAGATAATTGTGATATTCGGAGGCAGGGGAGACCTTGCCATGAGGAAGATTGTTCCTGCTCTGTATGAGCTTTTTATACAGGGACTGATGCCGGAGAGGTTTGCGGTGGTGGCCACAGGAAGGAGCAAGGTTGATGATGAGGTCTACAGAAATGAGGTGAGTAGTGCGCTCACAGGGAAGGCCGGGAAAGAAGGGGGAAAAGGCGATGATGATTTTATGCGGGCTTTCTTCTATACGACTCTTGATCCGTTGGTTCCGGGTGATTACAGGGAGCTTGCAGGGCTTCTTAACAGGTTAAGGTCTGAGATGAAAATTCAGGGCAACACCCTGTTTTATCTCTCCGTTCCGCCAGAGATATATGACGAGATTTCTCCTGGTCTTGCCGGTCAGGGTCTGAACAGCGAGGCTGATGGCTGGAAGCGTCTGATTATCGAAAAGCCTTTCGGGTATGATTATGCCAGTGCTATGCATCTGAACAGGTTGTTGCTGGAGCACTGGAAAGAGAGCCAGCTTTTCCGCATTGACCATTATCTTGGAAAGGAGACTGTTCAGAACATACTTGTGACCCGCTTTTCCAATGGCATTTTTGAGCCTCTCTGGAACAGGAATTATGTTCATCATGTCGAGATCACATCTTCCGAGAGCCTGGGGGTGGAGAGGAGGGGCTCGTATTACGAAGGCACCGGTGCATTGCGTGACATGGTCCAGAACCATCTCCTGCACCTTGTCGGTTTTATTGCAATGGAACCCCCGTCATCCATTGACTCAACATCAATCAGGAATGAGCTGGTCAAGGTCTTTGAGTCACTCCGGCCCGTTAAACCGGAAGATGTAGGAAAAATGACCATCAGGGGTCAGTACACCGGATCGCATGTCAAAGGTGAATGGATTGGCGGTTACCGGGAAGAGGAGGGTGTCAGCAAGACATCAATGACCGAGACATTTGCAGCGCTGAAATTCTATATTGACAACTGGAGGTGGGGAGGGGTTCCCTTTTACATCAGGACAGGCAAGCGTCTTCCCACCAGGGTGACGGAGGCTGTCATCCATTTCAAGCCAACACCTCATTACCTGTTCTCGGGAGAGAGTGCGTGCGAGGGATGCAATCAGCTGATAATCCGTATTCAGCCTGATGAAGGGATACTGATCAAGTTTGGGATGAAGATCCCGGGAGGAGGATTCAAGGTAAGAAACGTGAACATGGATTTCCATTACTCCGATCTTGCCGTGGACCGCATACCTGATGCCTATGAGCGGCTGATCCATGACTGCATGAATGGTGACTCAACGCTTTACACCAGGTCTGATGCCGTACTGGCAGCATGGAAATTCCTTGATCCGGTATTGCAGGCATGGAAAGATGACCCTTCTATCCCGCTGTATGGTTATCCTGCCGGAACCTGGGGACCAGAGACGGCTGATGGCCTGATTGAAGAACCGGAGCTGACATGGCGTTATCCGTGTAAAAATCTTGCAGATGATGGTGTTTATTGCGAATTATAATTAGTTTTATATTCTGATTATCACAGATTATGTCACATTCAGTCAGAGTGTTCCCAACCCGTGAAGCCCTGGCTCAAAATTTTGCGGCAATACTGATCAAGGATCTGGACCGCGTAGAGCCCGATCATTTCTATACAATCGCACTTTCAGGCGGTTCGACGCCTGAATACATATTCCGTTACCTGGCGGAAAACTATGCCGAAAGGATCAGCTGGGAAAAGTTGCTCGTATTCTGGGGCGATGAGCGTTGTGTCCCCCCTGAGGATGAGGAGAGCAATTACAGGATGGCTTTCGAAAGCCTGCTTCAGAACGTGCCGATACCTGATGCAAACATCTTCAGGATTCGCGGAGAGGATGACCCCCCTGCAGAGGCGCGCCAATATGCAGAGCTGGTAAGCAGCACCATCCCCGAATACCGTGATCTGCCCCAGTTTGACCTCATGCTGCTGGGTCTGGGTGATGACGGGCATATTGCGTCAATCTTCCCGGACCGTCCTGATCTGTTCACCAGCGGCGAGCTATTCGAGGTGGTTTACAGGCCTGACAGAAAGCAGAAAAGAATAACAGCCACCGGCCGGCTGATCAACAACTCATCGAAAATCTACTATATTGTAACCGGAAAGGGCAAGGCATCCATAGTTTCAGCAATAGTAGAAGGGAAAAGTGGTTCCGAACTCTATCCGGCATCCAGGATCATGCCCGGATCAGGTCACCTGGTCTGGATGCTTGATAATGAGGCTGCATCAATGCTAAAGGTTGGGAAAAATCAGTAATTATCAAAAATCGGGGTATGATTGCAGGTATTCTTAAAGAATCCGGAGGTGAAAAGAGGGTCGCCCTTCTTCCCGGCGAAACGGCAGCGGTGATAAAGCTCGGGCTGAAGGTTGTTGTGGAGGAAGGTGCCGGAAACGGTGCTTATGCCACTGACGAAGAGTACAGGTCTGCCGGAGCATCGGTAACGTCGCGAAAGGAAGTCATTTCAGGTGCTGCCCTGTTGTTTACAGTGAATCCGCCTGTCAGCGATGATATATCGCTTTTCAGTGAGGGCCAGATACTCTTCACAGTGCTTGATCCGGTCAGCAACAGGGACTGGCTAGAGCTGGCGCGCAACAGAGGTCTTACTGTTCTGGCACTTGATCTTGTGCCCCGCATCACCCGTGCCCAGTCAATGGATATACTCTCCTCCATGGCTACTGTGGCAGGATACAAGGCCGTTCTGGAGGCTGCCTCGATGTTGCCGAGATTCTTTCCGATGTTCATGTCAGCCGCAGGCACGATCAAGCCCGCCAGAGTCCTCATACTGGGCGCCGGAGTGGCTGGACTGCAGGCTATTGCGGTAGCACGGAAGCTTGGAGCGGTGGTTGAAGTTTTCGATGTCAGATCTGCGGTAAAGGACGAGGTGAGGAGCCTGGGTGGCAAATTCATTGAGGTGGAGGGAGCAAGGGAGGATGCGACGGCCGGTGGCTATGCGGTTGAACAGACTGAGGAATTCAGGAAGAAGCAGCAGGATCTCATACAACAGCGCGCCGCTGCGGCTGATGTCATAATTGCCACCGCCCAGATACCGGGCAGAAGGGCTCCTGTACTGGTGCTGAAGGAAACGGTAGCCAGGATGAAACCAGGTTCCGTAATAATCGACCTTGCCGCATCAACCGGAGGTAACTGTGAACTGACCCGGGACGGGAAGACAGTGATTGCGGATGGCGTCACAATAGTGGGCAGATCAGATTATCCTGCTGCCATGTCATCAGACGCCAGCAGGATGTTCGGGAATAACCTTGTCAACCTCCTCAGGATCATGACTGACAGAGACGGGAATGTAATTCCCGATCTTTCTGACGAGATAGTGGCAGGCACAACCGCCGTGAGCGGAGGAGAATACCGCAGCCCGAGAGTGAAACAGTTGTTGGATATCAAACAGAACTGAAATGGAAGGAATTCTGGAATTTTTCATGGCAAACAGGGGGACAATCTATATGGTGATCCTCTCAATCTTCCTTGGTATTGAGATGATCAGCCATGTGCCTGCTATTCTTCATACACCACTTATGTCCGGTGCCAACGCAATCCATGGCGTGGTAATCATCGGAGCAATAATAGTTATGGGGCATGCCGAAACTACAGGTGCCATGATACTGGGTTTCCTTGCAGTGGTGCTTGGAACCCTGAATGTTGTAGGCGGATTCGTTGTGACCGACAGGATGCTTGAGATGTTTAAAAAGAAGAAGTAACCCTTATAATAAATTTTTCAATCACACAACGGCCCAATGAACGACCTAACCCAGTTTTCCGCAGGCCTCTCCGTTCTCGAGATCTCATACATAATTGCTTCAGTATTGTTCATACTGGGGCTGAAGATGCTCAGTCATCCACTGTCGGCACGCAGGGGAAACCTTATCGCTGCGGCAGGTATGGGACTGGCCATAGTAGCCACCCTCTTGTTTCACCGGAAGGAAGGTGAACCTATCGGCAACATCGGCTGGATACTTGCCGCCATGGCAGCGGGCACGGTCATCGGATGGATGATAGCAAAAAAGGTGAAAATGACCGCCATGCCACAGCTGGTATCATTCTTTAACGGAATGGGCGGAGCAGCCGCGGCACTGATCTCGCTGATGGAGTTCCCCCACGTGAGCCAGGAACTGATGATGAAGTCAGGCATGGCAAACGGCCATGTGCTGGCCATCCTGCTTGGACTGGTCATCGGTTCGGTATCCTGGGCGGGAAGCATGATTGCCTTCGGCAAGCTCGATGGCAGGATAGGAGATCTCCGGGTCAAAGCCATGAAGTATGTGAACCTGACCATCCTTGCAGCAATTATAGGATTTGTCGCTTTTATAATGACTCGTGACGTGGAAGCATCTTCCGAACTGACACACCTGGCAGTTATCCTCTTCATTGCCTCTGTTGTCTATGGAGTGCTGTTCGTGATGCCAATCGGAGGGGCTGACATGCCGGTGGTGATTTCGTTGCTCAACAGCTTCACTGGGGTGGCTGCAGCGATGGGAGGTTTTCTGTACAGCAACCAGGCGATGCTCACCGGCGGTATCCTCGTCGGGTCAGCTGGTACCATCCTGACAATACTGATGTGCAGGGCGATGAACCGTTCCCTGCTGAATGTCATCATCGGTGTCTTCGGCGGAGGTGGAGCCGCTGCTGTTGGAGGCGACGGTGGAACAGTAAAGGAGGTGTCTGTAACAGACGCCGCAGTTCTGCTCAGCTATTCAAAAAAGGTTGTGATTGTACCGGGTTATGGCCTGGCAGTGGCACAGGCTCAGCATATCTGTCATGAGCTCGACAAACTACTGGAGGAGAAGGGCGTGGAGGTGAAGTATGCAATTCACCCGGTGGCAGGCAGGATGCCCGGGCACATGAACGTACTCCTTGCCGAGGCTGACGTGCCTTATGAACAATTGGTCGAGAGTGATGAGGTAAATCCTGATCTGCCAAATACAGATGTGATAATTGTGATCGGAGCCAATGATGTTGTCAATCCGGCAGCAGAAGACGATCCTTCGAGTCCGATATACGGCATGCCTATCGTCAGGGCACGTGAGGCAAAGAACATAATCGTGATGAAACGCGGCATGGGAAAGGGTTATGCTGCCATAGACAACATGCTCTTCTTCAATGACAAGACCCGCATGCTGTTCGGCGATGCAAAATCAACGCTTCAGTCACTTGTCAATGAGGTGAAAGCGCTGTAAGGCAGTCTCCGTTCTCTGGTCTTCAGTCATCAGTTATAAGTCTCCGGTCAGTCAGGATGTCAGTGACCGCCTGCTGCCCACGGTGTACTGCTGACTTTCTTATCTTGCCTGTTCAGCAATGACTTTCGAGATATGTCCCCAATACTTCTTGTGAAATTGAAGGCTCTTCTTATCCAGCATCGAGTGCAGGGTGGCAGGGGTGTCATCAGGAGCGAATCTGACCAGCGCACGATCTTCGTACAGGGCTGAAACCTCCGGATGAAATTGCACGGAGAAGACGTTGGGGTACTTCTTGTGTGCTATCCCTTCAATGATTTTACCGTCGTCTGACCGGGCCGTCACGTTGAAGACCGGTGCCAGCTCATTAATAGCCTGGTGATGGCTGCTGTAGACAATGGGCTGCATCTTGCGCGAAACCTTTACGGTCTTTCCGAAGAACATGTCATCGGTGAAACTGACCGGGTGCATATTGATACCCATGAAGTCCTTGTCATCCCTTATGTTCTGCCAGTAATTGCGGTGAAGGTTTTTTCGGTTTATAAGCACATGTGTCTCCGGTTTTGTGCTTTCATAGACCTGTGCGGGTATATCCTGCCAGAGCGTCCCGCCCGCTGCAACGTTCATCGACTGCAGTCCGAGACAGAAACCGGTTACCATGTACCCGGGGTTCTCCTCGAGGAGAGGCTTCCGGGTCACATTGCGCGTGCTTCCCAATAGATGAAAAAGGAAGCTGACCTCGAAACAGTGCCTTCCCGGATCGGTTGTCTCGGAATACCAGTTCTCCTGTCCGTAGAGTGCCGGGGGGATGTCCTGCCCGCCGAAAAAGATGATCCCTGCCGAGTTGCTGAAGATCTTTCTGAAGTCGTCACTGCACGGATTCTGCTTATAGACCATATCTTCCGTAAGAGGTGCATTCACCTCATACAGGTGGAACCGGGAAAGACCGTTAGCGGTAATGTATTCGGCCGATTTGCTGAAGTCATACTCCTGGCTTGAGTGATAGACGCCTACGAAATCAATCACTCCCTCATCGGCGTAAAGAATCCCGTTGTCCAGGAGAAATTTTACAACACCAATGTTCCCGGCTGTGGGATTGACAAGTATCACATACTTTTTGTCCTTGCTGAAATCGCCCCTGAAGAAATCCTGTGGGAAGAGGGCGACGGATATCAATGTGACCGTGACAAGCAGTAAGAGCCTTTTCATAACATTATTTATTTATACGCAAATGTAGTATTTATTCACCTGTAATTCTTTCAGATGGGTCCATGTAGCCGGTCCTTGGGCTGGCGGTGTTGAATCCGGTTATCAGATCCCATACCCCGGGTATCTGCACTGACAGGCGTTTCAGCACATCGTCAGGGATTGATTGCCTGCTGAATGGGACCACCTTCACATACTCCTGAATCTCGCCCGCCTTTCTGCCATATTTGTATTCGTATGTGAAGGAGCCGTCATCACGGAGTACCGCCTTCCTGTTAAGCAGGTTGGGCACGCTGATGTAGAATTCGCATCCTTCACCGGTCCCCTCATTCAGGAGTTGTTCTGAGGCAAGAAGTCCGTATAGCTGGTCGGCGACCTCCACAGCCGGGTTGACAAGTATAAGGTCTTCTGCAATCAGATGCCTGTAGATGTACTCACCGTTTTCGATGTAATCACGGAGCCGGAGGAACTCGTTTCTGAATGTTTCTGTGAAAAAAGGGTAGTGTGTGCAGGCAAGTACAACCGAGTTCAGAGGAAGGGCACCTTCAGTCTTTCTTATCTTTTCCATGAGAGAGACGACATGGAAGGCTATGTAATTTTCAACTGAGTTGATCTGGATATTGCGAGGGTTGGCTGAATCACCGTCGAAGAGCAGGGCGCCGCTGGCGAGGTCAAAATCATACCTTTTCCAGAGATCCGTCTCAATTTTCATATCTCCTGAGCCGGATTCCGCAGGGCCTTTGTAATCTGCCCGGGGTGAGGTAGCTTTCCGGTCAATTGCATCATGGCTCTCATCAATTGCTTCGGCAATTCCTATGCCTGCCTGCTGGAAGACCCTTATATTTTCTACCTGTCCGTCATTCCTGTTTTTCAGGATGATGGCTTCGGGATAAGCGCCCGATTTAACTGTGCCGTCGGTAGCCATCACGGCAATGCTCCCGTCCTCTCCCGGAGAGAAGTTGCCGAAGGCTCCGGTGGCGCCGGCATCTATTACCCCGATTACTCCGATATCCAACCCTGCCTCCTCCAGGAATCTCTTCACAGTATCCAGTGCAAAGGCAGTGGCAGTGTTGCAGGCAATAACGATTGCCTTTACCTGCTTCTTGTCTGTCTGCGGCTTTCTGGCATCGCCGGAACGGTAATATTTGTTTCCAAGGAGGAACTGCACATCCTTTATCACGTGTTCAACGAGGAGTTCAGTGTTGTTTTCAAGCGAGTAGCTTCCATAGGGCATGTTGGCCATGTCTCCCATATATATGTATGACTCACGGGCCAGCCCTTCATGCTGAACGATGTCGGCCAGAACTGACAATCCGCCCGTTCCTGAATCAAACACTCCCACTGGCAGGGTTGGGTCGTTTTTGGGATATTTCCCAAAATTGACATGGTAGAAGCTTCCAGGGTGATTAACGATCGCATCCTGAATATTTGCCGGCCCGGAGCATGAGATACAGAGCAGAGCGGGCAGAAGTGCTGCAAGGTGCAGGCTTATGTACTGCGGACATTTCATGGTGCAAGGAAGTTCACTGGTTTGATCAGTGTGAATTTAGCACCAAAAGAGGATAATCACAATCACTTCTTCTGAATAAGTATAAGCCGGGTTGTCAGTAGTGGTCAGCAGCCCCGCCGGACAAGAGTTTCCGGTTGAAAAAGAAACCGCGATCATAATATTTTAATTTCCCGGAACCTTGTATTTGTAAATCTGTTATTTTTGTTTCGTCATTTCCCGAAATGAAATGGAAGCAACACCGGCCAGGAAGAAATATTACACTGCTGATCAGGAGAAGCTGGCAAGGTATGCCAAGGCCCTGTCTCATCCTGTAAGGGTATTTGTCATGGATTTTCTGGCAAACAATCTCGACAGGTGCTGTTACAGCGGAGATATGGCGGAGGAATTGCCAATTGCACGGTCTACCCTGTCGGAGCATCTGAAGGAACTGAAGAAGGCGGGGCTGATCCAGGGTGAGATAAACCCTCCCTATATCAAATATTGCATAAACCGTGAAAAATGGGATGAGGCTAAGTTATTGCTGAATAATTTTTTCAGGAGATAAAAAATTTGAAACAGTATTTCGACGTTTTACGAAATAGAATGGAAGAAGATGGAAATTAAGGTTCTGGGTCCCGGGTGTCCCAAATGCAAAACCCTTGAAAAGCTTACACGTGAAGTTGTTGAACAGAATTCTATTGATGCAACGGTCACAAAGGTTGATGACATCGTTGAAATCATGAATTATGGGGTAATGACACCCCCGGCTCTCGTAGTTGACGGGAAGGTCGTTGTCAAGGGCCGGATACCTTCGGCCGAGGAGATCAGGAAACTAATAACAATGTAATTCTGCACTGAGATGAAAAAGATTCTGCCTCTGTTGGCTGTTGTGGCTGTTGTTGCTGCAGCGGTTGCGATTTTTGCTTTCCGGAACGGCGAACCCAAAGAGTTACCGGCAGCTCCGGTTTTATCAGGTGAAAAAGTTGAAGTGATTTATTTCCACCTGACCCGTCGGTGCGTCACCTGTCAGGCTGTGGAGAAAGTTGCCTCTGAGGCAGTTCATGAACTCTACGCTGCTGAACTGGATAAAGGTATGATCACCTTCAGGTCGCTGAATATAGAGGAAAAATCTTCTGAAGCTGATGCTGAAAGGGTAAAAGCCACGGGGCAGTGTCTTCTTGTTGTCAGCGGTGACAAGAGGTTTGACCTGACAAGTGAGGGGTTCCTGAATGCCCGAAACAGCCCGGAGAAGTTTAAGGAGGTGATTAAGAATACGGTTGACCCGTTGCTTAAGGATTTAAAGGGCAACTGATGGAGCTCCTGCAGAGGATACTTGAAAATTCCCAGTATGCTTTCCTGACCGCGGCTGTTCTGGGGCTGATGACTGCCATCAGCCCTTGCCCGCTGGCTACGAATATTTCGGCAATCGGATTTATCAGCCGTGACATATCTGACCGTCGCCGGATCTTTTTCAACGGGTTGTTTTACACACTTGGAAGGGCCATTACATATGTCGGGATTGCACTTGTAATATTTTTTGGTGCAAGCCAGATGGATATATCCGGATGGTTTCAGAAATGGGGAGAGAAATTTCTTGGACCGGTTCTGATTCTTGTAGGCCTTTTGATGCTCGACTTCATCAAGTTGAGGCTCCCGGGTAACATGGGGTCCCTGGCTGAAAGGATAGGAGAGAAGGGCAGGAAGAGTTATCTCAATGCACTGCTGCTGGGTATCCTCTTTGCGATGGCTTTCTGCCCGTACAGCGGGGTGCTCTATTTCGTGATGCTTATACCCATGACTGTCGCAAGTGCAGAGGGCCTTTACCTTCCGTTTGTTTTTGCAGTTGCCACAGGGTTGCCAGTGATTGTTTTTGCATGGTTTCTGGCTTATGCAATAAGCAATGTGGGAAGGATGTACAGCAGGATAAAGACGTTTGAGCTCTGGTTCAGAAGGGTGGTTGCAGTCCTGTTCATCTGTGTTGGCATCTGGTATCTGTTTTCAGTATGGATTTAGCTTTTTTTTGTAAAGATATTTCGTGTTTTTACGAAATGATAACATCAATGTAAAATGGAATTGAAGAAAGAATTGAAGATCCTTTTGTGGATCACTGTGATATTTGTTTTTGCCTTTTTCATGCCAATTGAGAGCGCCCGGTTCAATACTGCAATTGCGGCGACTCTTGATCTGGTAAAGTGGTATGCGAGGGAGCATGTGATACTTTGTCTGTTGCCGGCTTTTTTTATTGCCGGCGTAATATCTGTGTTTGTAAGCCAGGGATCAGTTATCAAATATTTTGGTGCAAATGCAAAAAAGTGGCTGGCTTATACAGTAGCGGCCGGATCAGGAACCATTCTGGCAGTTTGCTCATGCACAATACTTCCGCTTTTCTCAAGCATCCACAAAAGAGGTGCAGGTCTTGGTCCGGCTATTGCATTTTTGTACTCAGGACCTGCAATAAAT